>Ga0209488_10000250_pt1 | contig 43269 bp, 62 predicted proteins | sample Rivendell_Oct201_8_FD_188349 | JGI IMG/M metagenome (GOLD analysis project Ga0209488, IMG submission 188349) | Vadose zone soil microbial communities from the Eel River Critical Zone Observatory, Northern California, USA -... | ecosystem: Environmental > Terrestrial > Soil > Vadose zone >...
GGGTTGCAACTGTTGGAGAGACGACTTACGTGTGGCGCAACCTAAGAGCGTAGTGCAGTTAGCATAGTCTGTCTGAGACGGGAAGCAACGTGGTGCTACACACGAGGTATCTGATACCGAAAATTCACGCTTGAATCCATCAATCTTGTCAAGAAGAAGGAATGCCAAGCTAGCAACGAGTTGAGATGGTGTGAAAGTTGCGTTACATGTATGGAGGGACATACGCCAAGGTGATAGTGAGTATCCTGGATAAAGCGCAGCAGGTTAGTCGCCCATTGCCCTGGCACTCAAATAGCCTTGAGGGACGCACCAGTCGGGGGCATAAGAAAATAATAATTTCCTCCTGTCGAAGTTCTGAGGGGAAGAGCGATTACCGGGTCTGGTCATGTTTCTGAAGGGCGTTGATGTTGCTGTTGCGAGAGGGAAGTATTGCGTCGTCCTTATAGCCTCATTTCCGTTTCCCGTTCGCTGATTATCAAACCACACTAACTATTTTTGATACACCCAATAGTCCTTAGCCGAGGCTTCCACAAACCCGTGCGTAAATGCGCTGGCCCTGACAATCCTCTCTGCACCGCGGCCTAAGAGAGCCGTTAGGAGCATGTATCGCTACACGGCCTGCGGACACCGGCTCCTCGCACTGCCCGAGGGTGGCGGAATTAGTGGCGGAATTTCCTGGGTCATGCGGTGGGTCCTGTGACAGTGCGTGACACACGCCCAACCGCGATCATGTCCTCAGATTTCCAGTGGTCCCAAGGTGAAGCACTGTAATCTACTTGTCTGCACTCGAACCGGAGTCCCGATATTCCATAATTTTGAGCGCTTAGAATACGACAATACCCTCGAACGCATCTCTTCCACCGATCTGGTAGAGTGCGTATTCATTTCTCGGCCATTTCGGGCGTGCGGATTGACGTGCGGGACACAGCGTGGAATGGCCCAAACTGCGCAACATAATCAAATACAAGATTGAGCAAGTGAGTGATCGCACAGGCCTACAGTGCAGACCGCAGTCTCATCCAATTGTGATAGAATATTGCCGCATTTCTCGCTGATGCTCAGGACCACAAATCGTCCTCCATCTACGTTCCACCGTTTTCACCGCACCCGTCAACGAATGGAGGCTTGAAATTGCCTCCATTCACGTCGCGGGAACGCGATGAATCGAATCCCAACGAAGCTCCAAAAGCGCACTACACATCCGAGGAGGCTGCCGCCGTAAAGGCAACACTCTTCTCACAGTTGGATGAGTTTGACGCGTATGTCGGGGACCTTCATCATGATTGTTCCTTTCACCAATGATGCCTAGTGCACCCTTCACAATTCAGCGCCTCACAGATCTCTGCGCAAGGCCAAGAGAAAATTACACGGTGCTCGGGAAATATTGTCGCGCGTTAGAGAAGACATTATACGTGACATCCACATGGGACTCCTTTCCGCCTCTGCCAGTGCAACCAACCGACAGCATGGCCTTTGTGGCTGCACGAATTGGACTCTCGTCCCCTTCAGCTCCAAGCACTCCGCTATTCTCACCCATTTCGTTCCTCCATGACGACGCCCGCCGCTCGCACTCGCGCAGTCCACCACCGTCACCGCTCAACCTCAACGGGACTGAGCACAGTGGAGGCGTTCCTATGGATGCGGAACCATTGAGTATGGAACCGAGGGAGTTGGGTCTTGTAGACGAACTTGATGACCCGAACCCCGGACACCTCAGCGACAGACCGACGGCCTTGACGTCTGTGACGAGCATCGGGGCTGGCTCAAACGTCATTAGTCTCGAAGACCGATTTGTTCGAGCATCCGAAGACGAAGGAGAGGGTCAACCGGAGACAAAGAGACAGAGGGGGGATGATGATCGCTCGACTGAAACAGACTCTACAATGGACGAGCGAGATGGTGACAAGGAAAATAAGAGTTGAGAGGGTTGGCCCTTGATTGTGCCACATCTGGCGTTGTCCTAGGCTTCTCCAATGAGACATCATGGTTATCAGATCCGTCTTGTGGTACTGCATACCTTCTTGTCATGAATAATCACGTTTGATCTTCTCCAACATGGCGGACATACGCAAGCGCATATCAGGTTGACCGCCTTGCCGAGTACGGTTCAGGGTTCCCCCGACGTCCTTCTTTCGCGAAGACCCACTGGCAGGGATCCTAGCGTCGTGAGCAACCCGACTCTTCGAGTGGTGTAAGGAACGTGACTTGTAGTGATGCAGTGCTGCCGGAGAATACGCCTGTTTCTGGAGCTCTCGTAATCGCGACCCAGTGCTGGTGACGTCCTCCTCCTTGCCACGCGCTTTCTGCCTGGGTCTTTTAACAGACGCCGTCGATGCTTGTTCGTCGCCGGTGCTAATCTGCGATCCACCACTATGCCCATCGCGTTCGACTTGGTCGACGTCAGCTGACACGTCTCGCTCTTCGTGAATTTCCGACGGTTGCTCGGCTATAGGAGGGCCGCCAAGAGTCCCCGAAGGGGGCCGAGCATCGCGCTGGGTGAGGATGCCCTCCCTGCGCTTCTGTGCCTTCCACTTGCTTTTGGTCTTCTGCTTGACGACCCATTCTTTTTTCAACTTTTTTGCTACAAGCAAACTTTGAACCACTGTGGTAACGAGCGCAGCGTAAAGTTGTACAGACCTCGCACCTGTGGAAGGTGGTGGAATGTTGGTGGTTTTCTTTTGCTACTTGTTTTCGTCATTGTGGTAGGTCCGAAAATTGGTGGTGGATCGGGATAATCCTTTTCGCTGACGTAATGGGAATATTGTTGAGTGGCGCCGCCATAAATTGGACAAGCGGCACTTTTCTTTCCTCCCATCTTCAACCCTCATCTTGTCTGTCATCAACAGAATCAGTCAACCCCCACTCAATTCTTTATCGCTTGTTTTCTTTCATCGCATGAGCGTGCAGAACCTCAACACTTTCGGTTTGTTTTCCTCCCCTTTGCCCTTGTTTTCCCCCCTTGACTGTTACCTAGATCCCTTCGCCGACGCTGCCGACCCGCTCGCTGCTGAAGAGCCCGGGAGACAGAGCTATATCCACATTCGCATCCAACAGCGAAATGGGCGCAAGACTTTGACAACGTTGCAAGGACTGCCGAAGGGTGAGTCATGGTCCCAACTCGGCCATAAGACGATGCTCACGCATGTGTAGAATATGATGCCAAGAAGATCCTGAAGGCTTTCAAGAAGGTACATTCGCCCAACTTTTGACGTCAGTTTTTCATAACTAAATGTGTTTGATTCGCAGGAATTCGCCTGCAACGGCACCCTAGTGGACGACGAAGAGATGGGACAAGTGCTCCAGCTTCAAGGCGATCAGCGAACAAAGATAGCAACCTTCCTCACTGAGAATGGTCTACCTCGCTCTTCGATTAAGGTGCACGGGTTCTAATCGCGGAGTCCGATGGTGGGACGATGCATTTTGCCCCGGTTCCGGCTGAATGTCCTACATGGCCTCCGCTGTAACATGCACGACTTGCTGTACTACTGCGATGTTTTTTTACTGCTTATCACCATCACATTGTTATTTTTGATGGTGTGTACTATTATCTACGAGCTTTCTGTTGCGATTTAGATTTTCGCGTCGCGTTGTGCACGTCAGATTGATGGAGATAATGAATAACACTGTCTTGTTTCAGTTTGTGGAAAACAAAACATTACCATAAGCAAATGAGCAGTCGTCGACAACTACTACTTGATTTTATCGAGGGGCCTGTTAAATCCACCACGTCTGGACGCAGAACGCAATATATCAACATCTCGCAAGGTAAAAGCACAAGTGACTTAAAATACCTGTTCATGTACTGTCTCCATGTTCGTTGCTTCTTAACATTGGCAGAACCGTCTTGATTTCCAACAACATGTTGGCCCTTGCAAGGAGAATCAGTTGAAGACAAGGCGGCAGGCACCCAAGGAGGACTACCTTTGTGGATCCAAAACCTGTCAAGCCCATCATGGCCATCATGACCTCGTCATCGTCGTTCACGGCCTCCATAGCCTCGCCCTCCTCAGGTTCGCCCGGGTCTGCTTGCGCGTGGTCACCTTTTTGGGGAACTGGTGTTGATGACGATTGCGCTGTGGAAGGCCAGACATAACATCGATATCGCGGTCAATGATTGACCAGGGGTAAAAGGAACGGACGGCACCTTGCGATTGTGGAGGTTTCCTCGTCTCCCGTGGCTCGAGGTCTACCCGTACGTTCCGCTCGTCGTCCCTCTCTGCCCCTCGATCTGCATCACGACCCTTCTCACTTTCTCGCTTATCCCTGTCGTGCCGATCCCGATCCTTTTCGCCGTCCCTCCGACCTGGGTCTCGACGCTCTCGCTCGTCACGGCGACGGGAGTCTCTCGTATCCCTGTCCCGTCTGTCCTCATCCCTATCCCTATCTCTTCCATAGTCGCGTCTATCTGTATCGGTATTATAAATGGTCCCCCCGTACAAAGGGAGAGAGTTATGCACATACCGGAGCGTCTCGAGTCGGCACCCCGTCTTGGGCTGCGGGAGCGACTACTCCTGCGGCGCGAATAACGGTCCCTGTCCCTGTCTCTGTCTTTATCCCTGTCCCTATCCTTGTCTTCTCGTTCCCAGCTCCTGTCGTGCCGCCTGTAGTCGTGCCGGGAAGACATTGGGTGATGAAAGAGGGATGCGTGAGGTCACGTGTATGATGCTGCGTGTCCTGTTGCAAGTGCACTGCTGCACCAGTACCAGCACTGTCACGCTACCGATTGCCACGAGCCTGAACGCCCCATGTCTGCCATCGGTGGGATCCGTGGCTCAGCATTGCGTACTGCCAACCCGTTGCCAAAAGGTACGTTCCTATTTGTAAAATGTATCACCATACCGCTCACAGCTAGTACGCAAGGCCATTCGGATGTTCACGTCAAACTCCTTGGTCTTCCCCGCACCGCCACACCAGCGGATATCACGCGTCTACTTACGAAGAACGGGGTGCACGGCATAGCAAAAGGTGAGCATTAAATGCACTCCTGCTCTACTTTCTGTGGCGAACGAAAATTCATCATCTACCAACAACGCAGCCGCGCTCGATTATCACCGATTCGAGCCTACAGGACGCGCTTTCATCACCCTCTCCAAACCCACCGCACTCCCAAAAGCTCTAGAGGCCTTCAGGCGGCTGAGATTTTTCGGGCATCTGTTGATGCCTCGGACTACTGCGGCACCCGCGGCGCCCAGGATGCGCTCGCGCGGGCTAAAAGGGCGCGAAGAGGCCTCCGAGCGCTCCATCGTTTCTGGCAATGGGTGTCAAGGCGGGATCACCGACGTCGGGAGGAGCGTGCTCCTCTCCGGATTGCCCGGGAAGATTTCGCCAGCAGCGGTGCGACGGTTTCTGAAGGACTACAAATTGATGGGTGGGGAAGCAGACGTGGTCAAGTTAGAATCGTGAGCTCGTCTTCCTGGTTCGATAGACGACATCGCTCATTTACCCCGTTGCCCCATTCCGTCACAGGAATTTGAAGAGCGCGATGACCTCTCGAGTACTTGTTCGACTTTCTTCGGCGTCCGAGGCATTCAGGGTCTTAAGGAATTTCCACATGACACACTATGAACCCGACACTTGGCAGGATAAATACACCATTCGAGCTCAACTCATTCATTAAATAACCGTGTATTCATCTTATAACATGCACAGTTTCAATGTTCATAGTCTATAGACGGGAGACAGAATGCTGCACGGAATATATATATAATACAGAAATAATGTAACGCGCATAGGAAGCTACATCCGGCCTGTATCCTCATCGACCCGGCTGCGTTGTCGAGGGCCATCGTCTTCGTCGTCGGGTGATCGAGCACGCTTGAGTGGTAGCTCTGTGGAAGGCGCAAGTGCTTGCTTCCACTCTCCACCGCCAATGACCATAGCACCAACATGCTCCGGATCTGCATAGCGTGCCTCAAATTCTTCAGCGCGCCTTTTTTCGCTTTCCAGTTTCTGGGCCTGGGCACCCCACCCTCCTCTGCCAGCGTCGTAATCTTGTCTGTGCTCGTCTCGGACCTCAAAAGTAAAGTGCCGCGTCATCTAGAGTCACACAAAAGCGGAGGTCGTAAATGCATACCTGGCCGCCGCTCTTGCCGCGTCCGAACTGCCTGCCATCCCGGTATCCAAGGTCCAAGTCGCAACGGATTATTCGCTCGTCCAGTTTGGTGCCTGATATGTAGCGCATGCTCGCGAGTGCTTCTGCGTGTGTGTAGAACTCTACAAAACAGAAACCACAGGGTGTGCTGGAGGAGGGGTTAGGATAGCAGCCTTATTGCATGGGGGTGATAAAAGGGAAGCGAACCGGGTGTGACGGTCAAGTCCCATGATAATGCGCTTTACACCACCACCATCTTCAGGATTAGCGCATTTTGAGAATATGTCGTGAATTTGCTCCTCTGTTGTGTAGAAACTCAGATTGCCAATCTGCGGGGTGCGGTATGAGGCATAATGGATGTATGGATTTGCAAATGTGAACTAACATAGAGAGTGGTGGATTTTTGGAGTATATCATGTTGCCTCTGACGGTCTACTCGTGCTTGGGAGTCTTTGTAATTCGATGGCTGATCCAATGGTGTAACGACGGCGGCCATAATGATGGAGAAGTTGCCGGCTCGAAGAGAGTCTGGCCCACTGGTTCATACTTTCTCACGCAGTTGAGTCGCGTCGCCTGGCCGCGTCAGCCTGCTTCACTTTCACTTTGATTACCATGGCCAAGGACGCGAGAATGGAGATTCAAAAGGAGGTGAGTCCAAGTATGGCGATATAATCCTCTCGTTTCTCTGACAAGGTACCCTTAGGAACCTACATTTGATTCCGTGGTCACGGAGAAAACTGCTCTCTTCCAAGAGCTGCAGGAGGAGGACCTGTACATCAAGTACAAGAGGCTCTCGCGTCACCTAGAACTCCTCGAGATACAAGAAGGCTACATCAAAGACGAGCAAGCCAGCCTCAAACGGGAGCTCATTCGCGCGCAAGAGGAAGTCCGACGCATCCAATCCGTTCCTCTTGTCATCGGCCAATTCCTCGAGCCCATCGACCAGCACACCGGCATCGTCGGTTCCACAACGGGTTCCAACTACGTCGTTCGCATCCTCTCAACGCTCGACCGCGAGCTGCTCAAGCCCTCGTCGAGCGTTGCTCTGCACCGCCATTCTAATGCACTCGTGGACATCCTGCCTCCAGAAGCAGACAGCTCTATTTCAATGCTTGGAGCGGAGGAGAAGCCAGACGTGACCTACCAGGACGTTGGAGGAATGGACTCGCAGAAGCAGGAAATACGCGAGGCGGTCGAGTTGCCGCTTACCCACTTTGACTTGTACAAGAAGATCGGCATCGACCCTCCCCGAGGGGTGTTACTCTATGGACCTCCTGGTATGTCTGCGTAGTTGATTTACGCTGTGCTCGCTTATGGGTTGTCGCAGGTACGGGAAAGACCATGCTCGTAAAAGCCGTCGCACATCACACAACAGCTTCGTTCATCCGCGTCGTTGGGTCGGAATTTGTGCAAAAGTACCTCGGGGAGGGTCCGCGCATGGTGCGCGACGTATTCCGGCTTGCACGGGAAAATTCTCCGGCAATCATTTTCATCGACGAGATCGATGCCATCGCGACAAAACGATTCGACGCACAAACTGGCGCTGACCGCGAGGTCCAGCGGATTCTCCTCGAGCTATTAAACCAGATGGATGGTTTCGATCAGGGAAGCAACGTCAAGGTCGGCACCCCTCCCTCTCATAAACATTACATTTGCAACCGTGTTCATTCACAATTTGTATAGGTGATAATGGCCACCAATCGTCACGACACGCTTGATCCGGCGCTGCTTCGTCCCGGTCGCCTGGACCGAAAGATCGAGTTTCCCCTGCCTTCCCGTCGGGAAAGGCGGTTGGTTTTCCAAACTGTGACCAGCAAGATGAACCTTGGCCCGGATGTAGATTTGGAAGATTGTGAGAGGCATCGCTCGTGTCTCGGAACTTTGCTTGACCTCCCACCGCTTTGTTCAGACGTTTCACGGCCAGACCGCCTATCATCCGCCGAAATTTCTTCAGTCGTTCAGGCTGCTGGTTTACAGGGTATTCCACCAAATCTATCCTCTCATTCACAACAATTGATCGAAATCTATAGCCGTTCGCAAAAATCGTTATGTCATCCTTCCCATCGACTTCGAGGAAGCGTGGAAAGTGAGTGCCTCTGCTTCGAGCTGTTGAGCGCACTTCTAATTTTTCCTCTCACTACCAGCAAACGGTCAAGAGAAACGACGAGACACACGAATTCTGTACGCAAAAACATCAACTCAGCACTTTATGCACATTGACACTGTTCCTCTTTTCCTTCGCAGATCGGTAGTGTTTGTAAACTCTGGCTCAGTGCGTTGTCCCTAACTATGTGACCGATGTGATTCTGATTCTGCGCAGTTTTCATGTACTTTAGACCCTATCATGATACACTCTCCACTTCTCTGGACCTCTGTGATGGTTACCCCAAGGCTACATGCTCCTTTCACTTTGGCATCTCTTTTGCTTTCTACATAGAGGTGCCCATTCTTGTGAGCAAGATTACACACATTGACTTTGTCAGCACCCGTCATTTTGCCTTCTCTACTGCCCGGAAGGATGAGTGCGATCTCAGACGGTGAGGCGGTTCACATGCGGGACACATATACTTACAAACCAGTCACGAGCCATCCTTTGTATCTGAAGGTGCGTATGTCCTTTCATCCTACGAGCATGAATCGACTTTTGCCACAACGCGGTAGAATGTTCCTGATAATATAGCCTCTTGACGTTTCATTTCATTCATCTATTTCTGTCGCTTTGTGTTTCCTAGCTCCTCGACACTCTGGACTGCGCTGGAATTCACGCGCTTAGTTCTCATTTTACGGGAGCGAGATCAACCAATGTTTTAGGATTTCCGCTGCTCTCTGTGATCACCTCGTGGTAGATGCTCAGAGTGTGTCAACGCGGAGCACATTCGTTTCCTTGTCGCATTTTTGATGGTCAACTACTACCTATTTCCCCACACTCACACTATGCATACTTTCGACGTAACCTTGGCGAATGATCTAGCTTGAACCCTGGTTCGGTGCAGGTTGTCCGAGCTCGCTAGCCCGCTCTGTCGCGACCTGAATGGCTCGAGCAATCGTAGATCTCACTCGCCCGTCCTCCAAGGCAAGCAGACCTGCGATGGTACAGCCGCCAGGAGCTGATCAACGCCCGTGAGTTGGAAAAAAACTTGAGCATGTCATCATCCTAACTCACTTGTGACGGAGTCCTTAATCTGGGCTGGATGAGCGCCAGGCTGCAGTGCCATGCGAGCAGCACCTTGCAGTGCTGGGTGAAATGGCAGCATGTAAACGAGTCGAATTTGAATGTCAACAAATCAGCCGACGCACATTGCGATGCCAGCTCCAGAGCCTCTGCTCGGGGTAAACCCATCATAACACCACCGTCCGCCATCGCCTCGAGAAATATGCACGCAAAGGCGGGTCCGCATCCCGATAACGCGGTGGAGGCATCGAACTGCCTCTCGTCGAGGAAACGACAACGCCCGATGGTAGAGAAAAGTTGTAGAATGATCCGCCTGTTCAGATCCTCTGAGTCGGAAGGTTGGAGCGTCGTGACGACCGTCATGCCCTCGCGAATCTGTCAAAGATAGCTTTGTAACCAATTTCGGAGGTGATGGACGTTGGAGACGCACGCGACATGCCACGTTGGGCATCGCGCGGATTACAGTTGTGCTGGGATAGACCCAGTTGGAGAGTTGCGCGATAGTGACGCCGGTGAGGATGCTGATGAGTAACTTGCCCTTTAAAGCCTCCTTGATCCCATCTTCATGGAGGATGGGGTGCGCCAACTGCGGCTTGCAACTGAATGAGGGGGAGGGAGAAGGGTATCAGCCCAATACGGCAGATAGACTTGTTTACATGTACGCGTACGAACCAGAGCAAGACGACGTCGGACTGCTGCACCGCCGAAACGTTTTGTCCGACGGTGACTTGGACGGCGTCGCCCCCAACGACGGCCCGAAATTTCTCGCGCAAGCTTTTCGCGCTTTCTTCGCGCCTGACGCACGCGATGAAGCCGGAGGGCAGCGACGGGTCGTCGTCGGCGATGTTGGTCGGGGTCGCAGTTCCGGGCGTGTGGGACTCCCACTTGGGCTGGCCGGAAGTCTGGCCGTGTAGAGGGCTCCGCGAGTCGAGGCTGGCGAGAACGCCTGATATTATCGCTATGCCCATTGTTCCACATCCTACGGGGGGGGCATTCGTTATCGTTATCGTTATCAGTAATCGATATAAGGTGTCAAAGTGGACACGCACACCTAACACACATAGCGTGTAACCCATGGTGTTATTGTTATTCCCTTTACTTTTCAAAGTGTGGGAGATGAAGGTTCAAAAGAGACTCCCTTGGCGGTTCGGTTTGAATGATCTTTTTTTTCAGTCGTGATTTGAGATTCAAGTTATGCGCGTGCTCGTCACCGTCGGATCGACCGAATTCGATGCACTCGTTGGGGTTGCGTTCTCTCAGCCCGTGCTCAACGCTCTCGCTCGGAAAGGTTACACCGACGTCGTCATCCAGTGCGGTAACTCCCAGGTGGAGGAGATCGGCCCAACGGGTGTAGTAGAGCGGACGGTGCGGAGGCATGGGCGGGATATCGACGTGTGGAGGTTCAAACCGAGTCTCGACGAGGAGTACGACGCTGCAGATTTGGTCATTGGGCATGCAGGTCTGTTGCACTATCCGTTTTTTTTTCTTTCTTTTCTCGCTGGCAATGGTGCAGCTTTATAACCTCGAGAACTGTCCAGGCTCGGGAACCATACTCGATGTACTGCGCAAGGGCAAACCTCTGATAATCGTACCCAACCCAACTCTCCTCGACAATCACCAAGAAGACATGGCTCATGCGATGGAGGCATTGGGACATGCGAAGGTATCAACAGTCAAGTGAGTGCGGGTTTTGGTAAATCGTGCGCTTTCACAACATAACAAAGGATTAGCGAACTTGCGCAATCCATCATGGATCTGGACACGTCGAGCCTGGTGTCATTCCCGCCATTTGATGCCAGCAAGTTTCGCAGACTGATGGATCAGGAGATGGGGTTTGAATCGTAAGTTTGGAGGGCTTCACTGGACTATACTATATACCCAACCTTGTTCACCCTCACCGTCTACTATATCCACCACTTCTCTTCCCAAAGCGTGCACGATTTTAAGGGAGAATAATACATACTCATGCCATCGGAGGTCACTGCCACAGTCGTCGACGATGATCCCGGGGCCTACGAACAGAGACACGTCCATGCCGTGTATGAGCACATCGCGTCTCATTTCTCATCCACCCGTTACAAGGTAGTGAATATTACTTCGCCTTTCACAGCAACTCTGAGAAATAATAGCCCTGGCCCCTCATCTCACAATTTCTATCGAGCATACCTGCTGGATGGGTGGGGCTTGATTCAGGGACTGGCAACGGGAAATATCTCGCTTTACCCACGGATCACCCCGGGAACATCTGGACCGTTGGACTTGATAGAAGTCAAAATCTGCTGGACCTTGCAAGGACCTCAGGTGGGAACGGTAGGATTCACGAAGTCGTAAGGGGCGATGTGCTGGGGAGTGGATGGCGACGCGGCGCTTTCGTACGTGGACATCTTTTGTGGTGGCCGCCGAACTGATATGTGATCATACACAAGGACTACGCGATTTCGATTGCAACGATACACCATCTGGCAACAGTGGAACGGCGAGTCGTAGCTGTGAAGGTTTGCTCTGTTGAGTATCAGTTACACAACTCAATAACAACCAGTGATACAGAGACTGCTGGAGTCTGTCTCCCCTAGGCACGGTCGCATTCTCATCTATGTCTGGGCTATCGAACAGGATGAACACTCGAAAAGGATCATTCCGGTACTAGACGAAGTAAGAACTTGTGCAAACGTGGACGGAGAAGCATCCCCAGGTGGTCAAGATGTCTTCGTGCCATGGGTTCTCTCTTCAGATAATGCACGCTCCAAGGTACCAAGGACGGAACCGGCTCAAGATATACCAAAGAATGCGCAAGACGCAATACGACGCTATTATCACATGTTTGCTCAAGGTGAACTTCTCGGATTGGTGCAGAAAGCTGCTCAGGAAATGGGGTTGAACGTTAGCCCTCCACCCTTATATGTGGCCGAGGTGGCCAAGGGCATTGAGGGAGTGGAGGTCGTTGCGAGTGGTTGGGAGCGATCAAATTACTATATCGAGTTGCAGCGGTGGCAAAGATAGGATGTACGAGGGTGTGGGGCATATTGTTGCTGCATCGCTCTTAGCGAATCGTGGGAGAACGAGGGTTGGCACGCTTATGAACCATTTTCTTTTTACAAGAATACAATACGAGGAGATAGAATCACTCGCTCGCCGCCATAACTAACACGAAGATCAAGCGGTCAGTGGTTGGTCAACAAACGCGAGTGAAAATAGACACACTCGCATTGATAAGGTCGTTATTATGTTCCTTCAATGACCTGACGGCCTTTGCTCGTGAGCAGTTGACTTGAGCCATTACGAGCTCAATATCCTTGGGATCAACACCAGTCTCGTCGACGGGCCCATCGTCTTCAGGTGCCTCGAGTTCAGGGACACTGCCATCATCATTATCAGCGCCTTTGCCGACCCCTGAGGTCTCGAGGGCGGCCGCGCTTCCCGCACCGCTCGCCGCCAACTGTTGCGCTGCACTCAGTTGAGCTTGAGCATTCATATCTTCCATCTACTCGAGACGTATGCATGAGCCTTAGGTTTATGAACTATAACCATCAACGAACCTTGGCTTCGCCAAACACAATGTATGTATCACTGTTCTGTGATTTGAACACCTCGGGGTTCGCAATCACGAACAACAGCTGACGGAAATCGATGATTCCTTATGCACAACGTCGACAAGTTGGGACGTACGTTCTTTGGCCGCCGGAGACAGACACGTGTGATGCCAGGGACCTTCTTGAGACCCAAGCCCAATAGCGCCTTTCTGGCCTTGCGCTCAGAACGTGACTGTATCTTGTCAAGGGCGGCGGCAGAAGTGGGATCCTCCTCGTGATCGTGGTCATGGCCGTGATCGTGACCCTCATGGTCTGAGTGGTCAGAGGTAATCTCTTCGATGGTGGCAGACATCTACTTGGTGGACAAGACGTGTCAGCATTATGAGTTCATCGGAACTACAGAGGACCCATCCACCCCATCCAGCGAGCTTGTTTGGTATGTCCTCATCTCAGAAGGGCCCCCATGATGAAAATTCCTTACCTCGTTCTCGTATTTCTGACGTTGAGTGCTACGCTCGTCGTCAGCGACGTGGGGAGTTGGCAGCTGGCCGGGAACAGAAACGGTTGCTGACTAAGCAAGCCACTTATTGAGGAGCTGAACCTGTGCCCGCTAACGTACTGCAGTGGTACTGTTGAGGACTTGCTGAGGTCTCAGTACTGTATTTCTTCGTCAGATCTTGTGAGCCTACACCAGGCGTGCCAGACCAGTGTGAGATTAAACGGACTCAGTCGCTTCACTGAGACAAAGAGTTCATCACGTGATGTGTGCCTGCACGCGATCAAGCGAAATCCTTGGGGACAGCTTTGGGGGTAGGGGTAGGGGCTGCGCTCCAGCTGGCTCCAGCCTTTGCTCCGAGTCAACGCTCACAACAACCTACACAATGTCTAGTAGTTCGGCACCTGCACAGTCTAGTAAAGCTCAAGCTGCTTCGTCCACCCTCGCATATGATCTTGCCATTCTCTTCTTTCGCGGCATCATCAACATATTCTTCCGCGAAGTTCGCCCGCGTGGCTCATTCAATATTCCTCGCGATGGTCCTGTAATTTTTGTTGGCGCACCTCATAGCAACCAAGTAAGAATCGTTACTCTCAATTGCATAAGTTGTCGTGTTGAACTGGCGAGGCCTGCTAGTTTCTTGATCTTCTCCTAGCGTTAATGGTCTACCGCGACTCAGGGCGACGCCCTTCTTTCTTGGTCGCTACCAAGAGTATGCACCGAAAGGTTATAGGGTTTCTCGCCAAGAGTCTTTCGAGCAGTGCGCAAACACCTCACTTCCTTATTTACTTGTCGGGTTGACCCTTTATTAGTCCCTGTCGCGCGTGCCGCTGACTCCGCTAAACCGGGAACGGGAAAAGTTCGCCTATCACCAGATGACCCGTGTCTTGTCTTCGGGGAAGGTACCAAGTTCCTCGAGCAGTTCAGGCCAAAAATGCAAATCATGTTGTCCAAGGCTGTCAGCTCTGCCGTCGCCGAGGTGGCTGAGGTTATCTCGGATACACAGCTTAGGATAAAGAATGAATTCCATACCGAGACAGACAAATCTACGAAACTTGTCCGTGAAAAGGCAGAAGAGGCCAAGTCACAAGGCATAGATGGCCTGACTTTCAAAACGCTCCCGTTTGTCGATCAGAATGACATGTTTCAACACGTCTATCAACGACTGCTGGAAGGTGGATGCATTGCGATTTATCCAGAAGGTAGGTGTTCGTTACAAGACGTGGGACATGAGAAGCTCAATCGCAACGTAGGCGGTAGCCACGATCGAACGGATCTTCTCCCTTTGAAGGCCGGTTTCGCAATGATGGCCTTGGGTGCCATGGCAGGCCACCCCGATGTGAAAGTGAAGATCGTACCGGTTGGGTTGTCATACTTTCATGCTCACCGCTTCCGATCGCGTGCGGTTATCGAGTTCGGTCCTCCTTTGGATGTCTCGCCTGAGCTGGTCGAGAAGTTCAATAATGGGGGCTCTGATAAGCGGGAGGCCGTGTCCAAGCTTCTGAACCAGGTTTATGATGGTCTTAAGGCTGTCACCGTGCGCGCACCGGATTATGACACTCTCATGGTACGTAATAACCTGGAGAACGTTACTTGGTGCGTTAACCCTTCCTCGGCAGCTCATACAAGCCGCGCGACGACTCTATCAACCCCCTGGACAGCACCTTACCCTCGGTCAAGTTGTCGAACTGAACAAGCGCTTCTTGCTTGCGTACAGCTACTTTAAGGATGAACCCCGCATCCAGGCACTACGTGAAAAGGTTCTAAAATACAACCGTTTGCTCCGAGATTTGGGCTTGCGAGACCATCAGGTCTGACCATGCCAACCAGCATTAATAATTTGACATTGACTTTGCACCAGGTTCCTCGTGCCCAGAAGGCCAGCTGGAAGACGTTTGGACTCTTACTTTACCGCATTGGACTGTTACTCGTTTGGACGACCTTTTCGTTGCCAGGAGTGGTACTGCATGCACCTATCTTCGTTACAGCCTCGGTGGTGTCCAAGATCAAGGCCAAAGGTGGTGTCATGAGACCTTGTGTCATACTACGTCTCAGGTGCTCATGTGTCTGTAGAGGCTCTTGCCGCGTCCGTTGTAAAGATCGCTGGGCGAGACGTCCTCGCAACATGGAAAGTTTTGATTTCGCTCGTCATGACACCGGCCCTCTATTTGCTCTACGCAATAATTGCAACTGTGATCGCTATCAAAGCAGATGCGCCCCTGAATTCGATTATCTGGACGCCCTTCCTCGCGTTGGGAGCCCTTCCGTGCATTGGCTACGCAGCTCTCAAGTTCGGTGAAGCGGGTATGGACGTGCTCAAGTTGGTCGCGCCAGTCGCAAATGTCCCCTCAGCTAGCTTAATCCCTTCGTAGATCATTAGGTCCTCTTATCATTACTCTCATCCCCGGGAAGCACCGATACCTGGAGCGGTTGAAGCGAGTTCGGCAAGAGTTGGCCAAGGAACTTGGCGAAGCTATTGACGAGTTCGGGCCCCAGATCTGGGAGGATTTCGATAAGGTATTCTTAGTTCGATCACGTCAAGGCCAACTAGAATGGCTAATCTTTTACTTGTTATAGTTCCGCATTCTTGTCCCATCTGCAAGCGTTCCCCCATCATCTGGTAAACAAGGCATATGGCGGAGAAGGAGCGGAGTTGGCGCCGTCGATGCACAGGGTAACCTGCTATCGCACCCAATGGTACGTGTTCGTAGTGTTTGGGCGATGAATCAGGAGACTCATCATACTGTGACAAGACTTGGCTCGATGAGCGCCTCTTTGGCTGGAGTGGGAGTGCGGAGGCAAGTCGAGAAGTCAGTAGAGCTGCATCACCAAGAGGTTCAGATGACGAGGATGAAGGAGATTACGATAATTTACTGAAGGTTTCACAAGTGGACGGGACAAGTTCGGAAGTACAAAGTCGACGGGGATCGTATGCTGATTTGCAGAAGCTTCGAGCGGTTGGGAAGAGCGATTGAGTGTATTACTACAGTAGCAGCGTGTCTAACCGATTATGGACATTGATCATGTGGGCGACTGGGTGGTGAAGGCATCCCGGACGACGGACACTTCTGTGATGTCAATGACAGAGATCTCCCGTCAACTACATCTCTACTTCGAGGGATCCTCCCAGCCTCTGGAGGTTTATACTCTCCTCGATAACTTCCTTGCTGACTGTAACACCTCAGAGGAACCCGAGGTTTTGATCAGCAACCTCGAGAATGAATTGCAGGTGATCCGAGGTACCCTTGACCTCAGCGAAAGTGCACAAACGGAGGCCCTCCTTTCTGTGCTGCATCACCTCGAGCCAGTGCTCTCGTCCACCTCTCTCATCTCCACCTGGTTTGACCTCGTGCTGCGGCCCGCGTTGCGCGTTCCCAGATTGTCGCACAAGGCGATCACGCAAGCGAGGGACCTCGTCGTCGTGGCACTCGAAAAGCCCGATAACAAGCACCCCGAGATACAGGGCGACTTCAGAAGGCGGATGCTGGACCTCTACCTTTTAGACGCGTCGAACGAAGCGTCGGCCGAAGACGTGCTAGAGTGGGCGGACCTGCCGAGGGAGCAGCGCGATCAGCGGAAGATATGGAAGGAGAACCTCGAGGATATTCTCGTCGCGTTTGGCATGGATCAGCCTGAGGTGCGCTCTTGATCGCATCGCATCGAACTTTGGGTGTGAAGATTTTTTTTTCGTTTTGCTTGTCCAGGCATTTTTAATGCAGGTTTTTCACTGCTTCGCGTCGCCCTCGTCGCGCATGCAATTGCTTGGTCTACTCAATCGCTACACGACGGAACCGCTCTTTGAACGGCATGCGAGCGTCTTGGCCTCGCACCCGCTCATGTGTTCTATCCTCACCTCGCTCTCGGTCGACAATTCCGCGACCGCATGTACCATAAGCCTCACGACGCTCACGAAACTGTTGCCCATGTTCGCAGTCAGAGACTGTTCTGCGCTAAAGCGACTGCTTCCCCAGTTGTTTGCGATTCTTGCGCGTATCCTTTGTTGGCCCGAGGCCACTTCCCCTACATCAACTCACCCTTCACTTCCGGACGGCATCACATCTGATGAGGAACACGGTACCGTTGAGGGAGAATACCCCGGACAGGCCACTTATGGCAACCGGGTTCTGGATGCAAACCCGGATCTACAATGGGAACGCCTCGAGTTATCACTCGATTCGACGGCAGCACCGGCGCCCTCCTGCCAGCGATACTTCACTTTCCTATATTTCCTCTTCCCATGCAATCTCGTCGTATTTCTACGCGACCCCGTTGGGTACCTCACTGAGAGTAAGATAGAAAGGCCATACGCTGTAGATTGGGACGACGCCCTAGATCCTGAACAGATCAAAACTAAAAGCGAGGTATGGTTTTTGCTCGAGTGTAGGACTACGTATAGCTGGACACTTACTCGCGGCCAGCTCCTGCTCAGGCAACACGTCACTCACCCCCAGATCATCTGGCGTAATGTGGAAACCGAGATTAGCGAGCCCGGGTTCTTCTCGCAATATGGGACAGATAGGATCGTCGCAGAAAGCTTGTTGCTCGAGCTTCGACACTCGCAGTTGGCGTCGCAAGGCTGGGCCGTGCCCGAGACAGCCTCCCTCGCGGAAGCGAACGACACAAGCCCAACTGCTCCGCCGCCGTTGTTGGTCGATACCAGCGATGCTGGTCTAGGGGCCATCAACTCGACTCCCCCGATGCAGGCCATCGAGATCCGCAGCAAGCCACGGGTCTCGCTCCAAGAAATGGTCAATACGTCCATCGCACTCAAGTCACACCTAGAAGTAGATATCGTTGATCGCACACCTATCTGGCCGTACGAGCTGTTTGCGAGCGATGCTACACCACAGAGCCCGGGGAAGCCCGAACCGGGAACCAGCGTGGTACAAGCGATCGCTGGGCTCCAGCGGGAAGTGTTGCTGCTGCGGAACGAGCTGAACTTTGAGTCGTGGCTTGCAAGAGAGAACGTGAGACATATTGGGAGGCTGTTTGAGCAGAAGATTATGAGCCGCAATGCGGAGGTGGAGCGACAGAATCTGGTGAGTGAGCACTTTGGCTGAGGATCACTCGCGATGCCGGACACCCATCATGGTCGAGTAGCATAACAAGTTGCGCGAGAACAAAGTACAAATCGGCAGCTTACAGCGAAAATTGGAGGAGCACACTGAGCATTCGGAAATGACAAAGAAGAAATACGCGGATTGGAACGCTGAACTGAGCCGAAAATTACAAGATCTGAGGGAGCAAAAGCGAAACTGGGTGTCTGAAACCGCAGCGTTGCGCTCAGCCGAGAAGGAACTTCGGGTCTGTTGATTCTTGGGAATGATATTTGGGATGATTCACAAAATGATCCACAGGCACAATTCATGGCTCAGGGAAATCTACTGGCCGAAGCAGAACGGGGGGAGTCACAATTGCGCACTTCTATCAAGGAGACAGAACACAAGGTTGCGCGGCTAAAGGACTACGAAGAGCGGATTGAACAGCATACGGCGATGCAACGATTATGGTGACATGACAGAATTCCCACACCGCTTGGTTTCTCCTATTGATGACGAATGATTGCAGGGATGTGGACGTACAGAAATACAAAGAGCAGACTGAGGCGATGAAAGTCCTGCTCAGCAAGTACAAAAAGATGGAGCTACGGCTGGATACGTATGAAAAGACCCACGATATGATGGAGGAGCAAGCGCGGTGAGTGCACGTCGAGGATTTGCAATCGAAGCACTACTCACTCAGAAAATATCTGTGTACCCAGGGCGTCACGGCGGCAGGTCCAAACCATGGAGGCGAAGCTCAAGCTGATCCCTAGCAGAGCGTCTCAGAAGACACCGAGGAAATCTTCTGCCAGTGAGGTTTCAAGGCTAAGAGAGGAAAACGCGAAACTGCATGGGGAAAATGTGGAACTGAAGGACGAGATAGAAGAACTCAAGGCGATGGTTGAACTGCTGCGGGCGCAGGTAAGAGGACATTCGGGGTTATTTAGTGAGCCTTCGCGCAGCCCAGTGATTGGGGGTGCTGTGCTGCGACCGTAGTATATGATTGATCAAATATAGTAAAGTTGAGAAGGTTCTCGAAGGAAACCGTGGGAATATGTGCAGGAAACTTCGAGAACAAAATTCCAGTACGGATAAAATAACTCGACGGGTCCACCTTCTCCTCTCCTTGTCTCGTCTTAGACTCTTCCACCTTTGCGCACTTAAAAAATGTCTCAACCTGAATCAGAGAGCTTTGGCTTCCAGGCCGAGATCTCCCAGTTGCTCGATTTGATTATCAGTAAGCCGTGTTATCTTTGCTGTGACGCGACATTCTGAACCCGCCCTCGCAGACACCTTCTACTCCAACAAAGAGATCTTCCTCCGTGAACTCATCTCCAACGGCTCTGATGCTCTGGACAAAATCCGCTACGCCTCCCTTACTGACCCTTCCGTCCTCGAGTCGGAGAAGGAGCTCTTCGTTCGCATAGTTCCCGACAAAGAGAACAAGATCCTCTCCATCCGCGACAGTGGCATTGGCATGACCAAGGCCGACATGGTTAACAACCTCGGTACCATTGCCAAGTCCGGGACGAAGGTAACACCGTCAACTGTCCTCGTCTCAACTTGTCGTCCTGATGTATCGGATCGTTGTAGGGCTTCATGGAAGCACTCAGCTCTGGCGCTGACATCTCCATGATCGGCCAGTTCGGTGTCGGCTTCTATTCTGCTTACCTTGTGGCTGAGCGCGTTCAAGTCATCTCAAAACATAATGATGACGAACAGTACATCTGGGAGTCTGCCGCCGGTGGCACGTTCACTATCACCCCTGACACCGTGAATCCACCACTCGGCCGTGGCACCGAGGTCCGCCTATACTTAAAGGAGGACCAGACGGAGTATCTCGAAGAGAAGCGCGTCAAGGATACCGTCAAAAAGCACTCTGAATTCATTTCGTATCCCATTCAACTTGTTGTCACCAAGGAAGTTGAAAAGGTTTGTCATATTCTGACTGCCGTTCGTCGGTTGTCCCTAATCACGCATTGCAGGAGGTCGAGGATGAGGAAGAAGAGGTTAAAGAGAAAGAGGATGAGGACGACGAGAGCAAGGCCAAGGTTGAGGAGGTCGAGGACGAAGATGAGGATAAGGCCAAGGAAAAGAAGAAAAAGAAGGTCAAGGAGCAGACCAAAGTCAACGAGGAGCTCAACAAGACGAAGCCTATCTGGACACGTAACCCGAGCGACATCACACAGGAGGAGTATGGCGCCTTTTACAAGTCGCTTACCAACGACTGGGAGGACCACCTTGCTGTCAAGCACTTCTCCGTCGAAGGTCAACTTGAATTCAAAGCCATCCTTTATATCCCGAAGCGGTACGCCGCCCTCATTTGTTTGCATGCTTGTCCATTCTGAATATCCTTTAGCGCGCCGTTTGATCTGTTTGAGAGCAAGAAGAAGCGCAACAACATCAAGCTCTACGTCCGCCGTGTCTTCATTATGGATGATTGTGAGGACCTCATTCCGGAGTACCTCAACTTTGTCAAGGGTATCGTCGATTCGGAGGACTTGCCGCTCAACATCTCGCGTGAGACTCTTCAGCAGAACAAGATCCTCAAGGTCATTCGCAAGCACATCGTCAAGAAGTGCATGGATCTGTTCTCGGAGATTGCTGAGGACAAAGATAACTCCCAGAAGTTCTATGAGGCCTTTGGCAAGAACATCAAGCTTGGTATCCACGAGGATGCCCAGAACCGTAGCAAACTTGCCGAGTTCCTGCGTTTCCACTCGACGAAGTCCTCTGAGGAGCCGATCACCCTCAAAGGTGCTTGTTGTCCCCCGCACGCGCTTTACGGTCTGCTGACGAACAACTTCCAGACTATCTCACACGTATGCCTTCGGGACAGAAGGCTATTTACTACCTCACGGGTGAATCCCTTGCTGCCATCAAGGATTCTCCGTTCTTGGAAGTCCTCAAGAAAAAGGGTTTCGAAGTTCTACTGCTTGTGGACCCCATCGACGAGTATGCCGTATCGCAACTGAAGGAGTTCGAAGGCCACAAACTCGAGTCTGTCTCGAAAGAAGGCCTCGAGCTCGAGGAGACAGACGAGGAGAAGACGGCGCGCGAAGAGGAGGCCAAGTCGTACGAGGACTTGTGCAAAATTATCAAGGATGCGCTCGGGGACAAGGTTGAGAAGGTTGTCGTTTCGAACCGTATTTCGGACTCGCCTTGCGTCTTGGTCACTGGCCAATTTGGTTGGTCATCGAATATGGTGGGTTCTCGCCTGATGCGGATCAGAAGACTAGAAGCTGATGGTCTACTCCGTCTTTAGGAACGTATCATGAAGGCTCAGGCCCTTCGCGACACCTCGATGTCATCCTACATGGCGTCAAAGAAGACACTTGAGCTCAACCCCAAGCACCCGATCGTCAAGGAGCTCAGGCGAAAAGTCTCTGAGGACAAAGCAGACAAATCGGTCCGGGATTTGACGTATCTCCTGTTCGAGACGGCTCTCCTCACTTCTGGTTTCTCGCTTGAGGAGCCGACATCCTTTGCCAAGCGGATCCACCGCATGATTTCGTAAGTGACTTGTCTTTTCTGCGTGTGGATTCATGACTAAAAGCTCCTTGATCCGATTCTAGGCTTGGTCTTGACGTAGATGAGGAGGAGGAGGCTGCACCTGCTGCCGAGGAGACGGCGGCCGCTGCCGAGACAGAAGACGTTTCTACGTCCGCAATGGAGGAGATTGACTAGAATTGCACGGACTTGGGCTGTTCGCGTAGTAAAATTGGCTGTTCGCTCATTGTGTATTACGCTCTCACATTCACACTTTTTTACCATTTGTCTACATCATCATCTAGTTATCCACAAAAGAGCAATTTCTTTTACTCTCTTGCGTCAATTTATGACGCGCATTGACGCGCAGAGCGCTGACTGGCCATGATCATAATATGATGGATGCCACGCTCACGACCCAGTATGGGAATGACGACGCGAGGAACAGTCATTTATCTCTTTGGCATGAAGGCAGTTTTACCGACGTCTGGCCAAAGTACTTGCCGTGCCGAAGGGCGCGTTTAACGTTGACGTCCCTTCTACTCCCTCTCATCAATGGACTCGTTCATCTCCCTACATATGTATTCAAGGGTGCCTGCCACGTCTCCACTGCCACGAAAGCGATTCCATTCATAGCCAAGTACGCTCTAGCCCGCGTGGGATCCTCGTGTTTCGTCCTCGGAGTCACCTAAATGATTTGCAAACCCGGCTCACGAATTTCCGGTGTTAGGAACTCTTGGACTGACAAGTGACGTCCACGCGAGTCATTGTTCGCACCGGAATATCTGCCAAACAAGGGAGCATAATAGGGTTACTCGGGCGACGCTGTAAAACGAGGCTCAGAGACGCGCCTTTGTTCGCTAGATTGGTTATGATTTGTCAGCATCACAGGCGGCGGCAACGTGCACCGTTTTTGACACGCGGTATCCTTACTCTTCCCCCATTGTCTGCTCCCCTCTTCATATAACACCAGTCCCTCCTTTCCCTTTCTCTTCGAATCCCGCACGCTCAATTTTCTTCCAACGTCAACTTTAACAGACTCGCTTTCGACAGCAATCGCCCCTCAGTCCCCGTTCTCCCTCGACCAAGGCAAGCGATCCATACAATGCCCCCGATCCCCATTATCGCGCCACAGCCCCGCCGTTTACTCCCGCAGCCAACGATTATCGACCCCTCAACACCGGTATTGCCCATCAACCTCGACGATCCGTTTATCGTGAGCCTTTTTGTCTTCTCTGTGCTTGCCTTATCCGAGACCTCATGCCTTCCTCATGCAGTGCCACACACCGGCACCCAAGAACGCCCAACTTCCTCGCCTCATGTCCCCAATCCGCCTTCACCACCGTACCAAGCGTTCTCTGGTTCGTTTTCCTCTCGTCCGTCAGTCTCGATTTTCCCGCTCATTTTAGGTGAAATTTTTTTTTTTTCTAGGCATCACAGTCCCCGACGCCGTGCAGTTCCATCAAACGACAAGTGGGCTGTCCTCCACGTACTCCCCGCCGTAGGCGACACAATATCCGTCCAGAAGCCATCATTGCGCCCCGTGTGATTAACTTCGATTCGCTCCCGTGGATTTCCGCTCTGGATGACCCCGTGCTTACGGCAGGAAACCCCTGGGATTCTGATCTGTCACAGTTCGCATCTGCGGAATATATGCGCGTATCAGGACTTGGGCCTGTTCGCCGGCAGAAATCTATCTTCTCGAGAGATCGGACCGAGCCCGTTGTGCCGCTTGTCTCGTCACCGCCGAATGCCACGTCGACTCCCCCACCGCGGTTTCCGTCGCCGTCGCGAGTTCAGTTCTTTGGCCTAATGCCAATTATGACGCCTGCCCGGGCAGCAACACGCTGAGATTGCGTTGCCCGAAATTAGAAGTGCCATTTAATCCTCACCCCCTTTCACATCACGTCACGATTCCCTTTTTCATCAATGGACCCTCATCCTCTCGCAATCCGGATTTAGCCGTGCTTCTGTCCTACAAGTCTGCATCATCAACTGTGGTTCTAATCATCGCATATATATCTTACCATCTTCTCACATTTCATCCCATTCTCATCTCATGATTTTTCGATCAATCCGTACTCGACTGTACGAAGTCCATTCGCCTTTTGCCATGCGCCGTGCGTCATTTGTACGTTCAGCCCTGTCATGTTGACATTTATTGCGTGCATCGTGTGTCGACTGGGTTCCGCTGCACGTTACCACACTCTCTTCCTCAACTGCATCCATGTATGATGTTTCCCCCCCTCATTAACAGTTTCCTTATTAAGTTTACACGTACCAACACCATTTTCCGTCCTTCAAGTATTCCTGTACAACTTGTTTCTATAAAGTGTGCAATACAGTGTTTCTGACTCTGATCAACAACATCACGACTTGGCTTTGCCCAATTTTTAACCAAGAAAGCAAGCAAACAAAATTGCAAAAATAGACTGCCCCAGTGAGGCTCGAACTCACGACCTTCCGATGAACTTCCATTTGGGCAGTAACAGTCGGACGCTGTAACCAACTCAGCCATGGGGCATGTATTAGGGTTGGCATCCGAGTCATTTACAATCTGGAAACATGCCATCCCAAAAGACACCAAAACTCTAAGTACACGCCCGTACCAAACTAAATAATTTTACGCAGACGACGCTTCAGACACGAATTTTTCCATAAACCGAACCAGCGTATCCGTGTCAGCTTCCGTGATGGCATTGTAGAGGGATACACGGATGCCTGTAAACCCATCGGAATTGGTGATGAGTGGCGTTCAGGTTCTGAATGAATGAATGAGATGAACGTACCTCCGACCGACCTATCACCATCGCGACGGCGCGTCAAATGTCAAAAGGTCTGCGAGCATGCATACAAGCAAATTTCTCACCGGTGACCCTTTAAGCCTTTCATGCCCGCTTTCTCAGCGCCGGCAAGGAACCGTTCCTCCGCGCTGTCACCAAGAACACTGAAGATGACATTCATCCAGCTCCCTGACCCCGTTTGTACCTTGCCCTGGTACACACCGCGTTCCTCGCCCGTGCGAATAGCGGCGTACACCTTTTCTGCCTTCCGTCGATTGAGCGCCTCGAAATACGGGAGGCCGCCCAGCTCGTGCATGTGCTCGAGCACGAGCCCGGTGATGTAGATGGAGAGGAGCGACGGGGTATTGTGCAGGCTCTTGCTCTGCGCGAGCGTCCGGTAGGACAGGCACAACGGGACGGGTATCGCGCCGAGCTTGGCGGCCGCGTCGACGTCGACGATGCAGTCCTGCCGGACGATGAGGATCGTGAGGCCAGCCGGGCCTACGTTCTTCTGCGCGCCGGCAAAGATGACGGCGTGTTCGGCGAGGTGGGGGATCGGGCGGGACATGAACGAGGACGAGTGGTCGCCGACGAGGGGGAGGAGGCCACCGCGCTCGCGGGGTAGGCGCGCAAAGGGGAAGGACGTTTGCGCGGTGGCGTCTGGGGAGAACTGCACGCCGTCGATCGTTTCGTTCTCGCAGTAGTATATGAGCGCGGGTGAGCGCGAGAAGGCGTACTCGCCGTGCGGCGGCACGTTGTCGAACGAGTGGCCGTCCTTGGAGTACTTGCGTGTGTCGAGCGCGAGGTTCACGCGAGCGCCGCCGCTCAGCCGGCGCGCCTCGTCGTACGCCTTTCTGCTCCACGAGCCGGTCAGGACGTAGTCCATTACGCGGTCGTCGTCGGCGAGATCTGGGTAGAGCAGACGGTGACGCGCGAGGAGGTTCAGGACGACGGCGGAGAACTGAGCGGTGCCGCCGCCCTGGGTGAAGAGGATCGAGTGGGTCGGGGGGACGTCTAGCTGGGTTCGGATGTGGGATTCGAGGTTGGAGAGGAAGGCTCCGAATTCCTTGGAGCGATGGGAGAGCTCCGCGATGCCGATGCCCGTATCGTTGAAATTGAGCAGTCCGTGAGCGGCCTTCTTGAGCACACCCTGAGGAAGGGCAGAGGGACCCGCTCCAAAGTTGATCACGCGAGAGGTTGACATCGTCGTCGTCGGTTGACTCGAAAGCGGTGAATTTTTTGGGTCGAGTTGAGAATGAGCTAATCAAATTGGAGCCAGGGGGGAAATCAACGTCACCTGGTTGGTTTCACACAGCGGCGGCGGGTTATGGTGAAGAAAGCGAGACTAGCCGCCGCCCCCAAGGCTCAGGTCCCCGCTCCCAAGGCGACAATATTTCCTGGGCTTTCAGAGAAGAGTCACATCCGTTGTCATACATTCCTACAAGACCAGATTTTGCTTCTAAACGTGCGCCTATAACGACATATGGTGTCACCCGTTACTGTACCAACAACAACCTCCCTCAGGACGTTCTGACTCCAGCGGAATGCCAAACTTTTGTCGACTTTATTAACAATCAACCTCTTGAGTTGACTCCACCCAAGAAGCGTGGGGAGGCGGATAGAGTCAATTGTAAGTTTCCAGACCCCTTGCCCCCGTCGGCGGTGTGCACTCAGGTCGCCGTCATAGACAGGGTCTCCATCTCTTCGCCCGAGTTCGCAGATCGGCTATGGACCATACTGGGTCCCCACCTACCGTTATTTCCGTATCCCGCCTCAATGAAACGCCTAGATTCGAGTGCTCGGGCAGGCCATTCATTAAATTCAAACATCCGATTGTACAAGTACACGCCTTCGCAGCATTTCAACCCCCATTATGACGACTCCATACGCGACGCGAAGACTGGTGCAGTCTCGGAATGGACACTGCTTATATATCTCACTGGTGTCGAGGGTGGTGTGCAGGGTGGGGAGGTAGGTGCAATGGGAACTCTCCGGGATGTTGGTTAATTCGTCCAGACCATCTTCTATCCGAACAGCAAAGTCAAACCCTCGGAGGCCATGGTCGTACCGCTGACACGAGGCACAGCACTTCTTCACAGGCAAGGTAGACAGACGCCATCTATGTATTCCAGCTGAAGAAACCTCTTAGACATGGCAACGAGTGTCTCCTTCATGAGGGATCTCAGGTCCGAAGCGGTACTAAATACGTCCTTCGCTCAGACATCATGTTTATGAGTTAGGATGGAGCCGATATGGGGGTGCAACGGGTAGGAAGGGCCAGAAGGAGGCTATCTTTTGCCCTTTCTTTTCTTCGTTGGCATGCCCGCCTGAACCATGTCATCGTCCCGATCTCTGACATCGTTGTCCTCACCATCGCCCTTTCTCCGCTTCCGATGTCCCTTTTTTCCGCCTTCTTCCCTTAACTCCGTGGCCGCCAGACGCCCAGCCTCGTCTACCCTTTCCCGTAGCAGAGCTATCTCCTCCTTGTCTGTGGGCCATAGGTCCATCTTTTTGTTGGTCACAGCTTCAATGCGTTGAATCAGTTCAACGTCGTATTGCGTGACAAGCGTTATAGATTTCCCTGCACGCCCTGCACGGGCTGTGCGGCCAACCCGGTGAATGTAGTCTTTAGAGTGCGTGGGGATATCGAAATTGATGACAATATCCACGGCTGGAATGTCAAGACCGCTAGGAAAGTTCTGCCTCCGTCAGCAGTTCTTGCGCCTGCCTATACATAGGACCTACCGGCTAGCGACATCGGTAGCTACCAGAATCTTTTGTGATCCGCTCTGGAATTTACTTAAAGAGCCGAGGCGTTGACTTTGGCTCAACTGTCCATGGAGAGGGATCGCTGCAAAGCCTAGATTACGCAGCACAATCGAGAGCCTAGTCCAAGTTTGTGATTCGCACATTCAGTTAGGAGGCGGACGTACCGCTGTGCATCGTGAACGGTTCGCGTAAAGACCATGATAGAATTTTGAGCCAAGGAGTTTGCGAGGTAGACGAGATGAACGTCCTTTTGTGACAGGGGCATAAAAAGGTAGTACTGCAGCAAGGTTGATACCGTGGAATACCTGCGCGACGAGGAAAGGTCAGACTTGTGGAGGTACGGATAATCGTTTTTCTTTTTTACTTTGTCGACACTTCTACTCGGACGGGGTTTGACAAGCTCGCACGCTGGAGCTTGGCCACCTTGGTAGTCATCGTCGCCGAAAACAAATACGTGGTCCGCTCCTTTGGAATGGCCTTTAGAATGGCGTCAATGTCTGGCCCAAAGTCCATGTCCAACAAACGATCCGCCTCGTCGAGGACCTGGGAAGAGGTAACTCCATTTCAGCTGACTGCTACGCGTGCTGCGCGCGCGGACGGGAAAGAGAGAGAGAGAGAGAGCGCTACGGAATGGGATAAGGATGAGGGTCACTCACCAGAAACCTAAGGCCACGCAGACTGAACCCCTTCGTGTTCTCCAGGTGATCCTTCAACCGGCCAGGAGTCGCCACCACGATGTGCGGCTTCTTTGCCAACGCGATTGACTGCGTCACCGTGTCCATCCCGCCGACGAGGACCGTGCAGCGCACGCCCATATCCGAACCGAGCGCTTCGAAATGTTGGGAAATCTGGTAGGCTAATTCACGCGTCGGTGCAAGCACGCACGCAAAAAGGCCCTTTGGCTCATCCCATAGCTTCTGGAGGATGGGCAGTGCAAAGGCTGCGGTCTTTCCGGAACCGGTAGAGGCTACACCGATTATGTCTCGTCCCTCGAGAGCAGGTGGAAGTGCCTCAGCCTGAATGTCTGTTGGAGTTTTGTAGTTGAGCCGTTCGATTGCCTCGAGAAGGGGCTGTATGAGCCCGATCGAGCTGAAGGACGGCCTTTGCTTTTGCAAGGTGCCCGGTTCCTCTGGCTGCTCTGGCTCAGGCGTTGGGTAACCTGAAGTCATTTTTCTTGTGCCCTCTCCGCGCCAGACGGGTGAATGACATAAATTACATAATCTGATCTAGCTATCTGTACCCTCTCCCGCTGGCATCTCAACAACGAATGTACTCCGAATACCCCTGGGAAGTATGAGGACCTTATCCGCTCCATGTACCTTATGAGTCTCAATGGTTGGAAGTGCTAATGATCGCATGGTCACCTCCCCTTCCAGAGCCTTGGGGGAAACCACCACGTTTGGTAACGATAGCTCGCCGTGGTGCAGTGGAATCAGTGTTATAGGCACTATCAAAGTTGACCCATCCTACGGTTGTTACTTATTTCAGCCCTCAGTGACCTAATCACACGGGAATAGACATACCTCAGCTTCAAAGTCTCCGCGCTTTCGCCCGCTTATGAGCCAGTCTCGCACCATCTCTTCAACGTCGAATCGCATCTGATATGATTTGCGGCTGGAGTCTTGTTTCGTGCCCCAGTGGAAGGAGGTCTGAATAGATAACAAAGCTGGTATCGGTTGTCCGGCATATAATGGAGGTAACTGATCCGTTGACTCTGGGTCTGCCGAGGAGGGTGTCGCTAGAATGCGGAATCGAACAGCGGCGAGTATCTGCGTAAACATAGGAACTTGGATGAGACAGTGGTTAGACTCAAGTATGAAGAATGAGAACTTGCATCCATAAGTGGTACGTCGACTTGAATACGGATCTCTCGCCAGGGACCACTCTTCACAGCCTCAGGCCAACCTTTTCCTAACATCTGTGGAATGATAAGCACCCCCTCTTCTCGCGACCACGCCCAACGTAATTGAGTAACCCACGTCTCGAACTCGGGTTAGGAATTCTTTTGAGGCTCCGTTATCGCCGGATGCTGGAACCTTCAGCTCGCCAGTAATACCATAAAGTTCAACCCAATCTGGATCACTTTCGAGGGCCTGAATCGTGTGCGCGATGAGGCGACTGCGCTCGGGCCGATGTTGAGGAAATTCTTCCAGAGCTTTGTCAATGGCCTGTTCGACCACAGCTTCAATTTCTGACAGCAATGTTAGACAAGACATCCGCGGCAGAGATGTGTACCTACCATCTCGTAACATTCGATACTTGATGCGTAGGCTCAATGGGTCAAGTACTAATCTAAATTAGTCTGGACGATCTGTAACACGACCTGAGGATCTGACCTGAGCCATACTGTGACGCGAGTTCAAACAAAAAGTGTGCGGGGCGCGCAGGGGTGATAGTCTACCAAGAGGTGAGTGGTATCCGTGGTGCCATACAATTTGGGGACGTACAATAATCTCGCGCGTTTGTGAGGGCGTACCAAGGATGGAAAGCCCTTTGTTGTCACTGGTATTCTCCAGGGTAGCCGAAGACACACGGATGTATTGATGCGCGGTCGCTGATATTGTGAATCTTGAAAACAACCTGGAGAATACGTGAGAAAGTAGAACGTCATTTGAACCCTCTTTATCCTAACTTCTCGCCTCGAAAGAAATCCTGGACGTTGACGGAGACTGGTAGGGACACCTGCACTCTGCTGCTCTGCGAGAGTGTGCGATTGACAGATGGATCGCGTTTTGTGTTATATATCACTTGAATGGTAATTTGCTTTTACACGGATCATGAGCGTACGTCCACCCGAGTGGTAAGAGTGAGCCACTAACCATGGTGTGGTACGCTGAAGCATCACTATGGGGTATCAATACTGACACTTCGGAATCTTTAGCGAGATCCAATATTGAGATACTATCATCTGCACGTTCGAGAGATACCGAAGCATCTGAAAAGTAATGTTTAGCCATGTAACCAGTCGACTTTCTGAAACCCACCATCACCGTCCAACGCAGACTCCTGGAGGCGAAAAGTGACACCCTGTGGCCCGGAGAATTTGAGCGTGGCCCGCTGTACGTAGTTTCTACCGGAAGAGACGACTAGCAAAAGTTTAGAGGACATGCCCAATCCCAATTCAACTGCGCAGGACAGGTTTGAGAGGCTCCGCTACAGTGATTTACATTTACCTACTTACCAGAGCGGGGGCGTTTCAACCAGACATCGAAGGCATGCGTATCCTTTACGAGCCGGATCAGAGTTGGGTTGGTATGCTTGGTCCGCGAAGCCTTGTTAGAGCCCTTCGGGGTTGGTTGGTGATTCCACTGCAGATGGAGATTTGACATCACCACCTCGGTCTGTTCTAAGACATAGGTTCCCCACGAGGAGGACTTGGAGAGAGTAAATCGCTCGAGCCCTGGACGACCTCAAGGACAACTTACCGGGCAAAACAACCTGAAAGTTGAGGTTCCAGGCTCTAAAACCCTCACTTCGGTGCAGAATTGAAGCTTCTCGGACTCTCGGCCAGATACGCTCACGTTGACTTCACTTGCTGGGAGTGGCTTGGTGTATATCCGTCATCAGACAAACTGTCCTCGAGAACCGGGTGGGGGCTTACGCAGGGCAACGAATTGGACACCGAAACATTAAGGAAAGAACCGTCTTCATCCTCCGCAGACACTGTAGTTGTGTCTAATACTCGAACGGAGAGGGCAGGATGCTCGAGATATGAGAACGCTGAATTAGGAACACAAGTAAGACCGCTGATAGGCCAGGAGAAATAGACTACAAACGTTCACTGAGTTCATCGACGACCGCCTTCAACGAGTCCACCAGATTCGTTACGTACGATGTATTGTCCTCTCGGTGCGTTAATGATTCACCATTGAAGCCACTTGAGAATAGTTTAAGGTATGTGAGTACAATATTGACCCATTGTTTATCTCTGGCGGTACCCGCAACAGCATAGACGTTGATCGCCTGTGACAGCATGTAACACTCTAATGAAGTCCACTTGTGTGGGCTGTAATGGGCTGGCAGTGATGAATATGTTTGAAGGGCAGGGGGAAAACGACCTCGGTGACTGGGAGGAGAATTCGTGAGATGGATCATAATGGCAACAATTGTTACTAACAGGTCCAATGCTGCCAGGCTTCCGTGAAGTCTCAGCGCAAACTTGCGACGCCCAGCCTTCGCGTACACATCAATTGCACGGTTGGTTAGCTTGACATACAAATCGTAGAACGTGGTCTGATCTCCTAAGCATTTCAGGAGCTCAGGGTTGCTGATGAGGCGAGATTCTAGTGGCTCCTCATCTTGAACGGCGGGAGCGCTGGGTAGTGACAGAGAGAATGGTGGCCTAGATGGCAGATGGCCCAATTGTATTCCAAAGACGTCCAACTGGAAATATGTCGGCAATCACAGAAACTGAACAAAGATGTGTTACCTGGTTGCGTGCCAGCTCGAGTAGCTCGCCTTTGCCAGCATCGAATTGGTTCAGCGAAATACCCTCTAGTTTGATTTCATTCGCCCATGTATCGACCTGTTCTACCGCACTAAGTGCTGAAGAGTACGTCCAGGATTCGACAAAGTACGAGGGTAGAATAACCTGACGTAGAGCGTATTGGATATAAATTAACAGTTCAGTGACAGATTAGAACACAGTCGACTCACGCTGACTTCTCGCAGGTGTCTCCCGAATGACGTGAGGAACAACAAGACTTTATTGCAAACTTCCGTGACCTTGGCCATCTTCCCGAGGAGGTTGCTTTGCTTGGCGAGCATGTATATACGAAGGTCGAAGACAGATACAGTATTAGCAACAATCAAGTCACGATACGGCTTTTTAGTAATCGAGAGAAGAGGCAGCGAGTCATCTTTCGCGCCAGGAATGATGAGGGTGCCGAACCAAGACAGGTTCTTCTCCCTGAGTACATGTGCAAAGGATGATTCCAGTTCATCGTAGCATCGTAGAGCATCCTCATAGAGATTCATCCCCTCGAGTGATATCGCCAGACTTTCCTGAACGAGTGGAGGTATGACCAGGTGTTGAGAAAGAGGGCTATGGCTCAGCGCACCTTTAGAATGAAAAATGTGCAGAAATTCCATCCAGGCATTGATCGCTGACTCTCTGATCGCTTGACTTCTTCGTCCCTCTGTGATTCGGCTGTATCAAATGCGAACAATAGCCCGTCTTTGACCTTAGAAAGTAGCTCGGCCCACGCTGCAGGATTGTCCTTGGCTACAGGCCACGCAAGCTGTACGCATCTACAAACAATCGAAATCAGGACAATTGCAACCACCGACTTGATGACACGCACCTGTCCCGTTTGTCCGTGTTGAAGTCTGCCCGTATCTTGTCGAGCACGTTGCTCTTGATTTGGAAGAAATTAGTTGTCACATTACGCGCATCGGATCGGACGACGTGTACGATGGTCCATTCCTGGTTCTTGCGATGATTCAGGGATGTTTGCCAGTCTTTGATATTTTTTCTGACAGTATTCTTATACGTCTCGGTATCCTACTCGAGGAAACATAAATCATCAGGCGAATAGATAGAGGTGTTGGTTTACCTCACATGTTACGACATAGATGTTCAGCAAGGGTCTCTCCAGAAGCGAATACGGAACTTGGGAGGTATTCTCGTCACGAACGGTATTCAGGGGAACAAGTTGGACTTGAAGTTCCTGAATTGTCCTGATGGAAGGACGCGTCTGTGGTTTCCAGTGAATGTTCCGGAGTGGGAGTTGTGCTGTAAATGCCGCGTGGAGTTGTTGCCACTGGTCCGAAGAAAGAAAGGACTGGGGCGCGGAATATGTAACGACGACGCGCTGCGCCGACATCGTCTGGCTAGAGGAGTGTACGATATAAGATAGATACAAAATGGACACATCCTCAACCTCGCGGTTTATCTACCCGGCCCGTGATACCGTCCTTTCCCTCCAACCCACACTCCACCCAAGAGGACGACGTGGGATACGCATAGCACTACGGAGGAGAGTGTAGTCGATGGGTACACATTCCACGCATATTCTATTGCCCCTATGATGATGAGCCTACACGACCATCAGACTTTGCTCGAGCCAAACCCCACATCGCACCTACTTTAGAATGATAGGATAGCGCGTCCGCCACGCTAATAAAGGGACTTGATAGGCATACCACGAATAAAATTGGTAGTGCAACGAGCGTGCAAACAGTATTCCGACGAGGTTAGACGTCATATAGGTCGTGACGATTTCTACCGGCGGGTCGTGAATAATTGAGAGATCCAGGGAACTTGCACGCACCGTCAGCCGTGACAGGAACCGGACTTGCCGGACGATACGGGTATCGGATAGCTCTGCTAAGGACCGTTGTAACTCCCGCGTTTTGGCACCACCGAAATAGCCCAAACGCAACAAGCACCGAACCATGTCCGACGAGTAATGCCTTTGCGAACTTGGGGTCCAAGAATCTGTCTTCGCCCAGGAACCTCCAGTTGACGGTCCATTTATAGAGGAATATGCGCCCAAAGTCAAATGCGTTCTTGACGTACGGTAACGGGTATTCGAGGAATGGGTATGCCAGCACCGTTTGTATTGAGACGATCGTCAGGCAAAGCCGGATAGTGGTAGCCAATCCGCGTTGTTTGACAAGCACAACAAGAAAGGCAGGGAGATATAGCAGGACGGACATCTTGACGGAAAGGGCGAGACTCCATGAAAGCGTCAGTGGCACAGCAATAGGTATGCGACTGACAATCTCACCTTAACAATAACGTGGCGAGATCAGACAGTCCTTCAGCAAGCGCAAGGATGGATAGTTGAGTGAGCATTACTGCCCATACATCGTTGAAGAGACGCAAAACAAAGATGGAGTGAAGCCGTTTGCTGAGTGGCAATAACAGTAAGACCCAATTAGGAACGCCGCCTGCCTTGCGATAGATCGCGCAAGAAAGAATCAGAGACGCGGAATATAGCAAGGCATAGATCTGTTGAGACAGCATTAAATTCTGGCCTGCATTCGTGAGTCTGTACAAAAGTGCGTGGATATAAACGTGTCCCGCGGGATATCTTTACGATGCGAAATAATCCTCTCAAGTCAGACACCTTTCTTCAGAAAAATGTTGCAAAGTTCACTTACACCAAAGGTCCGGTAGGGCCAGAGATAGCAGAATAGTCTCGCTCTCCATCCAGAAAGACTTTGACTTGATGCATATAGGTTTCCCAGTCAATTTCCGTAACTGCGTCAGAATCGGGTTAGGGCAAGACACGGCAGTAGTTACTAGTGATCTCATACACGGAACAAAACGAATAATAAGCTGCGTGAGGGCTACATCTGCGATGACAACTAGACTTGCGAGGGTCCAGAAGAACTTGGGGTCGAAGAGTAGACACCTTGATAGATTTACGATAGATGAGACGGTGAGGGATAGTCCGAAGAGCGTTAGGCCACGACTCGGACGAGCGCGGGAGATATCGGTAGTGCTTGGGCCTCCCAGCTTGACTTGACTAGGTGCGGTACGCGGAGGCGAAAGGAGCAGCTGAAACGTTTGAATCAATATTAATCACTAGGCGTGAGATCTCGCGTGAGAGGTGAAACCCGGGCAGGCGCCGCTATGTGTCAAACGCGATTGTTATATTTAGCCAGTAGCTCTTCCCTCTCATTGCATTGCGCCCTATCGGCCCTCACGGCCTGGAGCTCAGAGGGATCGCACCAACCGCATGCGGCGTTCCCGACCGCTCGCAGACGCACACCCTGAGCTCCTGGTTATAGACACACCGGGCTTGTCTCGCGAGTACCGCGTCGAAAACTGGCACACTACACGCAATCAACACCATGGGCGTGTCTTCAACATCAACGAATTGTTTTCGGTGTTTGACGTATTCGCAGTGGTTTTTCTTGGGCTGTTGTGGCCTTCGGTACGTCTCGCATGTCTATTCATCCTCTCGGTGATTCATCACACCGGCTAGGTGAAAGGAAACCCAGTCCTTATGATTGCAGCGGGGGTAGGGCTCGGCCTTCTTGTATATCAGAAGCTTACGCGGGTCCTCTGGGGTACGTGTCATAGCCCACTGCTGTCATCCAAACTCATGTCCACCATCAGAGTCGGTCCTTGTTCTCCCTCCCTATGGCATTCAACTCGAAACGCATCGGGGGCTCCCTTCTCTGCCACTCTTTGTGTCCAGGAGGTTTATACCTTTGACCCAAGTGCGAGACGTGCTGATTAATGAAGGGTTGCGGAGATGGGACGTGCGGTACTACCTTGCAGTTCTCTACTTCCCTTGTCAAGGAGAGCAGCGCCTTGAGATTGCCTACGAGGTAGGAGAAGACTTGTCCAGTCCACGTATCTGTTCTAGACTCGCTCATTACATCGCCAGAACGCACTACCCCGGTTTCCAGTTTTACTCAAGGTGTATCATGGTATCCATGAATGTTTACAACATGGCGTAGGAGATGTGCAAAGTATAATGAATATGTGAAACACTGAGCAGCTACGTGTTCCTATGAGCTCGTCTCGGCTTATCGCGTAGTATGTAAGATGCAGTAGGAACCGGAAGCACCAACTTAGTGAAGAACGCGATTGACAACACTGTCTTCACTTTCATATGCACTCAATAGTTCATCGTATCCTTCGTCGTCGCCCTCCTCGGGGGCACTTTCAACGCGCTTGGCTGACCTACCTTCCGAGACCTTCCGTGTTCTGGGGGAGTGACCGCTGGACGAGATCTTCCGGACACGGGACTCGGAAGTATCCCCGTGCGCTTTGCGACCCTCACTCGAGAGTTTTCTCGTTCTGACTGGTGGCAACGTTGGGAAAACTGGAGACACAGAAGACGTAGACTCTTGCTCATCGAGTGCGTGGAATGCGGTAGCGCGTGGTGTCACAATGTTATCGTGATCATCGAGAAACTCCGGCGGGGCTAAAGAGTTTGCGATCCCGCTTTCCTCAGGGGACTCGGCCTTTCGAGTGTGTATCGACGGGAGGGTGTGTGCACTGCGCCTGGGTCGCTGGCGCGGGCTCCGAGGAGGTGCTTCGAACGGGATGGACGAATCCGATGTGTAATCCACGCGAGATGGTGGAGGGGTTTTTTTCCGCACCAATTTCCTGGTCAGGTTTGGGGCTTCTTGGACGCGAATATTTGGTTCTGAAATGAGTATAGAGCCGCGTCGAAAACCGGCACTTGGCCCTGCACTTTGGCTGAGGGCGCTGATTGGCGGTGGTGGTGTATCAAGCGGGGGTGAAGCAGGGAGTGTCGTAGGGGAATCTAGCCTGTCAACCCTACTCCAGCCCCGACCGGCTGATCCGTCGCTGCGTCCAGAGGGTGAATTCAACCCCTGGCTCAAAAACAGCTCTTGTCCATTAGGACCTTTCTCAGACAAGGAAGACTGTAGACGGCCATGGCCTGTGCGGAATTGCGGTGCCATGGGAGATACTGAGCGGCGATTTAGAGGGACAATGCGACTTCCCATAGTATCAGACTCCCATTCTGATTGGCTGTCATGACGTCGGGACTTTGTTGTCACCTCAGCCGCTGGAGGTGTTGTAGATGACAGCGAGTCGCTCTTCGGATGCAAAGGAGGGGTGCGGAGTGACGGGGAGGGTGTAGATCTTGTAAGCAAGGAAGACGAATTGAGTAGGAGTGGTCTGGGGCCAGATTTTGAAGGAGGTCTTGAAGGTGTCACAGCAGCAAACCCCGCAAGGGATGCAATTGAGTCCCTGATGCTTTTCGCCTGCGTTGAAGGGGTGTCGTCGCCCGAGTCCGGTGGTGTAGAAGAGACACTTCTTCTGGGCTGAGGAAGCATACTATCACGCGGCGGACGGAAGTATGCTGGGCGAGGAGGTGGAGAGTATGGTTCACTGTGAAACGTTCCAGAGAATGATCTCTCGCGTTGAACGTTGACGGCCCCCTCCGAGGCTCGACGCTCCTGTGGGTCAGTTTCACGTCTGACATGCGACTGTGAAGCACTTGAAATACTGGAAGTAGGCGATGTGGGTGTCTTCAATGTGGGTGTCTTCCACGCTTGTATAGCCTTCACCCTCCAGTTCGTGCTAACTTTCGAGAGGGAGGCTGCAGCATCCGAGTCCCTGATTTTTTCGGCATAGGTCCACCAGGATGAAGGGGATGAGGTTGGAGATTTTGGAGAAGCAGATGGTAGCGGCGAAGCAGGTGGAGGTAGAGGTGACAGTGGGGAAGAAGGTGGTAGCGGTGAAACAGGTGGAGGTAGAGGTGACAGTGGAGAAGAAGGTCGTAAAGGTGAGGCCGAATTAGAGGAGATTGGAGAGGGAGGGACTTCCATTGCACTTTGATTTGTTATCCCTTTCCAGACAACGTCGGCCCATCGTGATGTGAGACTCGGTGCTGAAGAGGAAGCGTCGACAGAGGGCGTCTCAGTTTCGTCGCCATCATCTCGCTTATCTTCCACTGAAATCTCAGACATCTCTGGTGAGGAGGGCGGCGAGGTATTCTGGTTAGTCAAGCCTTTCCATATCGTGTCACGTAGTCGAGAACCAAGTGTGGTGGTAGTCTCCGCTGCTTTTGACTCTTCCTCCCTTCGTCTCCTGAGCTCCACTGCTGTTTGGAGGATGGTATCAATTCCGCCTGCAGATTCTAGGGGGTATTCCTGGAGAAGCGTCATGCCCTCTATGAAAGCATCGTTGAGTTCCCATGCTCGCAATGGCGACGAAGGACCTAGTAGCAAGTTCTCCTCAGCCCAAAGTGTTGGCGCGTGCCGCACTGTTTTCCCGAGTCTAAGAGATGATGTGATCAGAGTGTGATGATTCGAGTGGTCGTTGCGGGGCGTACCGAAAGAGCGGGCCCCTTACGCGAATCAACATACTAGTGCAGATGTCAAGTAGAGCCTCGAGTTTGGGTGAGGAAGACCGTGTTGTCATAGGGCAAGCGAACATTGCGTCCCATACGGACAGAACAGACGGAAGAGGCAGTGTGTGCGTGAGCAACGGCGCCAGCCATCGGCTACGTGAGGGGTCAGTGGATCGTCATGTGGACAACCAAGCTCGTACTAAGAGTAATGCGGGAGTCCTGGGTCAAGACCCTTTAAACGCTTTGAGATGGAATATCAATGTGCCTTTCCATGCGAGCATCAATGTCAAACTTACCAGATCTGCAGACAATTCAGGATCCGCCCACTCAAGTCGGGCGCCAAACCGGCGCATCCATTCATTTCCGCCTTCCTCGTCCTCAAGCTCTGCAAACTCCCCTACCATTGCTTCGAAGAGCCAGAATGTGTCTGCCTCAATATGAGCCACATCAGGTGACTCCACCTCTTGATGGAGCACAGAATATAGAGGGATGAGCAAGGAGGCGACATGCGGAGATTGATTGGCTGGATTCAAGCACGAGTGGATGTACAAGAGGCGTATGAGAGCAGAAGCATGCTTGGGGTGTGCGGTTCCTGTATTGAGAGGGGCGTGAGAAGGAAATATGGTCTTGTGTGGTGTTCCGCCGTCGGCGCCCGGAGATGTTACAGATATTTCGGGAATCAAATCTACTTCGTCACCTAAACGAATATCAGGGACATCCGGGGTATTATCACTGTCACTATCTTGGCTGATTGCCCTGAGACGGATGTCCAAATTGGCAGAGCAGGGTATCTTTATACTGTCGTCAGCGGAGGGGTCTAGAGGACAGTCGCCAAGGCTTTCCGGCTCCTCCTCCAGGCCGGAGAAGAGAGTAGCCGGAACTCGGAAGAGATCCTTAATGGAAGTAGTAAGCGCGGCGTCGAGAGGAGCTAAAGGGGACGTTGGAGGAGGAAGGTCGGAAAATGGCTCGAGCAGGCGGCGCACAAGATCCTGAGATCACCATCAACACCGTCAGAACGCCAGTCATAAAGTAGACTCGACGAACGTAATAGTTTTCCCTATGTTTTTGAGCCTCGGTCTCCCACGACGATTTGAGAGGTGGTAGTGTTCTCAACAATAACCTGACGATATACGTTACTGGGAAGAGAGCTTAGTCCCCGGAAATTCTCACCTCCAAATCCGAGGGCGTAACCAGGAAGGAGAATCCGGGATTCCTACGGATGGTTAAGCAAGGCGAGAAGTGGGCAATATAGGACTTATACCATAGGCACAGAGCTTGCTTAACTGAGTCATGTCGACCATCTGTGTGTCGTTGGACCTGTCCAAGATCTCTGAAAGGGCACCTAGGCTGACTGGGCGTTAGAAAGACTTCTACCGCCTGCCACAGTGACTTACACGTCATTCAACCGGTATTCCGGGGTCCACTGTACGTTGTACGAACGTGCAATGCCCGCAAGATAGGTATGCATGTCCGCAGCTGAGACGGGAGGCGCGGACAACGCTTGAACAACCTTCAGTACCACGAGTCAGCCAACACGCAGCCAGCAGGTTAGGTTTTCTACAGACCCGAGGGGATACACACTGGTCTCTGTTCACGCTAGCGGTCTGGATAAAATGTGGTCCTAAGCGAACTCCGAGCAAGTCACGGCAGAAAATCAAATCTTAAAATTCCCAAGTCAGAAACGATCTAAGTGGAGCACGCTTAAGGCATCATACCCTTAGACTCCACGTGTGGCGCCGCGAATATGACAGTAGACGCCGCTTCCACGACTGCGGGGCTCACATTGCCGCTGGGAGACTTCGTTACTGCACAATAGAGAAGGGAAGGTAGGCGTGGGTACATACTTGTCAAAGTCAGAAAAATGCTCGAGGAGAACACCTATTTGCATCTCCAAGCTCTCAAGCAGGTCTCCCATAATTTCATCCTGTATCAGCCTCTGAGCCTTTGCGCGAGCCAATGTTTCGTTGCCCTGCTGAAGAAGGATGGATATGTCTCTGCCGATCACTTGCCTCTGCGCATCCTTGCGGTCTCGAAGCTGGCCTAACCGTTGAGCGGTAAGGCGGAACTGAGCCTGGATACTATGGTAGTCCCTCTGAAGACAGTCCATAGAAGCGCGAAACGCGCTACGCACCTTCGCGCTCACTGGATCCCAAGTTGTCATCCTCGGATCTGAGAGTTGTGAGTACTATAATGATAATGAAGCCCTGGGGAGTGAAGGAGATGCTGGAGGGGTGTAACGGCGCATGCGACGTCACAAAGCAGCGCTCGATGAGAACCCGTCACAACTGTTTGAACGGGGTTGGGGGCTCGCAACTGGTGACCTTATTGATGATACGAAATTTCGTGGCGCTGGCGCAATTAATGGCCTTGTCACGTGCTCACGGAGATAGTAGCACAGCATGGGTCTATAGCAGTGCGTGCAACCGCGTGGGCGAATAATCAATACAGTATGTGTCGTAGCACTACGATATAGCTGAGATACACAGGCAATTGTCTCCCTCAGAAAAAGTGATCGGGCAATCGTTTTCCTAACCGGCTCTTTCGCGTGGACTCCCTACATGAATCACGCGGACTGGCGCTGGGAAGCGGCAACAAGAGCCCCGATAGATGCTCCATTGGGGAGGAATCCCTAGGCTCAGTGATGGGGTCACTCAGCGAGCTGGGCTGTACGCTTCCCGTTTCCTCATTTGCTGATGACAGCTTCGGAGGGTTACTGGCGTAGCGCCACGAATATATCGCAAGTGCAACGCCGTAAAGAATGACTTGAAAGATAGGATCAGCTATGAAGAGCATTTAAAAGTCGTATGCTCACGTAGAAATGGAGGGACCCAGCTTGCAATGGCAATCAAGACGTTGAGAAGCTGACAGACACCACGATCGTCGGGTGCTTGAATATCTGTAAGTTGAAAGACGCTGTTGAGGTAGCACGAGGACTCACTATCATCTGGACAAGAAATTGTTGGGATCCAGATAACAAACGATGCAGCCATGCCGATGTGACAGGTCAGCAAGAGGAGGAGGCGCGCGCCATCTAGCCAGGTCCTAAACTTTACGAGCAGTCTGAAGACCTCGTCAGACAAAGCGTGGGAGAAAAAAAAGTTCGAAGAGAGCACGGACAGGACTGGAAGCGTAATCACTGTAAAGGTATCAATCACCAGAAAGACGAAAAGGAAAGATTCTGTATTTGAGTTGATCAGACATGCCTCGGGTCATGCAAGCCAGATGGTCACCCACGTTCAGCCTGACTGGAGACATCCCATCGAAGAAACAAGAGACAGGACAGAAGAATAACCCAGATAAGACATATGAGAGTCGTCAATGCTATTATGGTCAGCAATGAGCACGCGACGCCACGCGTTGATTGGCAAAACGACGTACAAAACATAGCTACTCGTAGCTTCAGAAATACAGATGAGTGTTCCATGTCGTGTCGGCCAACGCAGCGGGGCCCGAGCACGACCGACGACTAAGGTTGAAATGTAGGCCGTACAGAGCTGGCCAGCCAGCACCGACCGAATACTACAACTAAGGAGACCTGATATAGGAGAGGAAGGGCGGAGGAGGTTCTTGAGTCCAGCATTGGAACAATAGAGTGTGAATGACGGCCACAAGTACAAGAGTGACAGAGTGACAAGCCCTTGTTTAATCTGCACGGCCCGGGCATGGGCATGTTCGGCTGCTCGACAAATCAACGACAACACAAACGTGGATACAATGATGGATACTATGATACAGATTACAGGGGTAGGTATCACATAGAGACGATACACAGGAGGACGGAAATGAGGCTGCTTGCAATGTGAATGGGGGACAGTAGATCATAAAGGCGGATTCATGTGACCGTAACAATCTCGCCTTTTCCATCCTTGAGTATGACTAGTTCACAATCCAGCTTCTCGCCAGTATCGAGGCATACAATGTCAGTGGGATCTATGGGATTTGTCTTGATCTGTCGCTTTTCCATGAAAGAACGTCCCAGAACAACGTCAAAGTGCGACTCTTCAGACAGGTAAACCGCAAGTGTTGTCTTAGTCTGGCCAACCGTGATTGGCAGCTTTCCAATACTGGCAATGCGATTGTAAAAACAACGACGATTAGCCCAGGCAGAAGACAGGCCGAAAGCACACACTTGACTAGACCGCTGTATCCGTAGTGGCCTGGCGCGGCATCTTGCGGGATGAAGCCATGCCTCATTGCAAATTTCCTAGAGATATACACATAGCGATACCCGGTCTTGAGCAGCATGCGTACTGGGCGCTTCAGGTCAGAATGCATTCCTGAAGAAGTTGCTATCCTCGTACCATTCTGTACTGGACCAATACTACCAAGAATAGTACGAACTCCGTTGCTAGTATGAAAGTCTTCAAACTCTTTCTTGTGTTTTGGAACACCGTCATGCGGGGTGCTGAGCTTCTTCTTCCTGCCTGAGGAAGGGGAATCATGTTGAGGAGTAGGTTGAACCGACATGGAATAATCAGAGTGGAAAAGGTAGAAAGACGGATTTCGGTAAGACGATTGAGATGGCAGGGGCTCAGAGGGATCGCGTAGGTGCACAGTCGGTGCATTCATGTCCTCGGTTTGTCTCCACTGAAAGATAGTATAATCCCCATCTGCCGAGGATTAAGTTCACGGTGATGACCGCCGAAGAAAATACCCACCATCGTCAAGATTCCAGATGGAACCACTCCATTCATATTTAAGCCACCCAGGCCCAACGCGTTTCCCATAAAATTCGGTATTTCTCTTTCTGCTGAGCTTGTCGAAGAGCGATGTGAGGGTGTCGGCTGTGGCTGAGGAGCAGATGAGACTTGTACACAACACTTTTGAGAGAAAGGACTATACCAGAGTGAACTAGGGCTAGTGAAGACGAGGGTGTATGGACATTAACAACAGCAGGTTTGTCGGAAGCCATCTAGGTATCGAGTCTGGTAGAGGGGCGTGTTGAAACTCCGACAAACTCCATCATGCAACTCTTTCGCACGGTTACTTGAGATCTCGCCTGTACCGGGCACGAGTTTGATCTTGAACGCATTTGAAGCAGCAATGGCTTATGGTACCTCGCTGGCACCACCATCATCACGTCTGCCAGTGGTGAAGTTTTTGGCTT
>Ga0209488_10000251_pt1 | contig 43180 bp, 50 predicted proteins | sample Rivendell_Oct201_8_FD_188349 | JGI IMG/M metagenome (GOLD analysis project Ga0209488, IMG submission 188349) | Vadose zone soil microbial communities from the Eel River Critical Zone Observatory, Northern California, USA -... | ecosystem: Environmental > Terrestrial > Soil > Vadose zone >...
ACCTAGAGTGCAAACACTCATTTCTCCACCAGTTTCTCATGAAGCCTCCCCGACCCTCGATCACAGGCCGGCCACCTCTCCGGCCACCAATCCCTCCACAGACTTGATGGTCGTCTGTAATGACAGCGTTCCAGATGTCCCACAAGTTGTAGTGCGTCACCACAGCTCACAATACATGTAATCCATTGCCTTGACCGGACCCACATAGGCAATTCTGGAGCCCTCTCCTGACCTTCTGGCTCCTACTCCGTTACGGCGACCACCCCACTTCTTGAAAGGTTTGGAGTCCATCTCTCGGACTATATTATCGGATACACTAATCTGTTCACTCGGGAACGAAGGGCTAGAGCAAGACCATACCCCGGCCGCAAGCACCAGCCCTTCGTCAAACCCACTTATCACAGAGTCACCCGTCCCGCTCCGCCGTTCTCCCCGCCTCTCACGATTAGGTTCTCCATCCATTCATCCGAATCAGTGTGGTCTTGTCCAGCGGGATGGGGCAGACCCCTCAGACACCCATTCGCCATCGCAGGTTACACAGCCATCCGAGACAACCGGACATACTGTCGTAACTGAGCTGCCACGTCGGGCTCGAGAGCTCGGATCCCTGTCTCCTGTCTCAGAGAATATCCTCCATAATCTGCTATCCCCTACAGGTACTATCGCAGCCGTACCCCTGGACCAACTCCCTGCCCTCACTTCCGTTTTCCCTGCCAACCAACCGTCTCACAGCCGACCATCCACCCCTGAGCATCAACCATTACCTGAGCAGCAAAATGATTCTGCGCCTGTCTCCAATGTCCAACGACCGCCCCCTGAGCAGCGTAGTCCATGGCGCAACCTAATCACGAAACCTGGGTCACCAAGCAAGTTTGGTTATGAGCCCAACGGCACGCCTGCACAAAGAATACCCATCAGAGAGGCTATTGCGCAGGGTTCGGCATCACCTCGGAAAGGTTCTCCGCCGCACCTACTGGCATATTTGGACGACCAGTCTTCACGCGTTATATGCCAGAAGACCGGATACCTAGCCCCGTTCAACGCCCTCCTTCTGACGTGGTAAATCATACTGTGGCGGCTTCATCTGAAATCGCCAGAACTACAGCTTCGGCTTCACCTAAGAAAGTGCGTGGCGGATCAGAGGAACCTCAAATTTCGAGAACACTTCATGTAGGAAGGCCTTTCCAGAGATCTGCATCAGACTCTGAAATCCCCAGTCCCTCAAAGACGAAGATTCCAACTTGTTCGATTCGTTCTGGTGTCGACACAAGACTCCCCAGTACTATTCCAGAGGAGCACGAGGTAGACTCGCCGATGAAGTCAACTCCGTCAACCCCGTCATCGAAATCTGCGTTACGTCAACCATCTTCAATGGCAGGAAGTAAAATTCCACGAATTGGTACAAAGCCTTATGCCAGGCCACCAGAGAAGGAGAAGCAAGAAAGCGAGGGAAAGAAGCCGGTTCACAAGCTGTTCATGACAAAACGTCCGACCTCTTCTGGTTCAGCTCTGGTGAGTTGGCGGGAAATTCTCAAAAGTGTTCGTGTGCTGAATGGCCCAGAAGACAAAGCCACTACGGTTCGTGAAAAGCATAAACGCTACGGGAAGCAGGAGCAGCTCTGAAGACCCCGCGGATGTTCGTGCTGGGAGCGTTGGTGCCCCATCCAGCTCCCAGATGAGCGTATCAACTCTCTCTCAGCCTCAGCCGTCCCCATCATTAAAGCGGAAGCGTTCACTGGAGGAGGTACCCGTGACTTTTGCACGTCTTGTACCATCTCTGCCAAGGCAGAAGGTGTCATTTGTTTTGCCCCCACCGGACTCGGGTACAGTTGCGAAGAAACCCCGGATCGGCCACGTCAGAACGGTTGGAGGAGACATCGCTGCGCAGAAACGCGCTGCACGCAGTGCTGGTACTCAACCTCTTGGGAATGAGACTGTGGAGCAGCCACGAGCACGCACTGTCTCCCTTACCGAAGAGCCCCAAGTAGCTCCGCCCGCTCCACCGCACACACCACCGCCCGCATCATATATTGACCCTGAGCTGTCTACACCCGGCGTTCAAACCGGTCCTTCACCATCGCCAGATAATCGACCAACAGCTTTGCAGTCTGAACTCAACGCGGATCCATTCAACTCTCTTTCTGACGGCTTATCATTAAACGCTACACGACTCACACGCTCGCGTCGAAATCCGCAGCCCACGAGCGAAATATTTGGTCCTGTCCGGCCATTACAGCCACGCCGACGGCGCACCGTAGAAGCACAGGGGGGGGATGCGTTCTCGTCCATGAGCACGCTCGCGCTCAAGACCCTAACCACGTCAAATACTGCGAGGAATCAGCACAACCTTGCCGCCGTCCTAGAAACAGAGGTCATCCGCAAACCAGGCAACCGCCCCGGAAGTCCAATTACCAAAGTCAAGACAATAGAAGAGAAGCAGAAGCTCGAGCAAGGCCAAGGACGGAGAGAGCGTGCGGAGCGCCGGGCGCGACGCGCCTCTGAGCCTATTGAGGATTGGAGTCTGACGAGCGAGGACGAGGAGAGCTTACCGGTCGGACCTGATGGCCAGCCACTCCGGCATCAACGTGGACCCGGGGACGAGGGAGACTATGAGAGTCCGGAACGACCGGGGAAGAGGAGGCGCGTTGGCGAAGCAGGGGAGCCTGAGGAGGAAGGCGTCATGAAGACCGTGCGATGGGACCGTGGTCTGTTCACGACGTTTTACTTTGACGATCTACCGCTACAGTCGCAGGCGCGCGACAAGCCGCAAGCACCCCCAAAGCACAGCAGAGGTGCCCTGGCCGGTTCTGCCAAGGTAATAGTACATACCCCCCGGACTTTGGGCAAGCTCGCTGATGTGATTATACAGGCAGTACGTTTGGACGGCCTTGGTAATTTGGTGAATGCTACTTCGTCGTTAGAGGACGTTGTGCCGGAGAGCGTCGTCATTAAAAAATATGTTTATGATGATGACGCTGAGGCTGCTATGGTTGACGCGCCTAAACCTCCGTCTAGAGGGAAGGGCAAGAAACTGAAGGGGTGACGTTTATCTACCCGTGTTCTCGCGCGGGCGCTGTGATTTATTGGTCTCGGTTGTCGAAATGCATTATGTATTGTACAGACTAGTTAATTTACAGTACACCAGTCCAAGTTCTGTTGCTTGAACCCATTCTTTACTTGGATCCTCCGCGGAACGCCAGCGTAGCGCTGGCCTGGTGGACGGGGAGGACGTAAACCTCAGCGATATTGACGTGCGGCGGGCGCGCAGCCGCCCAGACAATTTCCTCCGCGATGTCTTCAGCCCTCACTAGTAGAGGTCCGTGAGCGGGCGATCGTTGGGGAAACAACGAAAAAGAAGTCACATACACGGCTCGAGGCCATCGTACACCTTGTCCGCTGCGGCCTTGTCTCCACGAAAGCGAATGAGGGAGAATTCAGTCTCCACCATACCTGTCGGGTAGGGTATGTAAGAGAAAGAGGTGGACAAGAGCGGGACGAAGAGGGACGATTTGCGCACCAGGCTGGATCTCGGTCACTCGGATGGACGTATCTACAAGCTCGCGCAGGAGGGAGCCCGTGAAGGCGCGCACAGCAGCCTTGGACGCGCAGTACACGCTTCCGCCCGCGTACGGTTCTCTTCCTGCGATCGAGCCAATGTTGATGATGTGACCCGCGTTGCGGGCTTTGAAGTCTGATAAGGTGTGGGAGAGGTGTTAAGGCAGGCAGGCAGATTAGGCAGGCAAAAGTAGGGTAAAGCGGACCTTTGACGAGGAGCTGGGTGAGGGAAATCAGTCCGAGAACGTTTGTGGAGACCATCGTGTCGATGTCGATGTCCTGTAGATCCCCGACGCGGTCAAGGCCATGGGCACCACCAGCGTTATTGACTACCAAAGACATTTTTTTTATTGCCGCGTTCGTGAGTAAGGAAGTGTGGGTAAGCGGATGAGAAATGACGACGGATGCAAAGAAGACGTGATGGATGATGATAATGCTCACCGAGGATGTCGACGTCGCGGAGTGCTGGTGGCACCTTGGACCAGAGCGCGGCCACTTGAGCCCTGTCTGTCACGTCGAGCGGCACGGTCACGATCTGCCCGCCTTGCTTCACGCCTGCGGCAGCGTGCGCCCCGGCGGCGGCAGCTGCGACCGCCTCTAAGTGGTCGGCTCGACGCGCAAGGAGGATCAGGTTTGTGCCTCCCTAGATTGTACAGAAACAAGACAATAGGGTTTTTGCAAGGCTTCGCGTCAGTCAAAAGGTTGGCCCCGTTGTCATGCAGCGCTAGTACCTGTGCAAATAGCATGGCAGTAGCCTGGAGCGAGGTGCGATGTCAGCGCTATTTTTGATGGAGAGATGTAAAGCGAGTGGTACCGCGCCGATACCGGAACTGGCGCCAGTGATAAGGACGGTCTTGCCGAGCAATCTGAATGCGTTGAAAATGGACATGGAGTAGTGAGAGAGCAGCGTGTAAAGTGACGATTGGATTCTTGTTGCTTTTTTTTCGCTCAATCATGATGACGCCATTTATTTTATTACACTGATGCGACTTTGATAACAACAACCATCTAGAGCGCAACATTGACCATGTCCGACTCTGGTCTGGCTGACTGCGACGAGCGACGATGGAAGGCATTGGTAGAATGGCTGAAACTGCACGGTATGATGGTCGATGGGGATCATCTACTCGTCCGACCAAAGCACATCGCTGGTACGAATCTCCCATCTACTCCTCAATCTTTAGGGGGCCTGACAGAACTCCTCGGCGTCACCAGGCGCAGGGCTCGGTCTGTTCGCGATCGTTGATATACCGGTTCGTGCCCGAATACGAGCGGTGTGGACTCGATTTACGACCGCTCTTTCAGTCTCATACGCCACTCCTTACACTTCCTAGCAAGACTAAAATCAACATGGAGACTCTCAGCTATTATCCCTACTCGAACCGATTGACAGCAACTCAACTCATGTCCTTACACCTGCTACGCTACAGACCCGCACCCGGCTGTGAGTCGGCTGACCCTCATTTCGGACCATATATATCCATCCTGCCGCGAGACTTTGGCGACCACCCACTGACTTGGATCGTACATCGGACTCTGGGCGCAGGATCCCGAGAAGAACACAGACTTTTGTGTTTATTACCGCCTTCCGTGCTGTCCGATCTTGTCCTGCTCGAGAGACGTTTTTGGAGGGATTGGGAAGCTCTCCGTCTATATCTGGTATGCCTGCGCATATATCCAATCACATTAATGACTTTGGTCAGGACGGCTTGCCTGATCTTTCTCCACCACGGCACGGGACACGAGCACAGCCAGAATTGATTTTGGACTTTGTGTGGGCATGGCTGAACGGTAGGGAAGCTTGTTACGGCTTTTGGATGGAACTGCTTTCGATTGACATGGTCGCAGTAAATACGCGTTGTCTATACGACGATCTTGGCCTAGACAAGGACAACAACATGAGCCTATGCCCCGTGTTCGATTTTGCAAACCACGCCTGGATACAGCCGACGATGCAACCAAAACGTGTGGCGGGATCCAAGTCCGAGATCTCGCTTAGCGGAGGTCGCAACGCGGACCTCGTTTGTGTTTCATGCGAAAAAGGCATTGCCCGCAATCAGGAGGTGACCTTAAGGTACGGTTGGCATCCAAACCGGACCCTTTTCGTTGAATATGGATTTGCGAACGCGATCACCTCTGAGGAGCTCATGTCCGGTGCGTACCCTGGCGAGGTTAATGTCCAAGACATTGTCCCTGGAATTTTGGGCTGTCGAGGTGAGACGGAGTCATTCGTAGAACGAACCCTTGACGCAGAGGGCTACTGGGGGTAATTGATCGAGTCCGCCCCTCAGAGACTTCGGAATAGGCGCTAATATGCAGAGGAAGGGACTGGACGATGCATTGTTCACCGCTGCCAGCACATGCGTCCTTCCGTCTTATTACAGCACTAAGGCTGTACCACTGCCTTTCCACGGGTGTAGGGCTGCAATCAGAAGAGGAAATGGCTGCGGCCTCGAGGCGCTGGCGAGATACCATATTGGGATATGAAGATGAGGTGTCGGAAGAGAATGAGAGGGCTTGCAAGGAGAGCATAAGGGAGATATGTGAGGTAGTGATAAAGAGGGCGGAAAGAGGGATAAAGGCTGTGAAGGAAGAAATGAGGACGGAAGGGAAGGAGTGGTTTCAGAGTGTAGAGATGCTCTGGCTAGAGGAGGTCACGGTTGGGAAAGCGATGATGCTCACGTAATCCATCAACGGCTACGGCTCGGTCGGGACGGGCATCACCCATCACCTCGCACTCGCCACCCGCCACAGGTCTCACTTGCGGCTGCCCCCAACCACCGCAGCATATACCTCTCTCCTTCGCTTCCTAGCACCTGCCACCAGCGGACTTCATTCCACGCCCCTCAAAATCCTTACTTATCACAAATGGCCGTGGAACCTCTGCTGGGAACACGCGCACAAAGATTCTTCATCGGGACAAGTCAGCCCACCCTTTCTACTTTTATTATCCGCCTCTAACCCTTTCCCCTTGGCAGTCTCCATTCGTGAGCAGACTCATGTCCAAAGTCAAGGCCCGTGTTCCTCATATCGTTCTCAGAGGCTCTCGCCATCCTCGCCATCATATCAGTCGTTTTCCACCTGGTTGGTACTTGAACTTGTCTTGGCACTGCCATCGTCCCCATCTATCTAACATCAATCAGGTGGACGAACATGTTGATCTCTCCCTTTCTACTTACAAGGTACATCCAACCCCAGGTAACTCATGGGCGTCTGGTCTGACTGCACTTAGACCGTTCCTTGTTATCTCGCCTTGTTTGTTCTCGCCGAGTCAGCGTTCCCTCACCCTTCTCCGTCACCCATTTTTGACATTATGATAGGGTATTCGAGCTGTTGATGGCCTTTGATGCCCTGCGCTTGCGAAACGTGATTCAGCTTGCTGGCATCCTTCGTATGTTCCTCTTTATTCATGAGAGGCATTCTGTATGCTCAACGCGTCTACCCGGTCAGTGTTCCATGTGGCGCTTGTCGTTTTCGCGACCATACAAATTCATGAGACCAAGGGTGCCCTGGTGCAAAATGCCAACTGCGACTACACCGTTAGCTATGTCGTAAGTGTCACCCTTGGCTGTTTGTATTGTATAACTTTGTCAACTCACCCTCTGTCTGTCTCAAGGGCTGCGGTGGCCGTGGCACTTTGTGGAAAAAGGTGGAACATTTACTGTTCGCCGTCCCTATCATCATCGCGGCATCATGGCTTGTTATGATTTTCTTTGTCAAGGCACTCTACCACGAATTTGGGTGAGCAATCAGCATCACACTCGGGGGCCTGAGACTCAATGAACCTAGGTGGGCTGTCTTCCGGTTAGTAGGAGCAAACCCTGCTATGAAGAGTGAGTCTTTCGGATTTTGTCGCGGGTAGCTCTGCTGACGCCCAATTACCAAGCAATGTACCAGTTCTACGAAGTTCTGATTTGCCTGCTAAAATTTGACTTCTTTGCGTTTACTGGTGTCACCATTCAAGTAGGTGTCATCGCATACTTTGTTTTGCCAGGTTACTGATACGATCACCTGTAGCTTCTCATCGTCGTTCTTTCCACCAATTCGGCCGAGTTTGGTCTGACAATAGCTGCGATTCCCGTGGTTCTGGTACTTCTAGTTGGTTGCGGGTTTGCCGTACAACGCGAGATCAAACCGTGCGTGGGCTGAAACCGATGTTGTTTTCTTCCTGACATAGCATTTCCGGTCAGATTAATGGTGTTTTCCTTGTTTCTGATGTTGGCATCGGAAACGTACTGTAAGCCGTTTTATCCCCCTTTGCTTCCCCTGACAACTTAACATCTCCATAGTTGGTATGTTGGTCTCGGCTGGGTCTATACCCCCGATCTCATTTGTGTCAGTTTATAAGCTGGTTCGTTTCTATTCCCCGAGTTCAGAGGCTCAATACGTGTCGACACGGGCAACATTGACCGTGTTTAGTATGTACTCCTTACTTGCTAACTTATCACTTATATCGACATGTGAACCCATTAAAGCTATCGTCGCCATGCTTCTTTTGCTTGCCACATTTGGCGTCGGTCTTAAATGCTTCTTTGACTTCGGAAAGGGGTTGTATGGATCGAAGACCTCTGGTCAGTCGCTCCCGGGTTGTCTGTCTTCCCCCCTCATGTTACTTAAATGCGTCACTGAATATGTACCACAGATACCCTCCTCCAACCAAGGCGAAGGCCCTCATCCAAGGACAATAAAGAGAAGCCCGATTCCCCCGGCTACCCATTAGAGCCACGGCTGACTATCGAGTGATATATCCTATGCATTACTACCCATCTTCCATGGAATGGATGAGGTTGCCAGTGCTTGCTATCATCCATGGACATTCCTTTATCATCTTTACTCGAGGAGTGGATTTTAACTCTTACGACCATAATGAAGTATCTACCTGTCACTTAAGGGGTGTATATGATTCGAGTATTAGATCTCAGCTCCAGGCCCGGTTTGGGGACAGGAAGAGCCACGCCAAATTGGCAAGTTGCTATTTCTGACGTAATCAGTGGCGTTACTAGATATAGCACGTGATATGTGACAATGCGCGTTTGACTTGCAATTAAACTCGCTCGTCATCCACCAAACCCTCATGGATTCAAACAATCCTACTTCAATCTTCTTCGATGAGGAAGACGTAGATCTGTACGCCGTCCTCGGAGTAGGTCCTATTGCAACAGAGGAAGATATAAAGAAGGCGTATCGCAAATCAGCTCTCATTTATCATCCAGATAAACACGCATCTTCCACCGAGGACGCCAAGCAAGCAGCGTCTCGCAAATTCCAACAAGTGGGCTTCGCGTATGCCGTGCTCAGCGACAAGAGGCGCCGCGCAAAGTACGACGCCACCGGTAGCACTGAGGAAGGCTTCGACCTGGCAGAGGGCGAGGACGGCTGGGAGGCGTATTTCGAGGCGCTGTTCGAGAGCTTCACGAGGGACAAACTGGACGAGATGAAGAAGGCATACCAAGGTGAGAGATGGAGAGAGAGAGAAGGAACAAAGCAGTCCTTTGCTCCGCCCCTCCTTCGTTATCCCCCGTCCCGACCGGTGTGCGATTATCATCATCGTTTATTAATTAATTAATTTTTTTGGGGGGCATTGTTTTTGGTGCAGGCTCGCGCGAGGAGATCGACGACCTGAAGGCTGCGTACGAGCAGACAGGGGGCTCGCTAGACGAGATCGTGACGCACATCCCGCACTCGACGCACGACGACGAGGCGCGCTTCGTGCGCGCCATCTCGGACCTCATCGCCAAGGGCGAGCTCACCGCGACGGCCACGTGGAACAAGAGCTCAAAGGATGAAAAGGCCAGGCTCGTCCGGGAGAAGAAGGCGGCAAAAGAGGCCGTCGAGGCCGAGGAGCACGCCAAGGAGCTCGGCGTATGGGACGAGTTTTACGGGAGTGGCAAGGCGGGCCCTCGTAAGGGCAAGGCAAAAGGCAATAACAGCAAAGGCAAAGGAAAGAACAAGGCGGAGCGTGACGGTGAAGGAGACAGAGATGGAGGGGAGGAGGAGGAGGATCATTCCGCTTTGCAGGCCCTCATACTCAAGAAGCGGCAGAACGCTGGGGCGTTCCTCGATAATCTCGCGGCAAAATACTCCGACCCTAAGCCCCGTGGAAAGGGGAAGGGGAAACGAACGAAGGATACCCCTGCTGTCGAGGATGACGAGTCGCCCAAGAAACGGAGGCGCGGTGCTGACCCCGATCCCGGCGAGATCGACGATGCAGAGTTTGCAAAGTTACAACAGAAATTATTCGCAGGTAAGGGTGCAGAAGCTGGCAGGTCGACCGGGAAGAGCAAGCGACCCGGCCGTGCGCGCAAACCCTGAACCTATGTCCAGACACCTTTCTTGATAGTTTTGTTATCTGCATCTTGTTAAGTAGCTGTGGTATACGTACGCACATAGAATATCTATGACATCAATAACCCGAATGCCTCCTTAAGATGTACTGTTACAGTAGGTGTATAGTAGGCCGACGCACGATGAATCTATATGTAACGTACTGCATCGATACCAAGTGCCCTCCTCGCCTGAATGATAGCTGCCATTTCTTTGATAGACTCCTCTAGAATGACGATGTTGTCCAATAATCGTGACAAGGTCACAGTTTTAGGGCCCTGTGCTGGTTCCTCCGGTTGTGTGCTTGAATAGGCCGTGTTCCGGGACACGTCTTCCCACCCCGAGGAGAAAACGTCCTCCTCTTCCGCCGAAAATTTGAGAGGGCGCGGTGGCATCCATGGTCCTTCTGACGGACTTGGTGCCTCAAATGGCTCAACAGTGACCGCGCTAGTTTGTTGATAATGAGAACCAAACGGCCTTGCTGCAACAGTCCTCGAAGACGGTGGGGCCGATGTTGCACCTGACTGTGTCGCTTTCGACGGTACTGGCTTCGATTTCCTTGGTGAGAGGAATGAAACGAGGGATTCGGATATTGTGGGGCCTGATTTTGGTGGGCTCTCCAAAACCTGGGTGGCGGCGATAACCGGAGATTGGAAGATAGGAGCGCCACTGGTGTCATCGAGGTCAAGCGCCAGTGTGAGTGCATCCGTGAGGTTTTCAGAGAAAAGGAGGCCTTGTCGTCGCTCTAGAAGATATTTATCAAAGTTCTCAACGCTGTGGCGGTACCGCTCGAGTTGTGCTACAAGGCCCTGGAATATGGCGAGGACAACGGGTCGAGACCCATCATCCAAACTCGACGCAGGAGGCGTCCTTGACTCGGATGCCAGCATCTCCTCGATCTGGTAATCCGCCGACCTGTCATCGCCATCGTCCGGTGTATTGAGACCAAGGCTGCCCTCTGGAGATTGAGTTGCGCCTGGGGCATCCTCTACTTGGCCGAACGTCAGCCATCCAGCGAGGGACCGGAATGGGTCGTGAGCCAGCGACGTTAGCACCCCCGTCAACGCGATATTGAACTCGGGAGAATTTGAAAATAGCTTTCGGAGCCATTCCAAAATGGCGGAGAGGATAGGATCGTTTGGGTCGAGTCGATGTTTCATCTGAACCCACGTCTCTTCTGGCACGTCCAACGAGAACGAACTATTATTCTGGATGGCTTGAATCGCATCGCAGAGGTATCGGTCATAGCCAGTGCTGAAACTATTGCTCGAATGGACGGGGTCCGAACGAGAAACAAGTTTTAGGTAGAGGTCCATTTCACGTTCGTGCGTTGAATATGTCGTCCTTGGCTGGGCGAAACTAGGAGATGGTGAGAATGCTTTGGGTACACCTGCAGGATAGACGAAAACTTCATCTTCCTCTTGATCAAATGGCGTGGAGCGCGGCTTGTCATTCGAAGCCGGTTGGGGGAAGCTGGTTGCCTTTGGATCACGGATGACGATCAACAACCTATCTGCGCAAAGCGGACTGTAGTACAACAGCAATGCGTTGAGAAGTTGCAAAGCTGCCGCCGCCGTAGGTTGGTTTTTGGAACGGAGGTTGGAGATAAGGAGGTCTTTCAGTGTGAATCGACTGAGACTCGTAAAGTAGCCTGATTGTTTCGTAGACTCCGGAGCCTCGAGTTCTAGCAACATCATGGCGCTGCTGCGTCGCCGACGTAACTTGTTTTGGGATTCAGAGACCAGCGTCTTACTCGGTGCACTAGAGCCCAGAGTCAGCGTGCCATGAGGCCGGGGTCGAGGTTTTGGCACGTCGTCGTTGTCCTCGCTAACCAAGAAATTAACGAGGAGGTCAGTAAGTTGTCCCTTTTCCAAGGTCCGGATCATTATTTCGATGTACGACATGACGGCTACGGCGCTGCCGTCTGCATCCGAACACTCCAGAATGGACGGATAGAGAACGTTTTCGAGGAACGTTTGGCGAATGGCGGTCAGTATGGAGTTTACGACGGCAGTACCGACAAACGCGGAAGGGTCGAGACCGGTTTCAGGATCGCCTTTGGGGACGTGGCGTCGGAAAATGTCTTGAAGAAACTCGAGGAGTTTCAAGAAGTGATCCAGACGGGACTTGAAGTCCGTGGTACGCGAATCCTCTACTCCGAGTCCGAGCGTATGATTTTCCCGAATGTCCGTCAGGGATTTTGCTTCCTCTTCACCTACGGGGTAGCCACCAAGAACCATACTTGCACCTCTGCTTTCCTCAGGGACGGCGGGTGCATAGACTTCGAGTTTAGAAGGAAGTTGTGAGTATACGGCCCCAAGACCAGCACCAAGAACGTCAGAAAAGTCTCCATCCAGGACGTATTCCGCCAATGAGAGCGCGGCATCAGCGATTGGGTCTGTCGCCGGCGGTTCCGGAACAGATTCGGGTTGCACGAGGCCGTCTCTGGAGAGTCGGTGCTCCTGGTCACTTGGCGACATGGCCACGTCCATGAGGAATAGGAGCCCAGCACGCGCAAAATCCCCGATCTGGCCTTCCCGGTGCACAAATCGCAGAAGATAGTTGAAGAGGAGGAATTCGTATTCCGGCTTCTTGTGGCTCGCGGGGCCCTCAGTTGTTGCCTCGACGGAACTGCCTGACCCAGAAACGGCAACGGTCTCGGATTGGCGTTCTCGTGGTTCGGTGTCACTCGAGTCGTCGCTCGAGTAGTCTCCGGTCCCCTCATCCTCATCCTCTTCCTCAACAGAGAACAAAGTATCGGAGTGATAGTGCTTGTCGTGAAAAAATATCATGAGAAGCTCGCGAAAGGTCCGGATGCGGCTGCACAGAATACATAGAAGATTGACAACTGTGTCGCTACGTCAGAGGGGGCTGCAGAAATTGAGATGAGACAAAAAAAAAACTCACGATCCTCCTCGTGCTCGGACGGTGAACTTCGGACAATGTTTTTGGCCGCGCCCATCACTTTGCGGTTTCGGTTGTCGAGCTGCTCTTGGATGTCATCGCCCACGCAATTCCTCAGCAGTCGCAGGACAGCCTTGTGAACCGCAGAGTGGACCAGAAACTGCTCGTCCAGTAGGATGACCATGTTTTGAACAGCGCGTAGCACCTCCACCTGGATTCCGGCCGGGCGGTCGGTTTCGCTCAGTCCGACGAGAATCCCCAGGACGTCTGAAGAGCTTGAGCAAGGAGCTATGGGATGAGCGGATGAGGACATACCGTTCTTCAATAGGTACTCCAGGCAGACACCCGTTCCTCTTGAAGAGGATGTCAATGTAAGATATGAGAGAATGAGAATGCCACACACCCCTCCTCTGTCCTCGTAGATTCGCGTACAAGTAAATCCACCATGACTTTGAGGTTTGCAGGCACATCAGTCGATGCGATGCCCCTCGAGAGTTGTCGTTCATCTGGTTGCAGAAGGGTATTCTGGTGTTATCATGAGAAAGACGTCAAGGTAGAAATGATGTTGTGGTGCACTTTGACAGAGGCCCACGATTTGTGAAATTCCGTCGCGCTATCCTGAGCTGGTTTGGGACCCGAGGGGTTTCCAGTCCGGAGAAACTTTGAGAAGTAGTCCATCCAGGCGGGACTGAGTGGTGGCGGTGGTGAAGCTTATTGCCGACAGGCACACACTAAACTCACAATATCCGGACATGTCACAGTGTTTTCTTATAACGAACGGTTCTTATGTATACACGGAGCAAATGAATGAATGTTATACAGGGGTCTATCCAAACCCCAGAACGTCCATAACGCCGACTAGCGACAAGCAAGATTAGAAGATTAGATATTCTGACAAATTGTGCAATGGAACGTGATCTCATTTCGGAAGAACGCAGCTATCAATCGCCAATCAGTACTCAGCATCGTTAGCAGGCTCTAAACTCACGTAGGAAAATCAACGATGCCAAAAAAGTGACCATAATGACATAGATAATCGTATACTTGAAGATCTGTTACGACTGATCAGACGTGAAAATCAAGCAGCTATCAAATTTGGCTCACCATCCAGCGCCTCTGGCGTTTCTGCTTTGTAGAGAACAATGGCGGTCGGATCTGCTTCGAGGGCCGAAGCCAGACTGGGAATATAATATGTCAGTAGGGATAGAGATGACAACGAGACATCATCTCACAGAGCATCGTAGAATGCAACCTGTCGGCGAAGGGGATCAAGGTGGGTGGTGTCAAAATGATCAGGAGAATGTGACCAAGCAAGAAATCAGAGGACCACAGCGACATTTCCACGATTTTCACAATGAACTCGCGAGCTGGTTGAGACATTGCAGACGCGCCAAGGCCACGTCCATACCATTTACCAGTCCACCATGCGCGATTCGTCTCGTCGTGCTTGAACTCGCGGGACAAGAATACGGCTATGAGGAACTTTTGAATGGCCCGTTGGATGGCAATGATCGTAATGACTCCCAGAACAGCATGCGATATATCCCAAAGCTCGAGGAACCACTAAAGGAAACAGGCGATGAGAAGTCATATAATGTGTAAGGGCAGAGCACATACGAATAACTCAAAGAACACGATGATCCCAACGAGCGCAAGGAAGTGAGCAATCGCGGCTATAACGGAACCGAATTTCGCCCACGAACTCATGATGGGACCCAAAAAGAGGGATATTACGAAGAATACCAACAAGACGGTGGCATTCCACACGATGGGTCCAACGGCGACGAAAGCGATTCGGATGAGAGGGCTCGGTGGCTGGTCACCGTTGCGATCGGGGAAGGATTTAACAAACATATACGCGACGGTGAACATGATCGCGAGACAAATTGGCCAAATAATCTCCGAGAACACAACGGTCCTCCAAGTCGCACGGGGAACGTCGCCTGAGAGCTTCTCCGATGGGTGCCCCAGTTTCTTCTTCTTGTAACCTGTAATCATCGTTCGCGATAGACGGCAGTACCCATACCAACTACTGGCTTTTGTACGTGAATTGCCACGAGACATCCAACGCAAGAACTCTCGGTAATCGATGATGAAGTCGGTAAAGGAGAATTGATGGGGGTTAAAGACGAATGGAGCGACGCAAAGTGAGAGCACAGAAAACCAGAAGTAGATGAGGTGCGGGATCCATATAGACAGCGAGGCATAGAGCAGAAAGAGTAGATTGCGCATGCCCATATAGATGCTCGGCCCAGCGAAGCGGGAATAGAGAATAGTAAACGAGATTCGGGTCGTCGCAAACCCACGTCCTGTAGCGATATATCGAGCGCCACCAAAAGTCAAGTTGCTGAGGATGGACTGCGAATAGATCTGGGTCGAAAAAACCTCGAAAATTGGTGACAACGACAAGAAGTGTTTGGCGAGACGGATCAGGGCCATTCCCGTGCCCCTCTCTACGAGCTCTGTAGAAGGAGGTATTAGGGCAGATGCCAGGTCAACACTAAACGGAAGCCGACCTTGTAAGAAAAGTGGAAGAAACGCGACCATGAACACCAAGAAAATGGAGACGATACTCCGTCTGACCCAGTCAAACACGGGAATAAGATTATAGCATCCTCCCTGGCCAGAGATCACATCCCCGTGTGAATCGACTTTACAGATGGTAAGTTGCTTATTCAATATCCCGATGAAGACCACTACAAGCAAGTTCATCATTAAGAACGACACGATAGACAAAATCCTTACGCGTCACCATGAATACCTGAATCGAGTAGATAACCAAAATGTTGTTGATGTGGAATCCGGGATGGCCGAAATAGAAGGTCAAGAAACGGTCCATTGACAGCTGTGTGCCCAGGTAGTAGTATTCTCGGCTAAGCATCTGCTCGCCCATACCAGTGCCAATCTTCGTTTGGAAGTTGAGAATTGTCCCGAAGCCAAGGTCGCGTCCCTTGCCACACTGGTAGTACTCAGAGTGCTTGATGCGGCCACCTCGACCAAAGGCGTTCATGCCAGCGAAAATATCTTCGTTCAAATGGAGGCCCTTCTGGGCCTTGGAGACACCGCCACGGGTTGTCATGAACGTCGCATTGAGGAAGTCGGGATGTCCGTAGTGGAGTTTACCACCAATCCAAGCCAACGCGCGAGCAGTCATGGTACCAAATGTCTGCTCCTTCCCAGCGGCAATATCTCCGAGAACGCCAATATTCTCCGAGAAGATGTACTCGCGGGTACCGATGATAGCAACGGGGGAGTTTTTGAACTCTTTGTGGCCCCATTGCGCGTAGGGACTTTGGCTGGAAATTGCGTATTCGTCAAATTCTCCCAGGATATTGCGGATCTTGAGGCACTCTTCAAGGTAATTGTCCTGGTTGGCGTCAATAAGTTGAAGATACTCGCCACGGTAGAAGATAATTGCGTGATTCTGGTTGTCCGACTTGCCGTCTCCAAGAATAGGGTTGCCAGGAAGTTCGATACGGAACTTGGGACGTCTCTTGCCAGTCGCCTCGTCGAGTTCAGAATGGCCGTCGATCAGCACAGAGTACAACTTCGGGTCTCCTCCCTTTTCGCCGGGTTCTTCATCGAGATAGGCGATCTGGAGGTCAGGATACGCGCGGAGAAGGAACTCGGCATTTTCCCGCTCCTCCTTGTTGAATTTAGCGAAACGCTGCATGGAAATGACGAATTTGAACTTGCGCCTCGACATCCGCTCCAGCTCGCGCTCGAGACGGTCCGTATTGCCGCTAAACATTTGAACAACGTCAGGATTTTCGACACGATACAGAAGCTTGATCGCCTTCGAGTAATTCATCATTCCGGAAACTGTGCGATAGAGTGTTTGTGCACGGAGTGACGCCCAAATACGTGTACGGAGGGTGTATTCGGGTGACGCTGTCTTGAAACCGATGCAATAGAATGGCAAGTCGTCGGACTTGTTAAGGCCCTTTTCATCGTGCTCCGGGCGTTCTTCTGCGAGAATCTTTGTGTCCTTGACGAAGTTATCCCATTCAACAGGATGAAGTTGCTTGAGGTACTCGAGTTGTGTGACGCGGGTATTGTGGTCCTCTTCCCTAATGATCTCACGCAAGCTCAGCAAGATCTTCTCGGAATAATGAGGAACCAGGACGGTGAACGTAGGCATGGCATCAACGGGGAGGGGCTCGGGGATAGCGGTCGTGAGAGAAGATGCGAAGAACGAGATGCGCCTCTCGGCCTCTCCACCAGCGGGGAAGAAGTTGCCTTTGAATCCTTTCCCATCGTTATTCGTAAAAAAAGGCGGAGCGCGGAGGGTACGGCGACCGTCGGGACCGTCCGTCTGATGGTAAAGCAATCGTTGGACGTTCTCGATTGACAATAGATGTTCACGATACATGGAAATGATGACGGCATTCCATACTTGTGAGACAAGGACCTTGGGCTTGTATTTGACCTCCATCTCACTAGTTGCTAATAGCTTGGCGTAGATGCGCTTGGGAAGGCGAGTATACACGTCCTTCCAGGGTGTCCAGATCGAGAGGCCGAGGCCGAATGAACGGCCAATGGAGAAAACGACAATCCAAATGATGTACCACAGATACGTGTCCAGGAAGAATAGCACCAGATCCATGACGTACATAATGGCGAGGGTGAAGTTGATCTGATTTGCGCAAAGGGCATTACCAAATATCCTGTCACTGCAACCTTGTACGGTGGTCCGTGCCATGACGGCAATCGGACTGCTGAACGAGGATGAAAGGAAGAAATATGACTCGACAAACTTGCAACTAAAGATCAACACCCAGAGAGAGATTGAAGCCAGGCGTGCACTCCGTGGCAAGTCGGGATAAGAAGCGGTGAAGGTTTGAGAGGCCATGTACTTTCGCGACTTGCCTGCGACACGATCGCCAAACATCCGGCCAGAGGGAATAATACCGAACGCGAAGGTAACGATAACGGATACACCGAATTGGGCAATGGCAAGATAAAGAGGGAACTTCGATTTGGTGGGTACTCCATCAATCTTGGCAAGATAAATTGTGGGACCTGCGGTGATTGCTAGGATCAGGAGCAAAAAGAGAGAGCGTGTCGTAAGATGGGAGGCATTGTTCCAGGTTGTGGGGATGTAGAAAAACTCGGCCAGAGTGGCAAGTAGCATGATACTCGTGGAGACGGCACCGCCAAGAGCTGTAGCGGACCAAGTCATGGGGGCAGACGGGAATTGCTTGTTATGTGGTGCATAAACTCTAGGTGAGTTGTAGGCAGTGTAAAACCAATAAAATGCAACGTGTAGAACCCAGATACGGTTGAAATTGCAAATGAAGTGAGCCATTGACCGCTTTTCGTAATAAGTCTTGAAGAAAACGCGTCCCCAATTGATGCGGCCAAACTTGGTGAAACGCTGTGCGGGAGGGACGTCGACAAGGCGAGTCTAGAAACGGGGGATTAACAAAAGGTTCGCAAGTGAAATGCATGAGCTCACGTTGTCTTGGAGAACAATGCGAGATAGGCCCTCAGGATACCAGAACAGCTGATTAATGTCATCATAGCCAATTATCTGATGATGATCTCTCTCTCTTCTCACGAACTTGCCGTCCACAACTTCATAGCCTTGATCCCGAATAAACCGGTAGAGAGGCTTGATGACCGTCTCCAGATATACGCCCTCGGGAACGGGATCAGTCCTGTTCTGACACTCAGGACTTCGGTAGTAGTCGTCGGCGCATTTGAAGATGAAGCACAGACACTCTGGGACAAAGCGTACATTACCCGCTTCACCCCAACACAGAAGGTAAAGGGCAAGTTGTCGAAGGCGGTCGTATTGACTCATATTGTTCATCGCATTGCGCCAGCGGTTAAGAGCATTGTCCAGTGACTTTGCCCCAGCAGACTTGACGATGCCACCACGGACGCTCTTCAAGCGCTGAAGTCCCGGGTTTTGGGATTGACCGACGGCGTCATCTAGATTCAGCTGGGCGGCGAAATACCACTTCCGGTAATTAGCGTGTTGGCCACCAATGTAATCCGCGTGCAAAGTCAAAAGAGCTTGATTGGGTGACATTCGGGAAGCACGAGAATCGAGTAAGTGCATCAGGAAATCAAACTGAAATTGAATGTCAGTGACGCCCAAACAGTCGCTTAACACAAACGAACTTGATTTCGCATGGAATCCCGCTGAAACCCGAATTTCTGCGTAAGATCAAGGAAAATATCTTCGATCTCCTCGTAGGAAATGGGGATTTGTTTGTCTGCAGACCAAGCTGGATATGGATCTGCATAACCTGCTGGTCCAGACATTGCACCGAGCGCATATGAACTGATGGATCTTGCGTAGCCATCATCCGAGTCTATGAAAGAACATTAGTACGACCGAGCACATGTCGCGACACGAAGGGGGATCAAAACAAAAAGACCTGAGTAACGAAGGAACATTGATGATGTGAAGGGAGAAAAAACCCTGGTAACAGGATAGCATGCAAGGGACTTGCGTCACGAGAATACGACAATGAGGTGAGAATGGATGGGGAGTGGTGCTCACGGTGGGAATCGGACTGGCCAGAAGGGTCGTGGTGGTGAGAGGTGCTGGCAAGAAATGCTGTACTTCCATTTCGCGAGCCATACGGATCACTAAGGTCCGAGTCTGCATCGTAGTCACGCCTGCGTTGTTGATACTGTTGCGGGTATTGCGGGTATTGCTGTGGCTGTTGGGGATTGATAAAAGGATTTCTAGGGTCCGGCTGTGCGTAGCCAGGAGAGGAAGCCATGGAAAAGTGAAAGGTCAGTGATTAAATAGATGTGTATACGAAAGTGAGGTAAGAAAGGAGTGGAACGTCGACAATGGACGATGGTAGGGAGCGGCTTGTTTTTGAGAGAGTGTGTTGCGGTGCACGGACGAGGCGAGATGAGACGAGACGAACAAACGAATTGTCCTAGCGACCGCAGTTAGTTTTTTTTTAATCAAATTTTTAATGTGATAAGCTGCTCACGTGCTCGTCACCCGGTATGACCAACTTGAAGAAGCCCATCATACTATGGCGCAGCGAAAGTAACTTATTAACAGATGATGCAGGCGTCACCATACTCAGCTCAACTGGCCCTCCAAAGGATTACTTTCAACCCGGGCCCTACCATGATGAAGATGGCTTCGACATGGCACAAAATCGCCGCCCCGGCTCTGACTCTCTTCCCCGCATTCCTCCACTCTCATATTTTTGTGTCAAGTCTCTCGTCAAAACCCCAGAATTAGTCTATCAATACGGTTTCCCGCGTCCATATCGCCCCCCTATATCTCCCAGTGATCCAGATATCCTACAGGCCCTCATCCCTAGTGGTCGGCCTGGCCATTTCAATCTCACCACAGTGGACCCTCGGTTATGGGCAATTATCCTTCAAATATATTCAGACCTACCACATGGTCTCCGAACCTATCGTATGGCGCTGTCTGATAAGTACATCCCACTTCTTCAGCGTGTTCCCGCAACAGAACACTTCTCTCTCCTTACCGTGCTGGAACTCCCACGATGTTCCCATCTCAACGATGATACTATCGTCCATTTAAAAATCCTTCATACCCTCTGTGTTCTTGATGTCAGCCGCACAACACTCTCTGCACAAGGAATCCGACGTCTCTCTGGAACCCTGATAATTGTTGAGGATGGTATTGATTGTACCAACCCAAGGCGCGGCCCTTGGCAGCTACGCATCTTGAGTCTCTACAACTGTAGGCGGGTCACCGATGCAACCTATCAATACCTGGAGTCATTCACACTCCTTACTGCTGTTGGTAAGCGGTACACAAATCGTGAACTTTTAGACTTGATATTGTTTTTAGATCTCCGAGGTACGAGCTGCACCTGGCACCGCGAGAAAATTCCTTCGTCATTCTTTCCGGCTCCGGCGGTAGAGAAGCGGTTATACCATCCCACAAGTCCACTGAAAGCACTGTCACTCTTGTTAAACTCTGAGGGTCTCTTTCCTTCCAGTAACACTGGTGTCTTGCACATCGACCACTTAACACATGCGAGTCGTGAGCACAATCGAGGTTTGGGACGATCGCCGGACATTGAAAGCTTTCTCCTGGCGGAAGATTCGAACACTGTGTTGCCTGCAAGTCACAAGGTTGACTCCTCCCCATGTCCACCAGATTGGGCTTCCAGTTTTCAAGAGCCACCCAATCAGCACCCGGAAAACGAACCACCTCAAGGGCCATCCATGGACAAATCAGAGCCGACGACAACAACACTGCGCACAATGCACACTGTTGTCGGTGAATATGCGGCCCAATACAAGACCGACATGTATCACTCAGTTCACATTGGTTCATCAATGGCACATTCACCTGGACATTTGCCCCAATGGGGCCAGGAATTACTGATGCTCTATCGAGAACCACCACCATGGGCCCAAGCTCAGCTTCCTCCTGTTGTCAAGGCTGCATCTAGACCACAAAAACTGAACGAGCTAATCTCCGTCGACCGAACGAATGAACGAGCCACGAAAGGTGTGCAAGAGATGCGGGACATGCTTTCAAACCGGTATCGCTCTACGAAGAAGGAAGCTGATAGCCCCTGCGACGATGGGAAGGCGTCTAGACGTTCCACATCGCGAAACCCCTTTGCCGTACCGTTTGGGAAATCCAATACGGATCACGGGAATGTTGCAGAAAAAGCCTCAGCTCAACAATTCACCGATAATCCAGCCACCAAGAGCGTCATTGCCGCGCCTCACAAACCCCCGCGGCCTCTGAAACCCATCTCCCGCGTTGCCGTTCCAATACCACCCGGTTCTTCCAGCTCGCTTGTGCTAAACGACGCGCAGCATGCTAAGCCTGCACCACGCGGTCCTTGGAGATTCCACGACTCTAGCCGGGATTGGAGGTTAGTTTCTCTCCCGGTCGACGAGCCCCGCGGCCAGAAAGCGGATGTGTCATTAGCTTGCACGGTTGGAAGAAGCGGCGGGGAAGCGGAACCCGCGGCGGCAAGAAAACGGCCCAAAGCTGTGGTGTGCGCTGGCGGAAGCAAAAGGCAGAAACACGAGTAACTCTGCTTGTACGGGATCCGATCGCAGCGAAAAGAGTGATCGAGGGGAATTGTTAGACCAGTGTAGGATTGATACTCTCATTTGAATTTATCCTTGCTGCCCCGGGATGACGGGCCGAGCGTAACCGAAAGAGAACCGTTCCTAGTAGTAGTAAAGTCAACGTTAACAACTGCTGGTACTGCTATTCTGTGCTTGGTCCGTACAGTATCATCCCAGTCCAGTCAGTCAACTATCTCATCTCTCCCGGGAAGCGACTGGTCGGTCATGATGACCCTTCGATTGTGTCTAAGCGGGAAGGTCTTCCCAATACGACCTTCCTTCCCCTCGCGCGTTCCACCCACCTCTCGTCATAAAATCTCGACCATGCCACGACCGTACAGATTCCACGTATGCGCAAACTGGCTGGCTGCACCGCCAGATCATGGCTTGAAAAAGCGAAGCACGCCGTTCGCCACTAGCACTGCTGTTGGTACATGGAGAGATCATGTGCTCACTTGGCCCAGACCTGGCTTCAGTAAAACCCCAGGAGAAGACTTCTTCTATGTGCAGGAGGTGTGTATGTGTGCCCGCAAACTTGTCCGTGGAGTCACTGAGCCTGTCTTTGTGCGCAGATGCGAAATCAGTCGGTGGGTGAGCTCCGTGATCTACCTTGGTGACCTCCACACACATGTCGTCGCTCGGCTCGTCAGGGCCTTTCGTTCGGGGTTGCCGACGGCGTCGGGGGCTGGGCGTTAAGCGGCGTCGACCCATCCTTGTTCTCGCAAGCGTTGATGTACCACTCGCATCGATATGCCAAGGTCGGTTGGCCAGGTGAGCCAGAAGTTGATACGACGCAGGACTACGAGGACCGAGAGGCTGTGGAGGGGTGGGAGTTACATCCCCGAGAGTGTCTCGAGCTGGCATATCAGGCTACGTTGAGGGAACGAGCTGTCATAGCAGGTGCGCCGGAGGCTCCATGAAATCCCGATTGCGCACTCATCATCATTCACGTCCGTGTAAAGGTTCCAGTACCGCTTGTCTCATCAACCTCAACGCATCCTCCGGGCTTTTACGCGCCGTAAAGTACGTTTCCATGACTTGCTGCTTCCTCTGCCATATGACGACGATGTACAATGCCTTCCTCAAGTTTAGGTGACAGTGGCTTTATGATCATCCGCTCCTCAGCCGTGTTCCATAGACAAAGAGCTCAAACACACTCTTTTAATTATCCCAAGTAAACTCTCACTCTCTCCTCTCCTACCCAGTTCGTATTGAGAAGATCCTTTGCGCCAGGCAGCTCTCCAAAGTCCCAAGTGTCATTAAGAAGAAAGTACCTGGTGAGAAAATGGACTTGCCTGACGATGCTGACATCTACGAAACAAAACTCCGAGACGGTGACTTGATCATTGCCTATGTGAAGGGGTTAATCCTGACACGTCTCTTCGCGTCGCTGACCCTTCTCCGTTAGACGGATGGCTTGTCGGACAACGTCTTTAACCACGAGATCACCTCCATATGCAGTCTGATCTTTCGGTCCGGCGGGTCTGAGGATGTGCAGGTCCAATTGATTTCCGACCGCATCATCGACTATGCTCGTTCATGCATGAACAACGCAATGCGAGTCAGTCCATTTGAAAGTATGACACGAACATTGCAACCTAAGCATTAGTGAAACTGACCCTCACGTTCCCTCAGAGGCAGCTGCTATGAATGGGAAGCGCTTTACTGGTGGGGTAAGTCCGAACAGTACATCCTTCCAGACTGCTCCTCATGACGGATGACCATTTTTATCAAGAAACCTGACGAGTACGTTTCTGATTGCATTTCAAGATAATTCCCTGACTTTTTGTAGTATCACCCTTGTGGTTGCCTTGGTGCGGGAGGTAATATAGCTGTACTTTTACGGGTTTCGAGTGCACTCCATGGTCTACTATAGATTCACACTAGCGTTCACTTCTCTTTATCTACCATCACGATATAATCTATACCCTTAGAGGTCGCTGGACATTCTTTGCTCTTCAGTAACGTACATCATAGAAGACTGCATGGTAACTAGTAAATAGGATCTGTGGGGATTACACCTTGCGTTCGATGAAGCTCTGGATGACTCCCGCAGGGGTGAGAGGATAATCTTTCAGAACGACCTCATCGTCGACACCTTGTATGAATGTGTTTGGTTGGACGAACAGCTTCCGCGGCTAGCGGAAGCAATGACCGGCTTCAAAAAGGATGACGTGCCACGTTATGAAATCACCGACCGTCTTTTTCTTCAGGACAACATCACGGATGTCCTTGTCCCATCCGGGCAACGGCGTTGTCAACTGTGTATAAAACTGGCGTGCGCCGGCGCCGTCCGCCGTGCTCTTCCGGACCTGCAGGTCGACTAGGAGCTTGCCGACCACTTCTTTACCATGCGAGAGCGCTTTTGCACGATCAACCTGGTACGGAAATAAGCAAGTCCTCCCCCACTCCCCCCCAATTGCTGCCACGCACGCACCCGGATGTATAGGTCTTCCAGATCGCCGCCTGCGCCTCGGACTTCTTCGAGCCAGGCAATCCCGCCTTTGATGAGGTGTTGCGTAATGCCAAGGCTGTCAGATGTCAGAAACGAGGGTCGCCTCATGTGAGGAAACATTTTCGGTGTCAGGACGGAGTATGTGTGACCAACCGGGCCTGCATGTGTGCCTGACCGTGCTTGCCGGTCACCGGGTCGTAAAACTCCAATCCCCGCAGGCCAGCGCGGGCCATCGTGAGGAAGGTGATGTACTGGATGTCTTCCACATCCCGCTCGTCCGTGATCTGGCGTAACTCCCATTCGAGTGCTGTACGGACGTGCACAGGACGGTATACTCACGCCGAAGACTTTGAGGATGTTCGTGTTGCTGATGACTGGCGATTCCGGGCGGCGACTTCAAACGGGGACAGACCGTGACGCGTAAGAAAATCGCTCACGGAATAGGGCGACTGTCTCCGCCCGGCATTCTTCCATGGAAGATGACACTTCTCCGAGTACGGAACCAGGCGTTTGTCCCGGTTTGTACCAAGACGATCTTTCGTGTGTGGTTCAAGCTTCGCAAAAGACACGACGATGCAGAACTTACACCGGTTTGCCGGTAAGGGGATTGATAACCTGCAAATACGTCACAAAGGATGGATGCAAGCTGGTGCATCGGGCTCACCTTCTCGGGATCAAAGTTTTTCTTGCCATCTGCGTCTTCCTTGAACAGTTTTCCTGAACCGTGACCAAGAAGCTCGTGGTTCGCGACCTGCACCTCGAAGGACTTCGTTTCCCATGCCTTGTATAGGGCAAGGTCATTCGGATGGACGAAAGGGAGCTCATCTAGAAACATGTTACGACAGGCTCAATGCCAGACGATGCATCTCTTCGTACCAGGAGACTTCGCCCCTAGAACGTTGGCGAGAGAAACGTTCTTGAACCCATCCGACTCTCGGATCTCATAGTAGTTCTGGTGAAAGTACCACCGCCATTGGAACACGTCAAAACACGTTGATGCGAAGCGCTCACAGGAATCTGGAAGGTTTCCCTTAAGCACAGGTGCCTACAAACAGCGAGGTCACGGTGCACTTACATTAATGCCGGCAGGAATTCCTTGAGAATGATAATCACTTGAAGCGAACTCTCACCGAATGACAGATTTACGTACCGCCAGTGGCGAACGATAGAACTTCGAGAGCCGTGAAGTCCGGCTTTTTGAACACATCGACCTCAAAGTCCTTTCCCCACGGCAGGCCCTGGATGAGCTTTGGCGCGTTATTTACGAGCGTTTCGTACTTCGCGCTTAGTTCCTTGTTCACAATTGCCGTAAAGCCTGATGCAACAAGTTGAATCGGTCCATAGGCGCAGATCGCGAGTGCTGCTCACCTTCCCATTCGGCACGACCACCGTAAGGATCTACATATGTCTCGATGAACCCGATGTAACTCTCCACAACTGGGCCGACATCTTTCACCCAGTGTCTAGAACCCTCTTTATGTCTCTCAATGGAACCAGTCTGGAATCTGAGTACGAAGAGAGTCAGCTTTGACCGTTCCCAAACTACACCCCAGCCTGAGCAAATACGTACGAAGCAATGTATTCGTCAATCATCGCACCCTGGTGCTCGTTGGCGACATACTTTCTCGCCTACACCACATTACTTAAACGTCAATGAACACAGACACCAACGCGTACCTCGGTGAGAGCTTTCACGGCACGTGTCAGAGGCTCAGAAAAGTCGCCATATCTGACGGTCAATTTGGCATTGCCGCCCCCGAGCAAAAAGTCGTGCACCGCATCCGGTTGGGTATCCGCAGACGCAACTAGGAGGACGAAATCTTTCGGACTATTCTTCTGGACACTGCGCGACGCGTCATGTAGAACTAGGTCACAACGATCGGAAATGTGCAGTGGACCGCATACCGAGTGTTGAGTATATCTATCTTGATCTTCTCAGCAGCAGTCTGGACGGCGGCGACTTCCTCGTCCGTGATGGGCTCCCCAAGATAATAATTGCTAACTTGTCCGAGGTCACGCTTGCCGATGAATAAACTTGCCTCGGGTTCCAAAGCATAAATGTGATCTCGCAGCTGTTAAGGTTTATTGGCCGTCGACATTTCAGAAACATGATACATGACGATTATCACGATTATCGGGAGGTTACGTACCTCATTCCAGACTGGGATGGCATTCGCAGCGTTGGGCGAATTCTCGACCACGGCGGAAAACTTGGCTTGCGATATGCGTGGGACGAACTTGGTGAATCCGAAACTTTTGTAATTGGCAAGATTAGAGAGAGCCTGTAGTACATCATCGATCGATGAGGTCGATGATGAGCTACTGATGTCAGACAGATCACTTGCCTGACTGGCAAATTCGAGAAGGCGATCCCACTCGTCATCGGAGAGACCCGACTTTGCTTTCAGTGCGTTGGTATCGGTAATCGTGCCGTTCTCGCTGAACGTGAGGATCACGAGGTCGTACAGTTTCTCATTGTAAGGGGTCCACTGCCCCACAATTATCCGAGCCCCGGCCCAAGAAGCCTCACCGAGATAATGGGCGTACTTTTTCTCCCTAGAACTATCGATGCAAACCACGGAAAAGTGGGGATCAGCATTGCCTGGGGAAGCGCTCGATGACTGCCCACCTCAACTGGGAAAATGCCTCCTTGACTTGGAGGCCGACGATTGGTGCATTGACATCCGTAAGAAAGCGCTCAGTAGCCAGGGCAGTTGAGGACATCGCTTAAAAGGCAACGGAGCTGAAGGTAGGGATACAAACAGGAACTGTGAGTGCCCACCACCCTTATAATTTCATTTCGATGATGATCGATTTAGTAACTGCCCTGGGCCTGGTAATTTCCCATAGTACCTCGTGATAGATTCAATCATTCTGTCACTTACAAGTATATTTATCACTCCATCACTGTCAGAGAAGCTACTGCCATTCACGGTCCCATGCGGCGTGTTTTCAATGAAGGGTTTCAAGGAATCACCCACGCGAACCAGTGCATTGTCCAAACCAAAAACAATGCATCTCTACTCTTGACCTTCAGCGGTCTTGGCACGCAGAGCTTCCCTAACGCGACTGTAATTCCCCTCTAGGCCCTTCCACTCAACTTCAAGAATCCCCTCTCCTGTTTTCCCATCTCCACTGGCAGCTACCCCTGCCCACCCCAAAGCGCGTTCATAACAATCCAGCGAAGCTTTCAACGATTTAATATCTCCTTTTCCCTCATGTAGCACCCCCAAGAGATTCCATGCTTCCACAGCGGTGCGGCGTGCGTCCCGGATTAAGCTCTTGGCTGGCCTCTTCATGGATGGGGACTTTGAAAACTCAGGAAGGAGTGGCGCATGTGGACTAGGAGGATGTGGTATTTTTGAACCCGGTGCCTTCGGATGAACCATAGGTAGCCCGGCTAGCGCGAAGGCGACTTGTTCGGATGACTGGGCTGCCTGTGATAACCTTTTCATTGAGTCTGCTGGTGGGGTTTTCAACGCATACAGGACTTCTGCTAGGTGAACTGACAACAGGGAGGTACGATGGAGGATATATAGTGAATGGAGTGTCTGTGGTGCGGATGTAGGTGAAGGTGACGGGATGGAGCGAAGGACGTCAAGAGCAGATTCCTCTAAGGCTTGAGCCTGGCGTAGCTGTCCGGACATTGCATAGAAAGCGGAAAGGGATACGAGAGCGGACGCAAAGACGCGCTGCTCCGCAGGCGATGAGGGAGGAGACGAAGGGATGGCCGGAAGGGGTGGGGTTACTGATGTAGATGATCCGGATGAGGTTGTCATTTGAATACAACGGGTCCACCAAGCAAGCGCGTCATCAGAATCACCCAGTCTGAAATTCAGGTCTCCTAATTTCAAGGCTGCGCGAGATGCAAGGGGTCCCTTTGCAGGCAACCGACTCCATACTCGCTGGAGGTCATGTCGGGCTTCACTGAGACCGACTTTGGTTCCCATTCGCTCCGATATGTCAGCTCGACGAATGAAAATATCGGTCACTGTCTGAGGGTGTAAAAGAGCCGCTGACTCCTTCGGCAGTGCAATATCCAGAACCCCATCGAGGAAGTTGCGCGTGGTCTCAAGGCGTCGCTCGACGGGTGCCGTTGCGTCTTCGAAAGGGATGGTCCTATTGGAAGAGGGCTTGACCTGTTTTAAAGTTCCCGGAGAGGTCCAGTAGTGCTCTAACCACGCACTACGCAAGCCGAATCGTGCCATAAACCCTAGAGAAGGATCAGTGCCGCCGTGTTCGGACTGACCCCATCGTTCGGCTTCGACGTCCCACTCCCACTCGATACAGTTTTTGTCTGATTCAGGAATGAATTCGACCTTCTCGATCCAAAGGTGGGCGGCGGCAGCGACAGAGAACAAGGTGAAACCGATTCCAGAAAACGCTACGAGGCACCAGGTGGCATATCGCTTGAAGAAACCGTGGGCGTTTCGAGGGGACGTTGAGTGGGTTTGGCTGGGACCGGCTTGTAATTGGTTCCGGAGCCAAGGGGACGAGTAATGACGGGAGGGTGGACAAATGACTGGGAGTCTTGGGCTCCTGTGTATTCGTATTCGTCGAATCATTGAGAGCAGAGTGATGACTGGACCGGACCGTCCAGACCGCCCTATAAATAATATTTAACCCCTTTTGGCTGAGAGGATCCGTGCACCCGTGATGGAAACCGATCACGATCTAGCCAGGTCGGCTTCGTTATCCCCACGTCATAATTGTCGGTGCTTTTGTGCTCTCCAGAATCGATTCACATGTCAATTATGTTTCAGCAGCACAACACAACCCACGGTCGTTGTGGTTGAAATTGGCCCGGGCGTCAGAATTTGGCTGACTTATTCAAAATTTTCGGCAAGGGGTGGTGCCGCGCTCCTGGAAATTTCCTGGTCGTTAACCGCCGCGTTGGGCGCCGACTCGCTTAGAATGAATACTAAAGGGCGAGGTGTTCGCTGCCCTCACTTCCCCCAGGTCGGAAGGGTCCTCAGCAGAATGCTCGTTCACATGTATTCCCTCACCCTCGCCCTCTCGCTCTTCTCTCTCCTGTGCGCCTTCTCCCCTGTGTCAGCTCTCCCCACACGCACGACCAATGGGAAGAGCGCAAGGTGGTCATCAGACTTCGTGAAAAGGTCTGGAGCTAAGTTCACGCTTAATGACAAGTAAGTTATCCCTGTCATCACATGCCTTCCACGTTCATTCACGCCCTCGCCCACATTTCACCAGGGAATACAGATATGTCGGAACCACCGCGGTTTGGCTTCCTGCCTTAAATTCCGATGACGATATTCGCAATACCTTCGCCAACATGTCCCAAGTTGGTATCAAAGTTGTCAGGGTGTACGGTTTTAATGGTGCGAACGGGTATCCCTTCCACCTTTTCGTTTTCTCATTCCCAGTTCAACCAAGATGTCACCGAAATACCCGAGGCGGGTGTTTGGCTGACGCTTATTAAAGACAAAACCGTAACATTCAACGAGGGTCTGAATGGCTTCCCGAGGTTGGACAAGGTTGTAGAGTTGGCCAAAAAGTATGACATTCGCCTGCTTATCCCCTTGACCAACAACTGGAGCCTCCCTCCGAACTCTTCCGACTTACCTCGTAACTTCCTTGCCAATGACTATGGTCAGTATCCAAGCCCATCGGATTTGGCGCACTCTTCTCCTAACATGATACAACTTAGGCGGTATGGACACTTACGTTAGGGAGTTCTGTCCAAACGGGACCCATGACAAATTTTACACCGATATGACCATCCGAGAGAAATTCTACAGCAGCCTAGAGTTTGTAGTTAAGCGCTACGCCAACGAACCGACCGTCTTGGGTTGGGAGGTGGCCAATGACCCTCGCTGCGAATCGACGATCCCTACTTCGGACCAATGCGATTCGAATGTCATCACCCAATGGATCGCAGCTACAGCTCAAAAAATTCGCTCCCTGGATGCCAACCACCCCATTGGTTCGGGGTATGTCCCTACTCCTCGTTCCCAAATGTCCGCTAAATCCTAATTTACATCAGGGCTCATGGCTTCCTCTGCCCTTCATGTCCCAAGTTGTTCGCTAAGCCGCCTCCTCCACAACCTTCGCCTGCTCCCGATGGAAGTCGTAAGCGCACAGTCGGCGGTCTCTTGACCCCCTCAAAGTTTTTCCGAATGATAACCGAGGGACGACGTGCTGCGCCCCGTGCATCGGGTGTTCGTGAAGGTTTGAACATTCGTGGTCGTTGGACGGCGCCGCGTATGTGCCCTCCATTCCACCCTGCGTTGGATGTTAATAGGCGCCATTAGTTTCCGCGAAGAGGCATAACAGCGGTGTTGGACCTGCATTCAACGGGGGCCATGGCGTGGATAGCGAAGATATCTCGAGCATTCCACACATCGATTTTCATACTTTCCAGCTATTTGCTGATCAGAACGATTATGAACTCACCGGATCTCAAAGCCAATCTCCAGCCACCGACTTCAATCGGACATTACAGACGACCACTGATTGGATCGCCCAACAACTCAACGTTGCCAAAACGTGAGTATTTCCCATTCCTTTCCTGACTGCAAATTGTGTCTGACGTCACTTGTGTGTTGTGTAGCATCGGCAAGCCAGCAGTGCTCACCTCGATTGGTTTTGTCACTCAGGACAACCTGCGACTGTTCATCCCTTTCAATTCCTCGACCCCCCTTGCCCAATCACCACAGAAGCTCTGGAACCGTTAGCCATGTTCCCAATGCATGATTGGTATTTGTCTGATAAGACGTCTTGCGTTCTTCAGGCCAAGATGCTCCGGGCATCAGTGTGGGTGTCAATGAGCAACAGAATACAGCTGGGTTGTCATCATTGATAGGCGGTCAGTGCTTTTTTGGCCCACCACTAGCAAGAGTTGACCGTATTCCCACAGCTACTTTCACTGGTGGTGGCAGTGGGGTGAACCAATTTCAGGCCAGTGACCGGCCATGCGAGTTGTATGATGATGATTGACGTCGCCGTTCTTTGTCCTTACAGTGGGTTTCACAAAATGTTCTATCCGCACCTGGGACGGTTGTGCAGAGTTCGAGCCCAGGTTCGACTGTGGGCCAGACCCCTAATGGTGGCTACGGGGGTGATTCAAGTGTCCAGCAAGTCCTAAACACGGCCAGCCAGAATATCATGTGACCGCTTTACCTTGACTTGGAATACGGACTTGCTTGGATATGCCACACTTGGGTTGTATTTTGCAAATCCCCTTTTCACGCTTTTCATGTTTCACGGACGTTCCACGGATTTTCTTGGATAATGCCTTTTTGAGCCTTTTTTTTTACGAACCCTAAACGCAATACGACCTTTGAACATTTTTACTTCGATACTTAGTTGATGATACTGTGGATGTTAACAATTTGTTGATTGGCATGCACCAGTGTGACCATGAAAGGACGGGTGGCAGACGATAAGGACTCGTGCATTCATGAATCATGTAGAAACCGTCCATTGAACAGCGTCCACAGCTGCATTTAATTGTGCAAACTGTTCAATGAAATACGTCCGACTGCCCTTCTCACTTGCCGGACGAGTATCTTCCTTCCCATTCCAGAAGGCCTTGACGGCACGGGCGACGGAGGTCAGGGCACGGACAAACGAATCGCGCGCTTCGTCCAAGGGAGATGGATTATCTGGGGTACCATATATTTCCGTTGCCAGATCATCCACCGCGGCCACGAGCGGTGGGGCAGAATCTAGCAGATCGTCTACCAGCGTGTTTGGAGGTGGCCGGGCTGGGGCACGAATAGGAGGCAGAAGGGCGCCACGGATGTCGTTGAAGAGCGTTGACGTACGCTCTACGACGTTAAGTATCTAGTACCAATAACGTGTGAGCAGGGGAGAGGAGAGAGTAGTATCAGAAATTGGGTGAGTGAATGCGCACTATCTTGGCGAGTTCCACCTGCTCCGGGCTCTGCTTTCCATTTCCCGGGTCCGAGTCAAGGTCGTCCCAACCATCGTCAAAGTTGTCATTGTCATTATCGTCGTCATCATCGGGAGGAAAGGCCTCGATCTCAAGAACGGCCGCCGCATCGCTGATGGTTTCCGTGTGCTCGCGCCAGCGTTTGCGGACCGCGATCAGATTGGTTCGCGAGAGGCCATCAGGCTCAGACTTGGCTTGGTAGATAAGCTCGTGTACGATGCCCGTCTTGGCGAGATACGCATCGCCCGTTTTCGCGTCGTCTCTGCTCGTAGTAGGATTGGGATTGGTGAGGAGGGAGAGGTGCGCGTGAATGAGTTCCTGCAGGGCAGTGAGGACGCTCCATGCCGTGGAGTGCACCTCTGCGGTGAGAGCGCGGCCGTGGACGGCGGGAAGGAATAGAAAGGCATTGGACGCGAGCGTGGACGAGTGGGTTATGAGGTCCTTCAGGGGGGTGAGGGCCGCTGAGTAGGTCGGCTTGGACGGATTGAGGGCGATGGAGAGTTTTGTAGTGTTCGAATATATTACGGAGAGGAGAGAGCGGAAATCCGTGCGCAAGGTAGCCAGTGGAACTTCTTGTGCGTCTGGCTTTTGTTGGGTGAGAGCCGCGATGGAAGCGGTGCAGGTCTGGGAGAGTAGATTGAGCGCAGCTTGTACGGAGAGTCTCTGAGAGTCCGAGTCACTGGCAGCGGAGGACATGAGTGAGACCCACGTGGCCCGTGTGCGTGTGTCGGACGCGCGTATTCATTCCCTTCTCACCTTCCGTCCTTGACGATGTCCACTTTGATCAGGCTCAGGTTGTTCACTGCGCCCTTACCGGCGCGGTATCAGCTCAGGGCCTTGCATCACCCAAGTTCTTTCTGCCATAGAACTGCCCTGTTCTCCTCGCTCCCTCATGACTTTGGTCCTTCGTTTTCGCGTCGAACGCTTCCCCTCGTGCACATCTCGTCCCGCTCTATCTCCTTCGGCTCGATATTCTCATCGAAATCTTCTTCGACCCCACCTCCTCATGCGGTAGCTCACGTAGCTAGGATAGAGGCAGACGCGAACACGCATCCTCATGACGTCGAGAAACAGCTCGCACTCTTCCAAGCACTCTTCGAAACTAAAACACAGCCCGGGTACGAGTTAATAATAAACAGGTGGGAGAGGATGTCTGAATTTGTGCGTTCTTTTTGGACACGCCTAGATGACTATGCTAACCCTGCGGGTCCCTTCCGGCCAACTTGCAGGACCACACTTCGCCACTCCTTCATTCTGACAAGGCTTTCGAGTATTACCTTCAGGCTCTCCTGAAAGCAAATAAGGAAGCGTCGATTAACCCTGCAGTGCGCAGGCGCGAATCCCTCCTTGCTTCTCACCCGCTCGTTACCCCGTCATCTCCTGCACCACTAGCCGAACCCGAATCGTCCGGAGTCACATCTGCATCACCTCAAGAAGTATCGCCCACGCCACCGCAGTCCGTCTCCCGCAGTCAACAAATTGCCTCTTCAGTCATTGCAGGCGCGACCGTAGAGCCGCCATCTTCACCTGGCTCTCCAGGTCAGCTGTCTCCAGACATGGCCAGGCTTCTCGCGGCGATCAACGCTGGTCAGGGCGCTAGCGGGAATCCTGTCCATGTCATAATCAAAGAACGTGAGTCATAAGGGATCATTTCTAATTTGCCCATACACACTCCTTGCAGGTAAAGGGGCGTGGGTCCCAAGCTTTGCGCGCTTCTTGGTCTTTGCTGGCATATCTACCTTTTGTAAGTTACTTCCGTGCGTGCCGAAAGAATGTCTTTTCTGACAATATGCAGTCATCCTCACCATACTTTCTGTCCTGGTCGAGAACTCCGGACTCGTTAAAGCTGCTCCGCGTCAGTCCGAATTTGAGCCCCATGAATCTAGCAAACCTGTTCGCTTCAGCGATGTACACGGCGTTGATGAGGCAAAAGAGGAGCTCAAGGACGTGGTCGAATTTCTGAAGGACCCATCAAAATTTGCCGAGCTCGGTGGAAAGCTTCCAAAGGGTGTGCTGCTTACTGGTGAACCCGGAACTGGCAAGACCATGCTTGCGAGGGCTGTGGCGGGCGAGGCCGGTGTCCCGTTCCTTTTCGCGTCAGGGTGCGTGCCAATACTTTTGTCGTGCAATTTCCCTTCCCGACACGACGAAGCTCCGAGTTTGATGAGATGTTCGTTGGCGTCGGTGCCAAGAGGGTGCGCGACCTCTTCGCGACGGCCCGAAAGAAGCAACCTGCAATTATATTCATCGATGAGCTCGACGCCGTTGGTGGGAAGCGCAGCGCCCGTGACCAGCAGTATATGAAGCAGACCCTTAATCAGCTACTTGTCGAGATGGACGGATTCGTGCAAGACGAAGGAGTCATCATTATCGCTGCCACTAATTTCCCTGAATCTCTCGATGAGTAGGTGCTCTATCCAATTGGCTGGCGTCGGGATTCTAAAGGTGTCATGGACTTGAAGGGCCCTCGTCCGACCAGGGCGTTTTGACAGGCATATCGCGGTCCCTCTCCCGGATATTCGTGGACGTGCTCAAATCCTTGTCCATCACATGAAGGAAATCATCATTGGTCCCGATGTCGATCCTATGATCTTGGCACGGGGAACTCCGGGCTTCTCGGGTGCCGACCTGCAGAACATGGTCAAGTAAGTTTCGGAATTGTTCGCCATGTTCAGGATTACTTATGGGTTGCGAAACTAGCCAAGCCGCCATCCAGGCATCCAAAGAGCAATGCAAAGCGGTTGCTTTGAGGCACCTGGAATGGGCCAAGGTCGGCTCCATTTCCGTGTCTTTAATGGGGTTATGACTGATTGCGTACTTGTGCGTAGGACCGCATTGTCATGGGAGCCGAACGACGCAGCTCGTATATTGACGAGAAAGTCAAGCGTCTCACAGCATATCACGAAGGTGGCCATGCGCTCACAGCCCTCTACACCGAAGGCGCGATGCCTCTTCACAAAGTTACCTGCATGCCACGCGGACATGCACTCGGAGTCGTGCGTCTCAACGACATCCTTCCTTTCCTGCCAAAAAACTAAAGATAGTAGACCTCCCAATTACCAAAAGACGATAGACTAATGATCACACAAAAAGAATTTTTGGCTGATATAGACGTTGCACTGGGTGGTCGTGTTGCAGAGGAACTCATTTTTGGTCCAGAGAATGTCACGAGCGGCGCATCGTCCGATCTGAGGAAGGCAACTGCCACTGCAACGCGCATGGTAAAGGCAAGTCAATATCTGACCGATTGTATGCAAGGGTGACAACGATGACGCCTTGTCCTGTTCGCAGAATTGGGGATATTCGGAGAAGATCGGACCAGTATACCTGAATGATCGAGAAGAGAGCATTTCCACGAGCAAGCGTGAGGAAGTTGAGAATGAAGTGCGTAGATTGCTTCAAGCCGGCCAGGCCCGGGTCTTTGCTCTTCTCAGGACAAAACAGCAGGAGCTGCACCGGGTACGTACCTCTGGCGTCCATTTCACTGGCGTCCGTTCACTAAAGCGCGTGGTTATAGCTTGCTCTTGCGCTCATCGAGCACGAAACTCTTGACATGGAGGAGGTTAAAAAGGTGATTCGGGGGGAGCCAATACGAAATATCAAAGATGTCATCAGCGAGGATTTATCTCGCATCGGTACGCCTGCCCCCGAGCCCTCATCGGCAGTAGCTGTGTCATAGCATGCATTGTGGTAGATTTCACTTCCGGGTTGTTTTTTTTCATCGCGGGCCCAATGTCTGATGTGTCGTCTGACTGCTGCGTGCAAGGTTCACATGCTGTAAGCATGGGCAAAATTCGAATGATTGCTCGCACGATCGCACACGGATACCCCAACCGGTACTTGCACGACTAGCTGATGATTTGATGAGAAGACACTCGCTCTGCGTGGCATCGGATTTGTCCGAGTTTCAGAGAGCGTCTCGAGTGCAGGATGGGCTTTCTTAAGGCCTGAGGGACAGACCGAGGGAGCGATAAATCCGCGGGCGTTTCTGGAATTGAATTCTCTGTTTACGGCTGTGGCGTGAGCCACATAAAATGGAAGGAATGTTGTGTGGTTGTATGGCTTATGAGAGGTCAGCTTGGGCACCATGTCCAAGACTCGACTCGAGACCACGGATGCGACTACTGTATGTGATGCCGGAGAGCGACAGAAATGCGGTCTCACGGATGGGGGGTCATGCCATACACCTGCGACTTTCGCGGAGCCCGAAAGAACGTAAGGGTAAAAGGCTGGCCAGAATTCGACCGGCAGCGAACCGCTAGGAAGTTTCCGTTTCCTTGTAGAACATGGCACGTAAGTGCCTTGCCCCACCCCTCCCAAGGAATAGTTCCTAGCAGGAATGAATGATAGAAGACCATCACCCCCCATTCGCTTAGTGCCCAGGAACGTCACTTACGGCTAGTACGCGCGCTTCATCATGATCCTAGAGAAGAAAGAAAGAAAAAAAACCGTCGCCGCACGAGCTCAACAAGAAACCTATCGTGGACCATCCCCGCTGTACGTGTTATCATTCACCACAATGGGAAATGGGTGTGCCACACCGTTTGAGGAAGAAAAAAGGAGGGTGAGCAAAGGTATATCGTAAAGTGTGCCCCAACCAGCGCTTCTTCGCCACGGCTTCTCTGTGGCATCACCGTAAAACTGAGCGCACCTGACCGCGAAGGGATATAGTGATGCAGCGATAACGTCTCCTCGGATCAGCATTTCCCTATAGGTTGTGGAGAAAAATATAGGGCCCGAAACCTAGAGGCAGTTTGTGGGGACGTATCAGCCTCATTTGGGCAAATACGACGGCACGGAATTGGCATGGACGTTTTTGCCCTTCAATTACGCAAGTTCTAAATACAGTACAAGTGTCGACACGTGCCTGAGTTGGGTGTGAGACGGATAAGGGCAGACTGTCCCACTGGCGTGCCGGCGAAGGGGTAGTTTCACTGGCAACCATTGAAGCTTGTTTGAGAGAGAAGATAAGGATAAGGACGCCGGCCAAAAAAACAAACAAAGGGGACATGGACTGCGGCGTGTGAGTCGAGAAGCATGCCATGGGTGACCTACCACGCGCTACAAGACGAACGTGGATACAGTTCGGCGGCGAAAGAAGGCAGATGGATATTATTATTATATTGATAATGTGATAGTAGACTCACTCACTGCCACCACGAACCCCGGATCCACATGCATACTTCGATGACACGTCCGCGGACTCGAACCACCTGATAAAGATAGGCGTCACAACGCCGAGATAACTTGCTTTGCGAGGAATGATCAGACGGTTCTCGACGCTAGCCAAAGATTGGTCTGGACTGTCAGCCGCAAGAACAGTTGAAGCGCCTATGGGTCGCGATCATGACACTTCTTCGAACACCGTCGACAAACTCTGGAGACGAACCGACTGACCAACGTTCAGTATACAGTACTCAAACATCAACCTTTCGGCGATCTCGGACTGTGCCGAGGCGCCTATCGCAGTGAGAACCACAAGTGTCAACAAGATTCCAAATAAGTAATATTGAAATGAAGTTGCGTCCCGTCCCGTCCTAGCGGACAAAGTGTGGTGTACCCGTGCCCGTGCTTTGCCGGCGGGGTCTTGTCCCACTTAACCCGTCGTGGTGAAAATTTTTCAATGCCATTATTGCACTAGGCAATTATACCACGTGTTTGATCGCTGAAGGATTGGGAGCGAACCCTGCTATATGCGCACGCACGAAGAATGCGAACAGGGAGAACGTTCCGCCAGGGCGGCGACCCACCCAAATGACATCCCTTGTCGATCTCAAACTTAAACCAGGCGATTTGATCAAAAGCCCCCGTTTCTCACCAAAACATCCCCTTCCCAACAAACCCCTCTGCCCCACCGTACCACCGACGACGACCCCTTACCTCCGCCGACGACAACGCTAACTGGTCCGCTTTCGTCCGTCCGCCGTCGCTCGTTCTCCCCCTTTTTCCTCCATTCCTTCCTTTCCCTTTCGCGAAGAAGCCTAAAGAGAAGGGCGGCAGATGTGTCACAGACATCTCACCTTTAAAAAGAGTTCCATCTGCGGTCACTTGATCCTCACCCAAGCGCAAAACGTCGATTGTCAAGATCTCGAATGTTATAATAGTTCTGCACATCCTACCGACTGCGCTGCCCGATCTGGACATACTCGCTGTTCATGTCGCAGATATTATACGTACGTTTAAATACCCTGACCCTCTTGACGCTCCTCATTCTCGTCACCCCGCCAGCCAACCGGAGCGCCTCATCTCTCCAGGCCAGGTATTTTAATTTTATCGCCTAATATTCCCCCTGCCTAAAACCGCCAAACAGTTGCCGCAGAAATGTTTCTCATGTTCCTCTCGATCTCCGTGAATAGCTGTCGACGTCCCTCATCTCATCGTTTCCCCCCTCCCTTTGTGTTGTAGCGTATACGTAGAACATCTTGCATCATGACGTCTGTACTAGTATATATCCAGGTCAACCTCACCCAGCACCCGGTCTGAAAAGCCACCGTCCTCGAAGTAATCGTCCTCGTCCATGAGTTCCCCTGCTCTTCCCTGGCTCGGTTGCGCTTGGCCAGTAACCGCGGCACTCTGCTCCGCTTCCGCTTGCCGCTGCGCCGCCTGTGCCTTCTCAACGTCCTCCACCGTCCACAACGACACCCCAGTCAGGTTCTCGCCTGCATTTTGTGAGATTGTGCGCATGAAAAGCTTTGACAGCGTCAGAGCCATGTCCGTCGAAAGGTTTGCCGCAGTCTCGGTAATATACTGATTGATCCACCGCGGCAGCTTTGCCCTCTTATCCGCCCGCGCAAATCGCTGATACCGCGCAACGCATGAGTTCACGTCTTAACGTTCACAAATAACAGTGGTCAATGTCGAAATGACTGACCTTATCCGCAAAGACCATGAGACCCCAATCGGTCTTTCCTCGCAGGGCACGACCGACGCACTGGGCCGCATTTCGGATCGCGTCAAAGCCCAGGAATTCGGACTCGCGTATCCGGTAAGCGTCGCGCAGGTACTCCAAGCGCGCCTTCAAAATTCGGCTTTCCGTGTACTGGTACGGCACGCTAGCATGAACAATGAGTGAGAATATCTTTTGCGGTCTCGGAAACCTACCCAAACATGATCACAGCACGACCATAGTTGTGGTCAAAATCAATCCCTTCGGATACCTTCCCTCTTGCAACGGACAGCAAAACAGCGCCTCGGCCATTGTCGCATGCCTAGCATGGGGATGGGTGATGTGCTTAGAGGAGGCCGATGAGACGTACCCTACGATAGTTTTCGAGAGCGATGCTCGTCTCGTTTGCATCAGGCGTTTCAACAAAGATAAGTTTGTGCTTCCACACTTCAGTCAAGATGCCCTGTCACGAAACGGCTGGTTATGTTGGGAATAGGGCGCGTAAGGTCATGAATGGATACCATGTCGTTCCATGCCGCAACGATGGACTCCATGTAAAGGTAGCTTGGGAAAAATGCGACCACCCCATCGGGTACAATTTTGCTATATTCCACCAAGATACTTCCAAAATTCCGCACAACGGCTGGGTCGTTACGGACCTCGAAGCGAGAGCTAATCGCAACTTGATCACTGCCTCGGGTTATGACCTGTGGCCTCAGTCAAGCAAACACTATCAGGAAAGAGCAATTGAATTGTGACTCGCAAGGGGTAAGAAGGCATTTCTTGTCAAAGTCATTGCGTATGTTTCTTGGACTACGGGGGTAAATTGTAGCATTTTAGGATACATATCGAGCGGCGATATAGTCCCTGAGGTGATGACGACGCTGCTGAAACGCTCGAAAACGGGCTTGATGGCGATGGCGGGGTCCATACAACTGGTATGGCATCTTGAGAACGTGGCCACAGGGATGGGGCCCAGATTCAGAGACATACACAAAATGGAAGACAGGATTTGGCACTGTGGCATTGTCCGTTTCGAATGGCTCGAGGATGAGGAGGAAGCCTAAGGGTCACAGTGTCATTTTGATTGAGGTGCGACCGAGGGTAGGAAAGCCCGATACCCTTTTCGTACGTGGAAACAAGCGTCGCGAAGTTTGCGACCTTTTGCAATGACGAATACTCATCCAGTCGGTTAAGCTCGAGGGTTCGGACCAGGGATTGTAGTCGTTCTGCACAGAACCTATTCATATATGGCGTTATCGCGGCGATATCCAAATATGCCCAACAGCTGACCTACCGGAGCGGCCTCCTCTCGATGTAAGTGATGTCTTTCAAATGTTGGAGGAACGATAATGGCGTCTCGGCGACAACGTGCAACACGCGCATGCGAGTCTAGAGGGTCATCAGCATATGCGGGTGGGTAGGAGGATTTCTTCGAAACGAAATGCAAGCCCCAACCTTGAGATACTCGACGAGCCGTTTGAGGAAAGCTACAAAGTGTTCAGCTTTTCGGATATTGCCAGGAACAGCTTCCTTGAGGAGGTCTTCTGGCAGAGCTGTACCACAACTCAGCCGAACTGACGTTCCAGGTGGTATTTTGGGTGGGCAAACCTGGATTACTCATGAAAGCATCTTCATCAGATGTCGCCTCCTGTAGTCCTTCTACAAGCTTGGCGTATTCATCCTGCAGCTTGGACGCGTCTGTCTTTTTTATCCTGGAGTGTCAATCAGCATTCCCCCGCCACCGCGACTCAAAAAAACATGCTCTTCGATCTCATCTGCAAGCTTGTCCACACTCCGAGCAGCCGAGTCGAGCATTGGCCGAGTCAAATCGATGCTTAGTGACTCGATGCACACGTTATCTATGTCGGAAGCTGCTTAGACATAGGCGCGACGTGTGAAATCCTCGCTGCGCACCTATGTTATGTGCTTCATCGAAAACAACGATCGAGTCTTTAGACATCTCCTTTGAAACTTGCTCCGCCACCTTCGGATCGAGAAGGTAGTGGAAGGAATAAATAATGACGTCGACGAATGGCATCTTGAACGGCGAATCAGTCTCTTCGTTATCATTGGAAAACTGAAGGCGTGAACAAACCGAACGTCGGATGGTGAAATACGGGCAAGTTGTGTTGTCTCGCCCGTGCTGCAGGATATCTGCCAACGTCCAGATGCCGGGGTCGAGAATATTTTCGTGTGGGATATCGTCCATATTCTTTCAATACGTCTTTAAGTGATAGCACGGCGCAAAGCTCACGAGAAGCGACGCACCTCGTGGAAATTACACACTTCCACTGACCCTGGCTCAGCTCTTGCCTTGCTAACGACGGTGGCATTCGTTAGGTCTCGACATCGAGCATCGACCACCTTGCCCTTTTTCTCTTTGGACACCTTCGGATGTCAGTCATGATGGGAACAATTCGTCGGTCAAGGGCGCCCTCATACCTCAGGGTGTATGCAAAGATTCTTGCGACTGGTCAATCCCAAACCAGTGAAAGCCTTCTCCTTCGCTCGCTGTCCTTCTGTTTCTGCGACAGATATGCGGTACTCCATCAATCGTTTCAACTCTGAGAGGGCCTTCTCGATCTCCGGGATTGTTCGAGAACAGTAGACGAGTTTGCGTTTCACCGGGAAGAACTGGAAGTCAAGGACAGTCTGAAGCTTTTCCCTAGAGGAGGTTGGGTGATACCTGCTGATACGAGACAATTAAGGAAAGCAAGGAGACAGTCTTCCCTGTCCCTGAGGGCATTTCGAGTACGCAGTGTCCCTTCATTATACAGTGAGTGAGGGGGCCCGCGAAGTCCAGCCATACGTACATACCGTTGCATCTAGGGTTCGTTTCAAGTCACACATGTATGCATATTGTTCTGTAGTACAGACTGTCGGTATGACAAAACCGTTTGCATGGACGGTTTGTGGCGCACCAGGATATATTCGGTCATAAGGAAAGACTATCTGCGAGGACAGAGTTATTCAACTTTGTTTGAGAAAAAGTACACGGGCAGCCCACAGGAAGATCATCAATAAGGAACTTCATGAGCAATTCCCTGCAGAACAAAGGCCAGCGAGCGACGACTGACTCAGCCTCGCGCGCTGAAATGACGCGTCAGTCACGTGATGTTGCAAGACACAACAAGCATTCAAGTCAAGTGAGTACTACTACTACGGGTGCTACGACTACTATACTACTACTAGTACTAATGAAACATAAAGCGCTTAGTAAACCATGTGTAGTATCTAAAGTCCGATCAGCGCAGTCAAGAAAGGTCTCTTCCAAAAGGTGGACAGGTCATGTGCAAGGGTTCGTCGAAGGAGCAATCATATATATCACTGAATGTGGACCCTGTGGTATGGATTTGCACGTTGCTGGGTAAATACGCGGGCATTTCAAGGCCCAGAGAGGACATGTTATGTCCATATAGAACTATCTCCAATTCGTGATTGATCCTCATTCGCTCTTCGCTCCACGAGAGCAGCGCCTTGACATCCAAGGCTGTGGGGCGAACAAGGCAAACCTTGGACAGCCCTGGAAGCACAACCGTGTCATTCGTATCTCGGCGATGAGCCACCAGGCCTTCCAGAACGTTGGACACGTCCATATCAGCGAGGTAGAGTTCCTTTAGGGCCGTCAGCCGTCCGAATAGGATCCTCCATCCGTCGGCGTGGAATGATGGAGCAGTTTTGCCTAAATTAAGGCATAATAGTCGTATTTGTGAGCAGGGAATGGAACGCAGGAAACTGTTGAGGGCCGCTTCTGGCCACATGTCGTGGGTGTCAGGGCCCCGCAGGCGATATGACGTGGAGACACCTGAGTGACGGGAGGTGGCGCTGTATCGGACAGATCCCTCTCCGAAAACTTTCATATCGTCTCGGAGCGACAGCTTTTCGACGATCGCAAAGGTCGGTAGGTGACGGACGTCTTCTGGGAAGGGCGACGGCAAAAGCTCGTCTAAATGAGATGGGTCCATGTCTCGGTGCACCCGAATAGAGCATTGATGAGGGAGTCTGAGGTAAGACAGTATTCGCGACGCCAGCGCCCTCTCTGTCAAAGTTGAAACAAAGGTCAGCAATCGCATATGGGGCAAAC
>Ga0209488_10000252_pt1 | contig 43152 bp, 29 predicted proteins | sample Rivendell_Oct201_8_FD_188349 | JGI IMG/M metagenome (GOLD analysis project Ga0209488, IMG submission 188349) | Vadose zone soil microbial communities from the Eel River Critical Zone Observatory, Northern California, USA -... | ecosystem: Environmental > Terrestrial > Soil > Vadose zone >...
ATCCTCTTCCTCTCAGTAATCGCCGCCGCTTCGCTGATCTTCGTCGTTTTCTGGGAATGGAGGCACAAGGATCCGATCATCGACCTGCACCTGTTCCGTGATCGCACCTTCGGTGTCTCCAATTTATTGATGTTCATGCTGGGATTCGCGCTGCTCGGCAGCACGCTGTTACTGCCGCTCTTCATGCAGACCATGCTGGGGTACACGGCTCAGGAGTCGGGCCTGGCGCTTATGCCCGGCGGATTTGCCATCATGCTGCTGCTGCCCCTGGTCGGATTCTTGTTGTCGCGCTACTCTCCTCGCTGGCTTCTCGTTTTCGGGCTGGTGGTGCTTTCGGCGTCTTTGTTTCACATGACGACATTCAATCTTCAAATTGATTTCCGGACCACAGCGATTGCACGCATGCTTCAGGCCGTAGGCATGGCGTTCCTGTTCGTCCCGATTAATACTGCTGCGTATGCTTTTCTGCCTCGCGAAAAGAACAATGCAGCTTCCGGGTTAATGAATCTGGCTCGGAATATAGGCGGCAGCGTGGGCATCTCCTTCGTAACCACCATGCTGGATAGGCGCACCCAGGTGCACATGACGGATTTAGCGAGCCACCTCAGTGCCGCCAATCCCGCCCTTCGCTCGATGCTTCTGGGAGCGTCGCAGGCGATGCGGGCTCACGGTGCGAGCGCTGCCGCGGCTACCCAGCAGGCCTACGCCCTTATTCAGGGAACGGTCGCAAGACAGGCCACCATGCTGGCTTACATCGATTGCTTCTGGCTCCTGGGGGTGGCCATCATGGCCATGATTCCGATGGTATTCCTGATGAAAAAATCCAGGCCCGGAGGCGGACTCGCGGTACACTAGGCGGCAGCCATGTTTCGGCTCATCACCATTGAGCGCGAGTACGGATGTGGCGGCGGCGCTATCGCCGCCAAACTGGCCCAGCAGTTAGGATGGAAGCTCTGGGACCATCTGCTCACTGACGAAATCGCCCGCATCGCTAAAGTGGAGCCTTCCGCGGTGGCGCGCTGCGACGAAAGAATGGACAGCCGTGTCTACCGCCTGGCGAAAGCGTTCTGGCGCGGTAGCTACGAGCGCAGTTCGGCGCTCGGCAATCAAGCCTTTGATACCGACCAGATGGTCTCCATGATGGAGGAAGTCACGGGAAGAATTGCGCAGGAAGGAAATGCCGTCGTGGTTGGACGCGGCGCGCCGTACTTTCTGCGGGAACGATCTGACGCGTTCCATGTTTTTCTCTACGCGCCCCGTGTCGAAAAACTCCGTCGCCTGCGTTCAGACGGATGCAGCGAGCCAGACGCCGAAGAGTTGGTCGATGCGGTGGACCGGGAGCGCATCGCTTACATCAAACACTACTTCAATGCCGACTGGCCCACGCGCTCTCTCTATCACCTGATGCTGAATACCGCCGTGGGCGATGAGCCGGTCATCCAGACCATCCTGAACACCATGCATCTGGTCGAAGGCCGCCCGAAGGCGACTGATTATGAGGTTCCCGTAGTGCCAGCCAATCGCTAGATGTCAGACTTCAGACTTCAGACCTCAGACTTCAGACCTCGGGCCTCTCGTGTCGGCAATGGGCCGGCGGCTGAGGTCCGATGGCCGAGGTCCGACGCCGGACTCCTGCCTGCAAATCGCTGAAGGACAGGCCTGACGCTCGCCGGGGAGCAGCGGAACTAACTCTTGCTACCAATCGAAGGCCGCTGCGGTGCCGGACAGCAGTTTTCTGTACAAACATCCGGCCTCGGACCGAGCGATCCCAAAGCGCGCCGCTCAGAGCCCGGATCTATGCGTTCCAGAATTAGTGCGCGAATCATTCCTATGAATTTCGGATGCACCCCCACCGTCTTCGCCCGGGCCATTGGCAGCGCCAGCGAATCGCAGAGCTGTCGCGCTTCGATATCGAGGTCGTAGACCACTTCCATGTGATCGGAGATGAAGCCTATTGGCGCGAGTACGACCGCGCTCGCCAAACTGTTCGTTTTCACGCCGCGTAGATGGTCCAAAATGTCGGGCTCCAGCCACGGTTGACCGGGAGTTCCGCTGCGGCTCTGATAAACCAGAACGTCGTTGGTGACGCCCAGCCGCCCGGAGACGAGGCGCCGTACTTCCTCGAGCTGGCGGACGTAATCGCTGGTGTTCGCCATCGAAACCGGAATGCTGTGGGCAAGGTAGACAACCTCGACATTCTGCCGCGCGCCAGCAGGAATAGATTGCAGTGCCTCCTGCACCCGTTCCACGGTTGCCTCGATAAATCCGGGGTGATTAAAGAATGCCCGGAGCTTGTCTATTTCCGGAGCGCCGGGACCAACTTCGTTTTGTGCGCGAGCAATGTCTTCGCGATACTGCCGGCATCCGGAGTAAGAACTGTAGGCTGAAGTCACGAATGCGAGTGCCTGCTGAATACCTTCCTGCTTCATATTCCGCACTGTATCCGTCAAAAAGGGATGCCAGTTGCGGTTGCCCCAATAGACTGGCAGCTTCGGTCCCTTCCGACCCAGTTCAGCTTCGAGCGCTGCAATGAGCTCCCGCGTCTGCTGGTTGATTGGACTCTTGCCGCCGAAATGGTAGTAGTGCTCCGCTACCGCCAGCATGCGCTCTTTCGGAACATTGCGCCCGCGCAAAACATTTTCCAGAAAGGGAATCACTTCTTCCGTGGATTCCGGTCCACCAAAAGAAACAACCAGGATTGCGTCGCACTTCATATGATTCAATCAGACTAATGGTTCAATCAGACCAGATCCGCGGACGCTCGACCAGTAAAAGCCGCGAGTGTACCGTTCAAGAGGCATCGTGGGCATTAAGGACACGTATTTGCGAGCCTTCTACGGATGTTTGAGACGATGGTGGCCACCGGCGCCTCTGTAGCGGCAGTTCTCGGTGAAGGAACGCGCGCCAGGGCGCCGCCGAGTTGGATCATCGGATGGTCGATCAAGTGGTAGAGCAGCAACGGAATCGTCAATAAAAACAGGAGCGGCAGCAGCGCATACATCTGCAGTTCCAGCGGCAGGGACCATAGAGGCCCGAGGATTGAGTCGCTGCGGGTGAGATTCTGTACCAGGAAAAGATTCGAGGCAGCCTGGCCCCATGAAGGACTTGGAGACGTGACAAGCCCATGTCCAGCAGTGCTCGATAGTCCCAGGGCGATCGTGATGCACACTGCTACGATACTCAACAGGTATATACGAAAGATCCGCCTGAGATAGAAATTCCCGAACAGGCGAGTGCCCGTCATTCGACTCCGCTCCAGCGAATACATCAGCACCAGGGAGGTATGCACGAAGAACAGCAGAACGCCGAAGTGTCCGATGTGGTTAGTGACGACCGTGCCGAGCTTATCGACGTGAAATTTTGCGAGAACGTGGTCACAGAGGACAAGGGTGACTGCGACTGCTCGCAGAAAATCGAGATTGGACTGATCGCCGGTTCGGGGATTTTGCATTGCCGTGGAGACCGCGTAAATCGAGTGGGAACGGCTGAAGCACGGGCTCTAAACCTCAAGATTGGAACACGTGAAACGCCCTTCGTCAACGTGGTCATCCATTGAACCCTCCACCTGCCACCGCGGGATCGCTTTTTGACAACTGGCCATTAATTTTGCGGGACTAAGGCACCGCCCTCGCATGTACTTCCGTGACTTTCCTTTTTAGACCACGTGGGTAGAATCAAAACACTCAACGCAGTTCGCTTCGTCGGATCCTAAATTTCAAGGAAATTGCTGATGGCTTTGCTGGGGCGCAGCTCCGCCTCAAATTAAGCCATGGTTAAGGAGGTTGTGTGCGCTATTCCCCCAACTCTGTAAGCAGATTGCGACAGTTCTTTTTCATTACGCTGGCTTTTGCCACGATCAGTCTTGCCGGATGCGGTTCTTCGGCTTGGCCGGGATCTGCGACGCCCAATACGCACGTACCGCTTTCCGCGCCAACGTCAACCTCTAGTTCGACCTCCACTTCGACCTCTACGGCTACCTCCAGCTCCACGTCGACCTCGACTTCGACCTCGACCTCGACTTCGACCACCACCCCGACCGTGCTTCTCTACAACGGAAGCGGCACCTCAGCTACCGACGTGGTGGCCGTTGAAGCGCAGTTGGCCACTCTGAAACTCACGTATGCGACGGCCAACACATCGCAGCTCGATGGCATGAGTCAGACACAGCTGAAGGCCTACAAGCTGTTTATCGTGCCGGGCGGAAACTCAATCACGATCGGCAACAGCCTTTCTAAGACTGCCACAACGAACGTCCGGAACGCTGTATCGAACGGCCTACATTACCTGGGAATATGTGCTGGCGGCTTCTTTGGGGGATATTCAATCTACAACGGTCTGGATCTGACCTCGGGTGCGTGGTTTAACTTCTACGCCGATCATTTCAAGGGCATCAACAAGGAAGCGGTTGAGATCTCTTTTCCTTCGAGCAGCAAGCTCGACATCTACTGGCAGGATGGTCCCCAGTTTACTGGGTGGGGCAATATTGTCGGCAAATACCCGGATGGTACCCCGGCGATCGTCGAGGGCAGCTACGGAAATGGGTTTGTGATTCTTTCCGGCGTACATCCCGAGGCTCCCGCAAGTTGGAGAACAGGAATGACCTTCACAACGTCTCTGGCGGTAGACCTAGCCTACGCTGATACTTTGATTACCTCTGCCCTGAACGGTACATCGCTAAAGCACTTTTAACCTGGTCGACACACGATGCGGCACTTAATGGCGCCCCAACGCCAAGAAGAACTGGGATCGGGAAACTCGCCCGGTCCCAATCTCTTTCAATCAAGAGTGATCGACGCGTCCGCCGACATGCGGGGAGGCCTCCGGCAGGGCTTTCCAACTGTTCTCTATGTAGAAATCCCCAGAGGCGATTTTTCCCGGCTCCACGCGGAGAGTCGCGCAACGCTCTTGTACATTGATCTCCTGTCCCTTCACTTCAATTGCCAAGTCGACGCGGTAAAGTCCAGGCACGATCGGGAGCACCGGGCATTCGAACTCGATGACGCCTGCGCCGGCTTCCAGACAGAAGCCTCCCTCGGATGATTCGGTAGAAAGCTGGGCGCACAAATATGCGCTGGGCCAATACATAGAAATTCTAAAGACGACATCGGAAATCCTTCTTGCAGCTCGATAGCCAAGGCGTGCCACCATGGAGTAGCCGGTTCGGACGCAACCGGGAGCATCGGGCGAGGAGAAGGAAACACTGGTGCATCGAGCCGTAGTCTCGCTGCCGGATTCATCCTCTACAGGCATGCCCTCGCCGGCGAAGGTCATCTCCTGATACTCGTCGATGACTGATCTCGCCGGTCCGTCCATCAGGACACGACCGTGATTCAGCAATAGTGCCCGATCACATAATCGGTATACCGCAGCAAGATCATGCGATATGAAAACGAGGGTGCGGCCCTTTTTTCGGAGTTCGGCAATACGTTCAAGGCATTTTGCTTGAAATGCCGCGTCCCCGACCGCCAGCACTTCGTCCAGCAATAGCACGTCCGGGTCCAGGTGAGCGGCAATCGCAAAGCCTAAGCGGACATACATGCCGGAGGAATATCGCTTCACCGGTACGTCGATGTATTGGCCGACGCCGGAGAACTCGATGATGCTATCCAGCTTTCGACGAATTTCCGAGCGCCGCATGCCCAGCATCGCGCCATGGAGATAGACATTTTCTCGGCCCGTCAGTTCGGGATGAAAACCGGAGCTGACCTCGACCAGCGCGGCGAGTCTTCCTCGAACGGTAATCTCGCCCTGGGTCGGACTGGTGATGCTGGAAAGGATTCTGAGTATGGTCGTCTTGCCGGCGCCGTTATGTCCGACGATGCCCAGAGCTTCCCCTTCTTTGACCTCGAAGCTTACGTCTCGGAGGGCCCACATGTGCTCCGATCGCTTTGCAAAAGGGCGGTTATACCACCGCCTGGGGTAATTGCTTGCGGCGCGGAGATCGTACTTTTTCGATACTCGGTCGAACTTCAGGTCAATCATTCTTCAGGTCAATCATCGGCCCATGAGGTCAATCATCGCGTTGTCATATCACATCTGCCATGGTTGCTTCCGACGATTTGAAATAGGCGTACGCGAACCCAAGACAAACGATCGTGACGGCGGCCGACGTAAGCAGGCTGGCAGCATTGGGGGCAGCTCCGCCCAGCACGACGATGCGGAAGTTGTCGATCAGTCCTGCGGCCGGATCAAGCAGATACAGCTTGCGATACCGGACCGGAACTGATTGCAACGAGTAGACTACGGGAACCGTGAACATCCAGACCTGCAATACAAACGGCATGGCGAGCCCGACGTCACGAAACCGCACCTGGATCGCCGAAAAAAACAACGCGATCGCTGTCGCAAAACCGCCAAGCAGAAGCACGATTGGAATCGCGTAAAGCAGATTCCAGGTGAGCGCCACGTGGTAATGAACGATCAAGCCAAGAAGTATTAACGACGCGATGCAAAAATCCGCCAACCCAGCAGCCAGATACGATAACGGAATGATCTCGCGCGGGAAATACATTTTCGTGAGCAGATTAGGATGCAGCACAAGTCCTTGCACCGCGCTTGAGATCGAAGCGGAGAAAAAAATCCAGGGCAGGAGTCCGGCAAATACAAACACCGGATAAGGCGTTCCGCCAGTCGCGATCGTGGTAACCCGGGTAAAAATCACTGTGTAAATGCACATCAGCGCCAGGGGTTGCAGAATCGCCCATGACCAGCCGAGAACGGACTGCTTGTACCTGACATTAAGACGAAACAAACTCAACGTGTACAAAAGATCGGAATATTGAGCCAGAGTCCGCACTCCACCGAAGATCGTGCGCAGAGAGAACGTGGGCGGCCGAATGACTTTAAGCGGGCGTTGCGCAGTGGGCGTTGGTTCCATTGCTGTTGTGCCGGTCACAGGAAGCACGCTGGCCTCTCCCAGACTCACATCGACCTGCGAAAGTGCCGGGCCTTCTGGAAACGTAGCCATTTCCCCTCTTAACTCTGCTTCACGGTGCTGTGTCCAAGTTTCCTGAGAACGAAATCGAGTTCACTCAGTGGCATGCCCTCGCGTGGGGGCAACGGCCGGATTCGATTGCCTCTGGCGGTCTCTTATTTCTTGTAAACGGCTGGCGAGTTTTTGCCCGATGATCTGGACATGCGGTGGTCGTAGGACTTCTATATGCTGGCAGTTGATTTCGCAGATTTCAACCCCGCCCTCGGAACGGGTACTCCAGCCCATTTGCCGGTCGCGAACATAGTAATAGGGTTGCCGTGTCCGTTTAAACAAAAGCACAGGAGCCTGGAATCGCGGCGGCCGAAAGGTCTCACTTGGCCAATACACGCCCGTCCATCCACTCCCCTCGGGCACGTTCTTTGGCAGCAACAATCGTTTCAGCAGCCTTCGCAGTCTGGCGTGCTGCTCCTGAGAAGGTTGACTACGGAAAATACGAAAGCGTTGCAGATAGTAATCGACAGCCCAGAGTGGCCGGATCTGAGAATTCTCGAGGACCCAAGTATCGAAAATCGCGAACAGACCCACTTCTTCGCCTTGCGATTCCAGTTCGATGATCATTTGCTGTGCAATCAAGACACCTTCGCACATTCCGCCGAGGGAATAGGGGCCTTGTGGCTGCACCGAACGCATCGCCGCTATGCACTCTTGCGCCAACTGGCGCAACTCCTGCTTGCTAAAAGGACGGTCCCAAACCACAGGGGCAGCGGGTTGAAGTTTATACGTTGCCTGATCTTTTCCCATTTGCCGCGCTAATAGTGCAAATCCAGTTGTGTCCACTCCTGGCGCCGCCACTGCAAAAAAAGGAATGACGCCGTGCCCTTCTTGCAGCGGCATGACGACCGGATCGGTTCTTGAGATGGAGTCCTGTTGGAGCAGTCGCGCAAAAGATTCGATCGTCGGCGCGCGAAACAGAGCTGATACAGGAATCGCAATGCCGGTGCTTTCCCGGATTTCTCCAATAAACTGGGCGGCGAGCATCGAGTGACCGCCCAAGTCGAAGAAGTTGTCTTGAATGCCAATCTCGGTCACAGGCAGCAATTTCTTCCAGATCTCGACAAGTTTCTTCTCCTCGGCAGTAGTCGCGGGCACCCGCTGTTTGGTCCGTGAACCGTCGAAGTTCGGAGAGGGCAGTGCGTCACGATCCACTTTGCCGCTAGTTGTCCGGGGCAAGGAATCAAGCATCACGAACGCGCTCGGAACCATATAATCCGGGAGCCAAAGCCTAAGGGCGCCGCGCAGCTCGTCTGGCGTTATGTCTCGCCGGGGAACGATGTAGGCGATGATCTGAGAATCACCCGCGAATTCTCGAGCAACAACGACCGCATCACGCACCGAAGGATGCTGCAGCAGAGCCGCCTCAATCTCGCCAGGTTCAACCCGCAAGCCACGTAACTTTATCTGTGAATCGAAGCGACCGATATATTCAAGTTCGCCATTCCTTAGATACCGAACTCTATCTCCCGTACGGTAGAGCCTGGTCAATCCGCCATCAAACGGATTAGGAACGAACCGGCTTTCCGTTAAGTCAGGCCTATTTAGGTATCCTTTTGCCAACCCATCCCCGCCGATATAGAGCTCCCCTGGAATTCCCAAAGGGACGCGAGAAAGATTCTCGTCCAGAACGTAGCACTGCGTGTTGTCGATAGGACGTCCTATCGAAACTGGCGATCCATTCGTTACGCGCCCGCATGTGGAATAGATAGTGGTCTCGGTCGGGCCATATAAGTTCCACACGTGGTCACTTCGATCCAGCAACTTCGCGGCGAGTTCGGCCGACAGGGCCTCACCCCCGCACAAGATCTTCAAATCGCGATTTCGGGGGCGCCATCCCGCCGCTACCAGCATGCGCCAGGTAGCCGGAGTCGCAAAGAACACGGTGACCTTCTCTTCCTCGATGATGTCCATGAGGCGGTACGGGTCGGATGCGGCTTCGGTCGGTCCGATCACCACGGTGGCGCCGCACGTGAGCGGAAACAGGAGCTCGAGAGTCGCAATGTCGAAGGACAGCGTCGTAACCGTGAGTAGCCGGTCATCGGAAGAAATGCCGGGTTCCTTTGAGAACGCGTTGAATAGGTTTGTAAGCCCGCGATGAGGTACGCACACGCCCTTGGGTTGGCCAGTCGATCCCGACGTATATAGCACATATGCCAAGTAATCAAGACTGACTGTGGCAGGAATATCCTCCACCTCTCGGTCCGAACCGACGCTTTCTGTGAAAACGATCGGACAACTCACAGATCCCACGGCACTCAGAAGGTTGCGATCGCTGATCATCAGCACCGCGCCCGAATCTCTGATCATGAAATCGATGCGTTGGGGTGGAGATGCCGGATGGATAGGAAGATAGGCGGCACCTGCCTTCAGAATTCCGAGAACTGCGGGGACCATGTCCAGCGAACGTTCAACACAAATCGCGACCACATCCCCCGGCCGAACCCCGCGGTCTCGAATGCAAAGCGCGAAGTCCTTGGCGCGTCGCTCCATATCGGCGTACGTGAGTCGCTGTCCACCATAGCGAAGCGCGGTGCGCTCCGGCGTTTTTCGAGCCTGGTCGGCGATTCGTTCGTGAATGTAGCCCGATGGATATGGCCGGGCGCTGTCGTTCCACTCCGCCATTTCCGCATGCTCTTCTGCGGTGAGCAGAGGCAGGTCGAGGATTCTCGCACCTGCATCGACCGCGATTCCGCGAAGGAGAGAAAGGTAATGGCCGAACATTCTGGAGATCCGGTCGCGTTGAAACAGGTTCGTATCGTATTCGATTCGTATCCATGCCTCATCATCGATGCCTTGAACAATGTTCATGCTTAAGTCGAAGATCGAAGTGTCTGTGTCCACGATGTATGGGTAGACTTCGAGATCCCCGCATTTCTGGGTCTTCAAGGCGGCGTTGCTCACGGAAAACATTACCTGGAACACGGGCTCGAAACTCAGGCTGCGTTCGGGCTGGACTTCTTCGACGACTTTTTCGAACGGAGCCTCGGCGTTTGAAAATGCGTCAAGAGCAGTCTCGCGAACCTGGCCCAGGAGTTCAGAAAATCGCGGGTTGCCTGACAGTTCGTTCCGGAATACGACCGTATTTACGAACAATCCAATCAGCCCCTCTGTTTCCGTCCGGTCGCGACCGGCGACTGGAACCCCTACGAGCACGTCCACTTGGCCGCTATAACGGAAAAGCAAAACCTCGAATGCGGCCAGTAGCACCATAAACGTAGTCACTTGGTGGCGCGCTGCCAGCTCTTTAACACTGACCACGATATCGCTGGCCAGGGTCACAGTCTGAATGTCGCCCGCAAATTTTTGTTCAGGAGGACGTGGCCCGTCCTTCGGCAGGTCCAGGACCGGTGGCGCATTTTTCAGTCTCTTTGTCCAATAAGCAAGCTGTTGTTGCAGCGCTCCAGTGTCACACCATTCCCGCTGCCATTTCGAATAGTCGCCATACTGAATAGGGAGTTCGGGTAATGGGGAGGGCCTTCCATGCAAAAACGCTTCATAGAGGAGCGCCATCTCTTTCACAAAGACTTGCATCGACCACGCGTCGGTGATGGCGTGGTGCATGGTGCACAGGAAAACATGTTCTTCGGCGCTGATGCGAAAGACTCGAGCACGGAACAAGGGGCTCTGGCTCAGATCAAAGGGAGTTTCTACGTCATGCTTCGCAAGCTTGTAAGTGGGAGGATAGGGTTCCGCCACACCCGCGAAATCCGTCATTGACAGGGACACCGGGCAACTTTGGTCGACAGCCTGGAGCAGGTCGCCCCTTTCCAGCTTAAAGCAGGTGCGCAAGGTCTCGTGGCGATTCACCACTTCCTGAAGACTCGATTGGAGCGCAGGCATATTAATCGTCCCGTAAAGCCACAGCCCTACGTGAACGTTGTATGCGGCACTTCCGTGACAGAGCTGATCGACAAACCACAGTCGCTGCTGGGCCAGCGAGGAGGGATAGATTTGTCCCTGATTTCCCTGCAGAAGGAGCTCAGTCAGCAGCTTCTTCTGTTCTTCGATCCCAACACAAGAATTTTGACCTTCGTAAAGCATACAGTTAGCTTGTTCCACTTCTTACGGCCAACGTCTTGAAATCCCGTGAGCCGGTTAGGCACACAGTTCGGCATGGCCGAACCTCTGCCTTACCTCCCGTGAATAAAGTATTTGGTTGTCATTCACCATGGATTGGCTGCATCTGCAAACGCCTTCTCCGATCACCGCCCGGATCAACAGCGGCGTGCAAGGGCTACGGAAATAAGAGTAAAAGACAGTCACCCGGATAGTCCGCCCCACACTTGGCAAATCCGATAGGGAACTGCGGAAAATGGAGGCTCAGTATGGAAACCTGCGGAAGGACCGGTGGCGACGGCAACATCTGTACTCCTGCTCGAATTGCTTACCACTTTGCTTACACTTGGGGAGGGTTCCTTCTGCGCCTCACTCGGAGGTGAAGAAGTCGAATTTATGGATACTTTATAGCCCTGTCCTGGGGCAGCCGTCCAACAATTTTTTACAACGCCCGTTAGTTGGCAAAGTTTGTCACACTCCTAAGTGTGCAATTTATTGCACTTCCACACATTATTTCCTTCCCGCTCTTCCCCCGCAGTTGCCGAAGGCGCTATTATTATATTCCCCCCGTCGATCCGTAACGAATCTTGGCAGGACTCGTTCAATCGGTGTCGCAATTGAGCGGTGGAGGGCCTTGTACTCAGTGCTAAAGACCCATACTCCAATCAGTTAATAAGTTGCAGGGAGAAGCACATCGGCCTCCCCAAGGCAACGAACCATGCCTCAAAGAGCAATTTATTCTCCAGTTGATTCTAGTGCTCAGAAGGGTCTCGGCCTGATAGACTGGCGGTTCTTTCAAGGGGCAAGATGGACATCTGATTGCTTGCCACGTCTTTGGGGAGAACCTTGGGTTAAGATCAGACAACGGAGATGAGCCGCGTAGCCTTTCCAGCTTCCTTCGCCCAGCAGAGACTCTGGTTTCTCGATCAACTTGAGCCGGGAACAGCAGCCTATAACCTAGCCCGTGCGTTTCGGATCACAGGCCCTCTAGAGGTGACTGCCCTAAGCCGGGCGGTCGAAGCCGTTATAGGGCGGCACGAATCTCTGCGCACAGTGTTTGATTCTGTCGATGGCGACACCAGACAAATAGTATTGTCCCAGGTCCATGTCAACATCCCTGTTCTTGATTTAGGCGGCATTCCCGAGGACTCCCGCGAGCCAGAGGCGCTCCGTATCGCGAGCGAGGAAGGCAAGAAGCCTTTCGATTTGACCAAGGGGCCTTTATTCAGGGCGGTTCTCCTCCACCTGGGGCCCAACCAGTACCTGTTGGTTCTGGTAATGCACCACATCATCACCGATGGCTGGTCCATTGCCGTTCTTTTCCGTGAAATAACCCGCTGCTACGAGGCGATCACGAACGGTCAGGATGCGAAGCTTCCCGAACTACCATTGCAGTATCCGGAGTACGCGCAATGGCAGCGCGAATATATGACCGGGGAGGTCCTGGCGAAGCAAGTCGGATACTGGAAAAGCAAATTAGCCGACGCCCAAACCATTCTCGACCTACCGACCGATCATCCTCGTCCAACCACTCACAGCTGGCACGGCGCTGTCGAAGAGCTGATCCTCGACAGCAACCTGCTCACGGAACTGAAAACATTTGCTCAAAGCGAAGGCGGCACGCTGTTCATGGTTGCGCTTGCCGCATTTCAGGCGTTACTGCGGCGCTACACCATGCAGGATAGCATCCTCGTCGGGACGCCGATTGCAGGCCGCAACGAACTCGAAATCGAGAATCTGATCGGGTTGTTCGTGAATACCCTGATCTTCCGCGCAGACTTCGCCGCCAACCTGAGCTTTCGCGACTTGGTTCGGCAAGTGCGTGCATTTGCGCTCGAAGCGTTCGCGCATCAGGACGTGCCTTTTGAGAAATTGGTCGAAGAACTCGTCCCCCAGCGCCTGGTCGACACCACCCCGCTGTTTCAAGTGATGTTCACATTCCAGAACATTCCCAAGCAGATATTTGAAATCCCTGGGCTGGTCATGAAGGAAATACCCTTCGATACCGGAATCGCTAAGTTCGATCTGACCATGGAAGTCTTCGAGAACAACGGTCTCCATTGCCGGTTCGAGTACAACACCGATCTGTTTGACAAGCTGACAATTCGCCGGATGCTCGGTCACTTCCAGAACCTGTTGACTGCTGGCGTGAGGGATCCGGACCTGTTACTGGCGGAGATACCGCTGATGAGCGCTGAAGAGCGGCAGCAGGTCCTGGTGGAATGGAACAATACCCTTGCTGATTATCCGCGAGATCTCAGTATTCACGGGGCTTTCGAGCAGCAGGTTGCGCGCTCATCGGATTCGACCGCCCTGCTTTTTCAGGGCAAGAGATTTACCTATCGGCAGATCAACGAGAGAGCGAACCGTCTGGCGCATTACCTGATTAAACGGGGAGTGCAGCCCGGTGCGCTGGTAGGAATCGTACTCGATCGGTCTCCGGAAACGGTGGTTGCCCTCTTAGCTGTGCTCAAAGCTGGCGCTGCCTACGTTCCCCTGGATCCCGCGTATCCCATCGAGCGGCTCGCCTTCATGCTCCGAGATGCGGGAGTCTGGGGTGTTGTAACTCACTCCGAGTTCCAGAACAAACTGCCGCGCGAGGCGAGCAACGTTGTTGCGATGGATGCAGATGGAGAAAGTATTGGGCGCGAGTCCGCGAATAATCCTTCCTTGCCACCGTCGCTTGCCGCTAAGCAACGCGCGTATGTGATCTACACGTCGGGTTCGAGCGGCACCCCAAAGGGCGTCGAAGGAACGCACCAGGCTGCGATGAATCGCTTTGTATGGATGTGGAGAACCTATCCATTCCAGGCCGGTGAGGTTTGCTGCCAGAAGACAGATCTTGGGTTTGTGGATTCGGTGTGGGAGATTTTCGGACCGCTGCTGGCGGGGGTTCCAAACGTGATTATCCCGCAGGAGGTTGTGCGCGATCCGGAGGATCTGCTGCGGACGCTGGCCGTGGAGCAAGTGACGCGCATTGTGTTGGTCCCATCCTTGCTGCGTACTCTGTTGGACCACGCGCCGAATCTTCGGCAACGAGTGGAGCAACTGAAGCTTTGGTCCTGCAGCGGTGAAGTGCTGCCGGCAGATTTAGCCAGGCGCTTTATGACGGCGTTTCCGGAAGCCACTCTACTCAATATTTACGGCTCCGCGGAGGTGGCGGCGGATGTCACTTGCCACCAGGTAACGGAGAACGATACTGCTGATTCGGTACCGATCGGCAGGCCGATCAGCAACACGCAGATTTACCTCGTGGACGCAGCTCTCCGTCTCATGCCCATAGGCGTACGCGGGCAGATCGTCGTGGGCGGGGACGGCTTGGCGGCAGGGTATTGGAATCACCCGGAATTGACCGCAGTGCGATTCGTTCGCAACCCGCTGGCGCCAAGCCAGTCGGCACGGCTGTACTGCACAGGCGACCTGGGCCGCTATCGAGCTAACGGCGATATCGAATACCTGGGCCGGGCAGATAGCCAGGTCAAGTTACGGGGCATGCGCATTGAACTGCGGGAAATCGAGGCGGTTCTGGCCTCGCATCCGCTGGTGCGGGAAGCAGTGATTGGCTTGCATGGAGAAGGCGAGCACGAGAAACTGGCCGCCTACCTGGTACCCCGAAATGGGCAGCCCCCGGAAGTGCGGGAACTGAGGCGTTTTCTACGCTCCAAGTTGCCGGAGCATATGTCTCCGGCCAGTTACTGGCTGCTCGATCGGTTACCTCTGCTGCCCAGTGGCAAAATCAATCGAAATGCGCTCGCGTTTGCCGGAGGAACCGCTCTCACGGATCAGGGACAAGTGGTGCTGCCGAGCAGCGATGTCGAGGGCAAGCTGGCCAATATTTGGCAGGAACTGCTGGAAGTAGAACAGGTAGGCATCGATCAGAACTTCTTTGAACTTGGCGGACACTCCCTGCTGGTGCTGCAGATGATAGCCCGCATCCGAAATATCTTCGAGATAGAACTGCCGGTGCGGAGTGTGTTTGAAAAGCCCACAATCGCAGGTTTGGCGGATGAACTGCAAAAAGCCCAAGCGCTGGGACTCAGGGCGCGAACGCCGATTCTGCAACGTAGTGGTGCGCGCGCTGCGGCCGCAAGCCCCAGCCGGGAAACTTTGTTGGCGCAACTCGATAACTTATCTCCAGCTGAATTGCAAAGCCTGCTCAAACGCGTACTTGAAGGCAAACAATCTGCGTAACGAGGATGATAAATGATAATTGCTACCAGCACAGAAGGACTTGTTAAGCAGCAAGAAAATCGGACAGTGCCTTACACAGCGGGAGCGTTGGTCTTTTTGCGCGTGGCATTACTACTCGTCGGTAGCGTTGCGCTTGCCCAGACGACAGTGACAACCTGGCACTATAACGATTCGCTAACAAGTGCAAACATGACCGAGACCGTGCTCACTCCCGCGAACGTAAACGTGGCAAGTTTCGGAAAACTATCGACCAAGCCAGTGGACGGCATTATTGTGGGCCAACCGCTCTACCTGCCGGGAGTGAGCATTTCCGGACTCGGCGTGCACAACGTCGTATATGTCGCCACGATGCACGACAGCGTCTACGCCTTCGATGCCGATAACGCCAGTACCTTCCCGCTGTGGTTTACCAGTATCCTCGCTTACAGTCCCGCGGGTGCCACAACTGTTCCGTCGAGCGTGAAAAGGAATAGCGGGGTCACTGCGTGGACCGAGGTGGGCATCGTCTCGACTCCTGTGATTGACTCCTCAAGCGGTACGCTTTATCTCGTGGCAGAGACCTACGAGAACAGCAAAGTAGTCCATCGACTTCATGCGCTCGATGTCACCACAGGATTGGAGAAACTCGGTGGACCGACCACGATAGTCGCGACCTACACGTTAAATGGGACCACGACCAAGTTTGCCGACCTTTATCAGTTGAATCGACCGGGGCTGCTGTTGGCCAACGGCCACATCTATATTGCCTTTGGCTCTAACTGTTGTAATGCTTACAGTCAGGGATGGGTGCTTTCCTATAATGCGGCCACGCTGCAGCAGGAAGGTACTTTTACCCCTGAGCCGGGCAAGACCCTCGCTTCCATCTGGCAAAAAGGTGCAGCCCTTTCCGCCGACAGCGCAGGCAACATCTACGCAGAAACCTCAGAAGGCCGCTATGTGTCCGGCACGAACCTGTCGAGCAGTGTGATCAAACTCAGCCAGGCTGGCACCAGTCTCGTCTTGGCCGACTGGTTTACTCCCTACAACCAGGCGTATCTGGCATATCACGATCTGGACCTGAACGATGGTGTTCTAATTCTGCCCGACCAGCCGGGTCCGTATCCGCACGAACTGATCGCGGAGGGTAAGGAAGGCACAATTTATGTTTTGAATCGCGATAACATGGGTCAGTTTTGTTCTACCTGCACCACGGGAGACACGCAGATTGTGCAGGAGATACCGCTGGGCGCCGGCAAGGAAAGCGGTACGCCGGTGTATTGGAACAACACCGTTTATTTTACCGGTACCGCCAGCCCCATGTATGCCTACACTCTGAGCAATGGTGTACTGGTAGTTCCACCCGCCGTGCAGTCAAGCAAGGTTGAAGGCGGACATCACGCCATCATTACCGCGAATGGAAATTCCAACGCCATCCTCTGGTTTCGGAGTGGAAACAGCCTCCGGGCGGCGGACGCCGTCACCTTGAAGATCCTCTACCATACGAATCAGACCTCCAGGGACTACCTGCCGCTCCTTGCGCATTTTGCGACACCGATCGCAGCTGATGGGAAAATTTTCATTGGTACGACCACTAGTCTAGTCGTATATGGATTGCTGGCTGCTCCGTCGGCCCGGGGGCAAAACGGACTGTCGTCCACGGTTGCTCAAGACGGCCATTCCGGTGTCAAACGCGCAGACGACAGCGATGAAGCTTCGTCCGGCTGCTGTCGGCGGTAAAGGCATGAAGTTTGTTTTCGTGAAGTAAATATGTGTGTACATAATCTAGTTAGCGCGCAAGCGACAGCAACGCCAGACGCTGTCGCGATTGTGGCGGGCAATCGACAACTCAGTTATCGCGACCTGGATGCCCATGCAAACCAGCTAGCCCATGTCCTGCGCTCGCATGGAGTCGGACCAGACGTTCCCGTCGGCCTCTGCATGGAACGGTCCATCGATTTGGCGATCGGTGCGCTAGCCATCCTGAAAGCGGGGGGAGCTTATGTTCCCCTGGATCCGAGTTATCCGTCCAATCGCCTTGCGGCGCTCTTGCAGGACTCCGGGACGCTCTTGCTTGTCAGTCAGCCTGATGTCGCTAAGAACCTTCCCGCGGGCAGATGGCGCATGATTTTTCTGGACGCGGATGGACTGGTTGCCGTCGACCGGCCGAGCACATCTCCAGTTACAGAAACGAAACCTGAGAACCTCGCATATATTATCTTCACCTCGGGCTCGACTGGCCGTCCTAAGGGTGTGCAGATCACGCACGCCAGCTTGCTGAATCTCGTCTCCTGGCACCTGAATGCCTTCAAGGTGGTTCGTGGCGACCGCGCCACGTTGCAATCAAGTTCCGGTTTTGATGCCGCGGTGTGGGAGTTGTGGCCTTATCTCGCTGCCGGAGCCACTGTCCACGTCGTGGATGACGCAGTCCGTAACATCCCTGAACGTCTCCGCGATTGGATGGTGCGTAAGGGCATCACCATCAGCTTCCTTCCAACAGTCCTGGCCGAGCACATGATGGATTTGTCATGGCCACCGGAGACCGCCCTTCGTGTGCTGCTGACGGGGGCCGATACACTTTGCCGCTATCCTCGTCCCGATCTACCTTTTGCTCTCGTAAACAATTATGGTCCCACGGAATGCACCGTCGTTGCTACATCAGCAACGATTTATCCCGATGGGTCGCCTGAGGGATTGCCATCTATTGGGCGTCCGATCGACAACGCGCAGATTTACATTGTTGACGAGCATCTAAAGCCTGTCCCAACCGGTATGGCAGGTGAGCTCCTGATAGGAGGAGCGGGCGTTGCTCGAGGCTATCTGGGTCTCCCCGAATTAACCCGTCAAAGATTTGTGCCCAATTCTTTCAGTGATGACGAAGAAGCGCGTCTTTACCGGACAGGCGACTTAGGCCGCTTTTTGCCGGACGGCCAAATCGCTTTCATGGGGCGGATCGACGAGCAGATCAAGATCCGGGGTTATCGCATTGAACCTCAGGAAATTTCCGCGGTGCTCGACCGCCATCCCGCAGTGCAAGCGAGTTGCGTGGCGGTCTACTCGGACCACTTGCAGGAAAAACGTCTCGTGGCTTACGTTGTACCGGCAAAAGAAACGCTCTTGAGTCCCAGTGAACTTCGAAAATTTGTGGGCCAATACGTTCCCGATTACATGGTGCCATCCACGTTCGTGCAACTTGCGCAACTGCCGCTCTCATCGCACGGAAAGTTGGATCGCGCCGCGCTTCCGGAACCGAGCGCCGCGAATGTTGTGGATGAAGATTCATTCGAAACGCCGCAGTCACAGATTGAAAAATCCTTGGCGGTGTTCCTGACCAGTCTTCTGGGAGTGACACGGGTCGGCAAGAACGATAACTTTTTCGAATTGGGCGGGCACTCGCTGATGGGGGCACAGTTAATTGCCAAAATAAGCAACACCTTTGGCGTAGAACTCTCGCTGCGCAGTTTGTTTGATCATCCAACTGTCGGAGAGGTGTCGGCCGAGATCGAGAGACTCATACACGAAAAGCTCGCATCCCTGAGCGAGGACGAGGCGGAGCGCATGCTTGAATCTTCACAACAGGGCGTGCAGCTATGACTACGACTACGGAGTCCGATGTTCCGCGCAAAACGGACAGGACGCTCAGCCTCTATCATCTGCTCGATCCGGAAGTCCTCGCGAACCCTTATCCTCTCTATCACAAACTGCGGAAGGACGACCCGGTCCATTGGGACTCGTTCTTGCATGCCTGGGTCGTAACCAGGTACGTCGATGTAGTCCATGTGCTCTATCATTTTTCCGCGAATCGCACTCCAACGCCGGAACAACTCAGCACCATGGGGCTGTCCGCGCTGAGCCCGATTGCGCAGGTCATGGTGCGGCAGATGCTCTTCATGGATCCTCCGGATCACACTCGACTGCGTACTCTCGCGTCGGCCGCGTTCACACCGCGCAGAGTGGAACTGCTGCGTTCGCATATTCAAGAGATCATGGACGGTCTGCTCGATGCCGTCATCTCCAAGGGACGCATGGACGTGATTGCGGATTTCGCCAGTCCCGCGCCGGCAATCGTCACCGCCGAAATGCTTGGGGTTCCGGTCGCCGACCAGGAGCAACTTAAAGACTGGTCGGCGGACTTTGCAGAGATGCTGGGGAACTTCCAGCATAATCCCGACCGCTTTCCTCGTGTCCTGCGCAGTGTGGAGAGTATGTGTTCCTACTTCCGCTCGGCCATGCGCGAACAGCAGGTTCATCCCCGCGAAGGTCTGGTGCACGCCATGATGGCGGCCGAGGTCGAGGGCGCCAAGCTAACCGAAGATGAGATCATCGCGAACCTGATTGTCACGATGGTCGGTGGTCAGGAGACAACCACAAATCTGATTGGTAACGGTGTACTTACGCTGCTTCGGAATCCGGCAGAGATGGAGCGGCTCAGGAAGGATTCGTCACTGATCCCTTCGGCGGTGGAAGAACTGTTGCGCTACGAGAGTCCCAGCCAGCACACCGCGCGGTTGGCTCCAGCCGATGTCGAAATGGGAGGAAAGCAGATCCGCAAACGGCAGGCGGTGATTGCGGTTATGGGCGCTGCCAACCGTGACCCCGAGCGTTTTGGTGAACCGGACCGGCTGGATATCGGTCGCCAGGACAATCGTCACCTGGCATTCGGATGGGCTGCGCATTTTTGTTTCGGTGCCGCGCTAGCGCGTCTGGAGGGGCAGATCGCCTTCGAGACTCTGTTACGGCGGTTGCCCAAGCTAGCATTGGACACAACTACGCCGCTGGAATGGCGGCACAACCTTGGTTTGCGTGGATTGACTGCTCTACCAGTGGTCTTCTAAGCACCCCATCACCACCTCCCCATGTTGACTCAGCGCATGCAGGAAGCACATTCATTATCGGATACCAAGCGTGCCCTGCTGGACAGATATTTGCGGGGAGTTGGGTTTCCTGCGCCCGAGACAATCGGCAGGCGGCCTCCTGGAAGCATCGCACCCCTCTCTGCGGCCCAGGAAGAGTTGTATCGTCGCGAACTGCGAGTCCCAAATATCCCGCCGCTCTACAACGAGTGTGTCAACCTCCGCATGCTGGGTCCATTGGATGTGGTTGCTTTGGAGCGGGCCTTCAACGAAATTATCGAGCGTCACGAAGCGTGGCGTACGACGTTTGAAACTGAAGCCGGACAGTCGGCACAAATCGTTCACCCTTTCATGCCGGTGCAGTTGCCCGTTGTTGATCTGCAGCGAATGCCCGACGCCGAGCGCGAGGCAGCGGCCCTTCGCTTGATTAGCGAGGACGTGCGGCGTCCCTTCGATCTGCGTTGCGGTCCATTGCTGCGGCCCAGGCTGGTGAGAATAAGCGAAACTGAGCACCGGCTTTTCCTAACGGCACACCAGATCGTTCTGGATGGCGTTTCGGCGTTCCAGCTTTTTCCGTCCGAACTGGCGGCCTTTTATAAGGGCCTTTTAGCGCGCAAATCGGTGACCTTGCCGGAGCTGCAGGTGCAGTGCGCAGATTTCGCGTTCTGGCAGCGAGAGTGGTTGAGCGCTACGGCTGCAAAACAGGTGAACTACTGGCGCAAACAACTAGGTAGTGATCTACCAGTGCTTTCGTGGCCGGTCAAACCGTGGCCTGTTACGCGCACGTTTCGGGGATGCATCCAGAACTTTTCATTTCCAAGTCTGCTCAGTGACCGCGTAAAAGACTTGAGCCGGCGATTAAACACCACCCTCTTCCTCGTCTTACTGACGGGACTTGCCACCGTTCTGCATCGATATACGAACCAGGAAGAGATTGTTCTGGGCACGCTATCTCCATCCGGACGGAAGCGGAGCGAGGTCATGGGACTGTTGGGATACTTTCTGAACCCGGTGGCTCTGAAGCTTAGCTTTCACGATCGTCCGACATTTCGAGGGCTCTCGTCACAGGCGCAGACGGTCTTGCTGGAAGCGATGAGCAATGATGATGTTCCGATCGAGCGCTTGGCTCGCGAGTTCAAGGTGGACGATTCCAGTCCCAGCCCATTCTTCACCGCGGTTATCTCTCTGCAACCGCCTATGCCAAATCTAGATTTGGCGTGGAGTGTGACAACCATGGACGTGGACAGCGGAGGCTCTCCGTGGGACTTTTATCTTGCTTTCATCGATACGCCGCACGGTTTGATTGGCCGAGCTCAATTCAATCCAGATCTGTTTGACACGAAAATAATTGGACGTGCGTTGGAGGATTTGCAAGATGTGCTGGGAAGCGCGTCGCAGGAAGCTTTCAATGTGTAAGCAAATGGTGCGAGCAGACGACCACGGCCCGGTTTTTGGGGAAGCAGGAGCGTCGCTTTAATGGCGGATCAGACTAAATTTTCCGAGGCGAAGCGCAGCCTCCTCGAAAAATATCTTCGAGGCGAGATCCCCAGCTCTTTAGAGAGTCGGAATGGCATAACCCCTCGCGAAACCGGTAACATCGTCCCTCTTTCGGTAACGCAGCAACAGGTATGGTTGCATCACCACATCGTTCCTGAAGATATTCCTGTCTACAACGAAACACTAACAATCCATCGAACGGGCCCTCTGGATCCGGCGGTGCTGGAGCGGTGTCTGCGAGAAATCGTGCGGCGTCATGAAATCTGGCGCACTACTTTTGAAGGTAGCGGGGAAGAGTTGGTCCAGATCGTCCATCCCGCCCCACAGACCTTTTCCTTGCAAGTCATGGACCTGACTCAGGTTCCCGAAGCAGAGCGCGAGGCGGAGGCGCTGCGTCTGGCCACTGAGGATGCGCGCCGTCCGTTCGACTTGAAGACGGGCCCATTGCTGCGTGCGTTGCTGGTTTCCCTGAGTAATCAACAGCACAGGATTTACATGACACTGCATCATTTGATCTTCGATGCAGTGACGGCTTACCGCGTCTTGGTTCCTGAACTGGGGACGTTGTACGAGGCCTTTTCCGCCGGGCAAGCGTCTCCGCTGCCCGAGCCCCAACTGCAATACGCGGACTTCGCCTGCTGGCAGCGCCGTAACCTGTCGACAGCGATCTCCTCGGAGCATGAGGCGTACTGGCGCAAGCAGATGGGCGGGGACCTTCCGCTTTGTCAGTGGCCGAACGAGCGCCCCCGCCCGACGGTGCAAACCCATCGCGGAGCGATCGAGCGATTCGCATTTCCGGCAGCTCTGGTGCAGCGGCTCAGAGTTCTCAGCCAACAGGCGGGAGTTTCTCTGTATATGACCCTGTTGGCTGGATTCATGGCTTTGCTTAAGCGTTACACGGAGCAGGACGAACTCGTCATTGGGAGCCTTACGGCGGGCCGGAATCGAGTTGAGCTGGAAAAGATGATGGGCCACTTTGTGAATCCCCTGGCGCTGCGCTTCGATGTGAGCGGGAATCCGACATTCCGCGAACTGCAGTTGCAGATGCGAAACGTGGTCCTGGAAGGTCTGGCGCACGAATCGGTTCCTTTTTCACAGGTTGTGAAATTTGCGCAACAAAGGAATGATCCGGGCCGCCATCCGCTATTTCAAATAATCTTTTCGCAGCAGCCTCAGTTGGAGCATACTGCGCCCGGATGGCAACTGATAACGGAAGAAGTCTCAAATGGGGGCTCAAAGCTGGATCTTACCGTTGTGATCGACGATCGTGGAGACGCCGTCTCCGGACCAATCACTTACAACCCGGATTTATTTGATGTCTCGACCATCCGGCGAGCGGTGGAACACTGGCGCACATTGTTGGAGAGCGCTGCCGATGATGCGAGCGTGGGAATTTTGGATCTTCCGATTCTGACCGAACGGGAGCGGAATCAGATCCAGTTCGAGTGGAACCAGACGGCGTTGGAATTTCCGCGATCGAAGACGCTGCATGAATTGTTTGAAGAACAGGCGAAGAAAACTCCGGACGGCGTCGCGATTACATTTGGCGACCAGAGCCTGAGTTACCAGGAACTGAACCGGCGCGCCGACCAGGTCGCGCGGCATCTGCAGAGCTTGGGCGTCGGACCTGACGTGCCGGTGGGACTCTTTGTTGAACGCTCGTTCGAGATGATGACGGGTATCCTGGGCGTTCTCAAAGCGGGCGGGGCCTGTCTTCCACTTGACCCGGCATATCCCGCCGAGCGTCTTTCCTTCATGTTGGAGGAGACGCAAGCCCCGGTGGTGCTCACGCATTCACGGCTGCTGGCCCAGTTGCCGACTCACAATGTCGAGGTTATTTGCCTGGATATGGTTTGTCTCGATACGGAACAGGAGTTTCGTGACAAAGACGTCCTGCCAGCCGCTGTGCATGCGGCGAGTGCGACGAGCATCGCCTACGTTATCTATACTTCCGGCTCAACTGGCCGCCCCAAGGGTGTTCGGGTTATCCATTCCGGCTTAGTGAATTCAACTCTCGCCCGGACTGCCTATTATCGCGAGACACTTCGCAGTTTTCTGCTGCTCTCGTCTTTTACGTTCGACAGTTCTTTGGCAGGAATTTTCTGGACTCTGAGTGTCGGCGGCACTCTCGTTCTTCCTCCCGATTCGTCTCAATGGGAGCTGGACTCTCTGAGTCTGTTGATTAAGAAACACCAAGTCTCCCATCTTCTGTGCGTGCCTTCCTTGTACCAAACGCTGATCGAGAACAGTCCCATCGAACGCCTGGCCTCGCTGAAGATTGCGATCGTCGCCGGAGAATCTTGTCCGGTTGCTCTGGTCGAAGAGCATTACCGCCGCTTGCCGCATGCGGCTCTCTACAACGAATACGGTCCCACCGAGGCCACGGTGTGGTGTTCAGTTTACCGCTGTGAACCGCAACCGGATGCGATTCGCGTTCCCATCGGACGACCGATCGCGAACACACAGATGTATGTTCTGGATTCCCGGCGGCAAATGGTGCCGGTTGGAGTGTCCGGGGAATTGTACGTAGGAGGCGCAGGGGTAGCCGGGGGCTATTGGAATCGCTCGGAGCTCACCGCCGAGAAGTTCATCTCCGATCCGTTCAGTTCAACTCCGAAGGCGCGTCTTTATAAGACGGGTGACTTGGCTCGCTTCTTGCCCGACGGCAATATCGAGTATTTAGGACGTGTAGACCATCAGGTGAAGATTCGGGGCTTTCGCATCGAGTTAGGGGAAATCGAAGCCGCACTGGCGAGCCATCCCTTGGTCCGGGAAGCGGCGGTAGTGGCTCGAGAGGATGCGCCCGGGGAAAAACGGCTGGTGGCGTACTACACCGTTTCGAATGTGAGCGGAAAGGCCACAGGAGCGGGAGAATTGCGTTCTCATCTATCCGGGCGGTTGCCTGACTACATGGTGCCGGCGGCGTATGTGCAGATGGAGGGGATGCCGCTCACGGCGAATGGAAAGCTGGACCGCAAGGCGTTGCCCGTGCCCGGAGGAGACGCGTATGCAGTTCGAGGGTACGAAGCTCCGCAAGGTGAGATGGAGACCCGGCTGGCGGAGATCTGGGCAGACGTACTGAAGATCGACAGAGTCGGGCGTAACGACAACTTCTTCGAACTCGGGGGACATTCCCTCCTGGCGATGCAAGTAATGGCTCGCATCCGTCACCACTTCAATCTGGAACTGCCGGTGCGGAGTATCTTCGACGAGCCTACGGTCGCAGGTTCGGCGGTCGAGTTGCAAAAGGCACAAGCGTTAGGTTCCAAGGCGCGCGCCAGGATCGCGCAACTTCGCCCTGGCTCCGCCCCGAGCCCCAGCCGCGAGGCTCTTCTAGCCCAACTCGGCAATTTATCGGCTAGTGAATTGCAGAGTTTGCTGCAGCGTGTTCGAGACGAAAAGCACTCCCCGTAGATCGCAACCTATGTGTCGAAGCTGCGCATCCTGGTGCAGACACAGTGCCTTTTGTGCCGACCATTCTTGTAATCATAAATTTTCGCGCTCGAGCCACGGACATTACTCCACAAGACGTTCACAGCTTGCATTCGCAGATAATCGACGATGTTAACCGAGACGGGCAGCGTTGGATTCCCGGTGTTGTCGTGAACGGACAGAGCGTGATCCGTACCATGGTCATCAGTTATTTGAGTGAGCAACGCCATTTGCAAGGCTTACAAGCGGCATTACAGGCAGCTCGCAACACTCGCGAAGTGCGCTCAAGATCAGTCCGTCACAGATGTTCCGCAAATCGCTGCAAACTGAGTCGGAGGCGGCAGAAGGGTTGAAGGCTCGAGGGATAATCTGGTGCGCCCGGAGAGATTCGAACTCCCGACCTATTGCTCCGGAGGCAATCGCTCTATCCAACTGAGCTACGGGCGCACTCCAATACAACCAGTCTACATGTGCCGGTTGCGCCCTTCAATGCTCGTGCGGGAGAGCATGGCGGAAGGCGCTCCGCTATGCCTTATTTTTGAATGGCGAGGTCTTAGCGGCAGCAGACGCAAACGGTTGCTCTCCCGCAAAGTTGGAGCATGCGCCCAGACTTCGATGCCTCGGCAGGAACGAGCAGCGTCCTAGTAGCGGTCGCGGCGTCCGCCTCCGCCGCCACGCCCACCTCGATCTCCACGATCACGTCCACCGCCGCCCCCTCCCCCGCCTCCGCTGCGTTCGGTTTTCGGCCGCGCTTCGTTGACGTTCAGGGTGCGCCCACCGGTCTGGGAACCGTTGAGCGCGGTGATCGCCTTATCTCCATCCTCGTTGCTGGTCATTTCCACGAAGCCAAAGCCGCGGGAGCGCCCGGTATCGCGGTCCGTCATGATACTGACACGGTCGACCTGCCCATATGCCTCGAACATCTGGCGAAGCTCGTCTTCGGTGGTGCTGAAGCTCAAATTGCCTACGAAAATATTCTTCACTCGTCTGCCTCTGCATTGAGCTGTCGGAGTGCAAGCTCAGTTCGGCGGACTGGCAGGTCGGAAGGGCCTTCCTGAAAATCGGGACCGGAGCTGGCGAACAGATCAATTGCGGCAGAAGTATAGCAGGTTTGTCTTCAAGGGCTGTAAATTGACGGGTTTATCGCGGCAGGGCGGAACGGCACCCTGCTTAACACTTATCTACCTTCCAATATCCTTGGCGGTCGTAGCCCATCTGCAAAAGCCGGTTCTTGGGATCATGACGCTTGCCGCACTTCGGACAGATTAAATAACGGCTCCATGCCGTACCCTGGTGATCGTAATTTTCAGAAACGGCAAACGTGAGGCCGCAGCTGCACGGAATCAGGAACATGCGCAGGTCTGATTTGTCTTTCGATTTTTCAGAACCCGCGCGAGACTTCACGATTCCTCTACTGTCGCCAACGCACTCTTCTTGCGCCTGTTCGCCTGCAGAACTTTTTTCCTCAACCGCAAAAATTTAGGCGTAATCTCGGCGAACTCGTCGTCCGCAATGAATTCAATGGCCTGCTCCAGATTCAATTGCCGAAAGGGAACCAGGCGAATGGCTTCATCCGCAGTCGACGCCCGCATGTTGGTAAGCTTCTTCTCGCGCACGGCGTTCACATCGAGGTCCGTGTCTTTAGCGTTCTCGCCGATGATCATGCCCTCATAAAGTTCAACGCCGGGCCCCACGAAAAGTTCCCCGCGCTCCTGCAGGCCCCAAAGAGCGTAGGCGGTGGAAACTCCGGCGCGGTCCGCAATCAGCGCTCCCGTAAGCCGGTGCGGAATTTCTCCCTGCCATTCCGTGTAACCGTCGAACAGGGAATTCATCACAATCGTTCCGCGGGTATCGGTGAGCAACTGGCTGCGCAGACCGATAAGTCCGCGGCTGGGGACGCGAAATTCGATACGTACTCGTCCATAGCCGTGATTGTGCATGTTTACAACCTCGCCCTTGCGCGAGCCCAGTTGCTCCATGACCACGCCCACAAAGCCTTCTGGCACGTCGATGGTGAGATGCTCGACCGGTTCCATCAGCTTGCCGTCAATTCGTTTGGTGACGATCTCGGGCTTGCCCACCATGAGTTCGTAGCCTTCACGGCGCATCATCTCGATTAGGATGGAAAGTTGTAGCTCTCCCCGCCCCAGCACCTTGAACGAATCGGTTGCGCCGGTATCCTCCACCCGCAGCGAGACGTTGGTCAGCAACTCCTTTTCCAGCCGCTCCCGCAGGTTGCGGGACGTGACGTAGGTGCCGTCCTTTCCGGCAAACGGAGAGGTATTAACCGTGAACAGCATGGCGATCGTAGGCTCGTCGATCGCGATGTGTGGCAGCGGAGCCGGATTCTCAACTTCGGTGATAGTTTCGCCGATGGTGATTCCTTCCACGCCGGCCACCGCGATGATGTCTCCCAATTCCGTTTCCGTGATATCGGTCCGCTTCAGGCCCGAGAATGAAAACAGTTTCGTGATCTTGGTCTTGTGGAGAGTCCCGTCAAGCCTGGCAATCGCAACTTCTTCGCCGGTGTGCATCTTCCCGTTAAAGACGCGGGCGATGGCCAGCCGTCCCAGATAGTCGCTGTAGTCGAGATTCGCCACCAGGATTTGCAGAGGCCCGTCGGGGTCGCCCTTGGGTAGCGGGATTGTGCTCAGGATCGCGTCAAACAACGGTCGAAGGTCCTCGCCCCCGCCCTTGATGTCGGTGGTCGCGGTCCCCGCTTTTGCATTGGTGTACAACACAGGGAAGTCCAGTTGATCTTCTTTGGCGTCGAGATCAATAAACAGGTCGTAGATTTCGTTGAGCACTTCCTGCGGACGCGCATCGGCACGGTCAATCTTGTTGATCACTACGATCGGCGGTAGCTTTGCCTCCAACGCCTTGCTCAACACATACCGGGTCTGCGGCAGCGGGCCCTCGCTTGCGTCTACCAGCAACATCACGCCGTCGACCATCTTCAGCGCGCGTTCTACTTCGCCACCGAAGTCGCTGTGGCCGGGTGTATCGACGATGTTGATTTTTACATCGTGATAGAAGATGGCGGTATTCTTGGCCAGAATTGTAATGCCGCGCTCACGTTCCAGTTCGTTCGAGTCCATCACCCGTTCAACGTGGTGCTCGTTGGACCGAAAGGTGCCGCTCTGTTGCAGCATGGCGTCGACCAGCGTGGTCTTGCCGTGGTCCACGTGCGCGATAATGGCGATATTGCGAATACTTGAACTCAAAAAGGATCCTTCCTGATTTCTCTCTACTACCACTTTACTATGGGTGGGATGAAATCGACCAAGGAAGACCCGAAAATGACCGGCCTCAATCTCAGCATTGCCTGTCACCCGTGCGTAAGCATTTCACGCTTCGGTCGTGCCGGGCCTGAGAAACTAATTCACTCTCCCTGTCATCCATAGCTTTCATGAGAACGCCGTGCGATGAAGTCGTAAATCGAACAACTGATGCCGGAGTTCCGTGCACAGCTAAAGCGAGAACCTGGATACTCGTAGCAACGATTCTCGGTTCCAGCATGGCTTTCATCGATAGCACGGTAGTAAATGTCGCTCTGCCAGCGATCCAAGCTACCTTCCACGCAACAGTCGTGGATATGCAATGGGTGGTTGAGTCATACGGACTGTTTTTAGCCGCCTTGATTCTGGTCGGGGGTTCGCTTGGCGATCTGTTTGGCCGGCGTCGGATCTTCGTGGTGGGAGTAGCGATTTTTGCAGTGGCTTCCGCGGGTTGCGGCGTTGCCTCGAACATTCATCACTTGATCATAGCGAGGAGCGCTCAGGGCGTGGGAGCTGCACTGCTCGTGCCCGGCAGCCTTGCAATTATCAGTACGTCTTTCGATAAGACTAGTCGTGGTCAGGCAATCGGCACGTGGTCGGGCTTTACTGCGATCACCACAGCGGTTGGGCCGGTTCTTGGCGGCTGGCTGGTTGAGCATGCTTCCTGGCGGTGGGCATTCTTCATCAATCTTCCGCTTGCGGCCGCCGTGATCGTCACTTCACTTTGGTGGATTCAAGAGAGCCGTAGCAGCATTGCGAGTCGTGTGGATTGGTTAGGAGCACTTCTTGCCACCGTCGGATTAGGTGGGTTAGTCAATGGGTTCATCGAGTCGGTCACCCTGGGTTGGAGAAATCCTCTCGTCTTCGGGAGTTTGATAGTTGGCTTCGGCTGTCTTATTGCGTTTGTTTTTGTCCAGGCTAACGTCACTTCGCCGATGCTCCCGCTCACGCTGTTCGAATCGCGCAGCTTCAGTGGCGCGAACCTGCTCACGCTTTTTCTTTATGCCGCGATCGGAATTTTCTTCTTCTTGTTCCCCTTGAACCTGATCCAAGTCCAGGGATACCCCGCAACGGCCGCCGGCGCTGCCGTTCTTCCCTTGATTCTGCTGATGTTCTTGCTTTCCCGATGGTCTGGCGGACTTGTTGCCCACTATGGCGCAAGAGGTCCACTGATCATTGGCCCTCTCATTGCTGCGTTGGGTTTCGTTCTGTTCGCCGTGCCCTCCGTTGGAGATAGCTATTGGAAGACGTTCTTCGCGGCGATACTTGTTCTGGGGTTCGGGATGGCGGTCACCGTAGCTCCTCTCACGACTGTTGTGATGAATTCAGTAAATCAAGACCGGGTGGGCACTGCTTCTGGAATTAACAATGCAGTGGCGCGTGTCGCAGGCGTTATTGCTATTGCAGTTCTGGGCGTCGTTATGGTGAAGGCCTTTGGTTCTCACCTAAACCACAGCCTGGCTCACGTCTCGCTGCCGCCTGCCATTTTGCAGGAGCTTCAGGCAAACGAGATCAAGCTCGCCGGCTTGCAGGTGCCCGCTGAGTTCGATCCAGGGACGAAGGCCGCCATCAAGGAATTAATTGCGGAAGCATTCGTATTTGGATTCCGAATTGTCATGTTGATTTGCGCAGGCCTGTCTCTGGCAAGTGCTGCGGTCACATGGCTCATGATTCCTAAGAATCGTGACCGCCCTCGGCTGGCGGTCGGTGTGCAGATTTAGGGCGGATTCCTCACGACGGCTTCCAGGTTGGTCGGCAACTCGGAATCTAGCCGTCACGTGGGTAGAGAGCGGATGCGGAGAAACTACAGGCGTTCTGGAGCCGCGCTCTCCACTAGATGGGCTTCGACATCGGCGTTCCCCGTGCCTCTTAATCGCAACCTATACCAGGCCACGATCGCCACCAGTGAAAACACAAAGATGATGGTCGACACCGCATTGATTTCCGGCGTGATCCCGCGCCGCAACCGTCCCCAAATCTCCAGCGGTAGTGTGTTGTCGCGCCCGATCAGAAAAAAGCTGACCGCAATCTCATCCATCGAAAGCGTGAAGATCAAGAGCGCCGCTCCGATGATCGCCAGCTTCAGGTTCGGCACCGTCACACGCCAGAAGGTCTGCCAATAGTTCGCTCCCAGGTCGAGCGAGGCCTCCTCCTGCGCCCGGTCCAGCTTCTGCAGTCCGGCAAATACTTCCGTCGTGGCGACCGAGATCAGCGCCGTTCCATGGCCAAAAATGATCGTCATCAGGCTGAGCTTGGTGCCCATCACGTTGAACAACATCGACAATGAAAGTCCCGTGATAATTCCTGGCAGAATCAACGGCAACAGCACCAATCGTCGAAACGCGGCTTTGCCAGGAAATTGTGCCCGATCAAGGGCCAGTGCCGCCGGTATTCCGAACGCCAGCGAGATCACCATCGCGGCAAATGCCACCTGCAGACTGTTGAACACCGAATCCCAGAGCGGACTATCTGCAAATAGCGTTCGATACCAATCGAGCGTCAGCCCACGCGGCGGAAATCCTCCAACTCCCTCCCCATTGAAGGAATAGAGAATAAGCACTGCAATCGGCAAGTAGAGGAAAGCAAATACTACAATGGCGTGAACCAGCAGCCAGCGCGAGCGTGAAGCCGTGTCGATGCTCATGAGAAACTCCATCGCTTTTCAAGCCGCTCAGAGAAGAACAACAGACTCACCACCAACACCAGCATGCACAGCGAGATCGCCGCCCCTAAAGGCCAGTTGTAGGCCGCGCCAAACAGGCTGACTACGATGTTCGAAATCATGATGCCGCCGGGCCCGCCCAACAGCAGGGGCGCCAGAAAATCACCCAGGCTTAATACGAAGGCGAATGTGGCCCCCGCCAGCACTCCGGGAATCGAAAGCGGAAAAATCACCCTCCAGAATGTTTGCGCCGGCGTTGCCCCCAGATCGTGCGAGGCCTCAACCAGATTGCGCGGGATGTGCTCGAGCGCAGCGTAAATCGGCAAAAAAGTAAAAGGCGTGTAGATGTGAGTGAGCGTCAACACCACCGCGAATGGACTATAGAGCAAAGACTCCAAAGGGTGTTTGGTCAGGTGAACGTATTGCAGTAGAGTGTTCAGCACGCCATCGGAGCCAAGGATCGTCTTCCATGCATACGCACGCACCAGGTAGCTGACCCACAGTGGAATAATCACCAGCTGATACAACAATTCTTTGCGCGCGCCCGCATAGAACGAAAGGAAGTAGGCCAGCGGATATCCTAGCAGTAACGAGAAGATCGTTACTCGGGTCGCGATCCACATGGAACGCAGCAGCGTCTGCCAGTAAACGTTGATCTTTAGAAGTTGCCCGTAGTTGTCCAGGTTCCACGAGTGGACGATCACCTGCGATGGCGACACGGACCAGAAGCTGTAGCAGAACATCAGCAGGTACGGCGTGAGCAGGAACACGGCGACCCAAACCACAGGAGGCAGCGTGACCGCCGTTTTGTAAGCCCGGGAAAACATCAATTCCTCCGCGGAGACTCGCGCACTTTCACCGCGTCTGCGCCAGAAAATTCCAGCTCAATTTCATCCTGAATTCGGGCGCCACTTGGAGTCCGCACCACAAGCACCAGCCCATCCGCACACTCGACGCGGATTAACTCTGTCGCCCCGTGAAATGCCTGGTGGAGAACTTTGCCTCGAACCCGCACTCCGGCTTTTTCGGCGTTCGCGACTCTATCGGAGTTCCCGCTCTCGACGACTCGTACATTCTCCGGCCGCAAGGAAAAAACACCGGGCCCATCTGGGAGATCCACGCCCCAAGCCATGGACGAGTAATACGCCACACCCGCCTGTACCTCAGCCCTTAAAAGATTCGTGTGACCGATGAACTGTGCGACATAGGCCGTGGCAGGACGGCTGTAAATCTCCCGCGGTGTCGCCACCTGCTCCAATTCGCCGGAACGCAAGAGTGCGATCCGGTCCGACATGACCATGGCTTCTTCTTGATCGTGGGTCACGAATACGAATGCGATGCCAACTTCCCGTTGCAGAAATTTCAACTCGACCTGCATCTGCCGGCGCAGGTTGGCATCAAGGGCAGAAAGGGGCTCATCCAGCAGCAACAGCCGGGGACGGTTAACCAGCGCTCGGGCTAAGGCCACCCTCTGCTGCTGTCCGCCACTGATCTTCGACGGTTTGGCTTTTGCATACGCCGCCATCTTCACCTTGTCCAGCGCCTCACTCACCCGCTGGGCAATCTCTGACGCAGGCCGTTTCGCGACTCGCAATCCGTAACCCACGTTCTCCTCGACGGTCAGATGGGGAAACAGCGCATAGTGCTGAAACACAGTATTCACTCGGCGACGATACGGTGGCTGCTTGTCCAGTCGCTCCTCGCCCATCCAAACTTCGCCAGAACTGGCATGCTCGAACCCCGCAATGATTCGCAGCAGCGTCGTTTTCCCCGAGCCGCTCTCGCCGAGTACGGTCAGAAATTCGCCCTCGGCAATTTCCAGAGAAATATCCCGCAGCACGCGGTTCTTACCAAAATTCTTGGCTACGTTACGAAGGCTGAGGAGAGCTGGCTTACTCGCGGAATTTGTGCGTGTGTTGGAGGCGGATCCGGAAGTGGTAGTGGAGGCCACAAGTAGTCGTGATGAGCTCTGCGTAGTTCGTTACTGCCCCGCCTTCACTTCGTTCCAAATCTCGTTGTACTTGGCGCGCCGCGGTACATTTTGCCAGAAGTACAGCCGCTTCTGATAATTGTCCACGTCATCCAGATGCAGGTTCTTAATTTCTGCGGGAGTCATAAACTCCGCTGCGTGCGGATTCGCCGGCGTGTATCCCGTAACATCGGTGACTCTCTTTTGAGTCTGCGTCTCGATCATGTACTCGAGAAACTCGTAAGCCAGTTCGCTGTGCTCACTCCCAGCCGTGATCATCAAGTGGTCGATCCAGCCCGTGGTGTTTTCCTTGGGAATGGTCTCACCCACCGGAAAGTTAATCTTCCGCAGTTGGTTGGTCATCAACGGCCACCCCATGGCGGCGACCACTTCATGGTTCTGAAAAAGATTTGTCAGTTCTCCGCCAGTGGACCACATCTTGCGGATATTTGGCTTCAACTCCAGCAACTTTTTCTTAACCGCGTCGAGTTGTTCATCGCTCAAGTTATAAAGCCGCGACGGATCAGGCTGGTCGTAGCCGAGGACCTGCGCCGCCATGTAGACGGTGGACAAATCGTCCCACACCGAAATCTTTCCCCGATGCTTCGGATCCCACAAGACGTTCCAGCTATCGGGAGGCGTCGCAAAAACCGTAGTGTCATAAATCAGCGGATCGGGCCCCCACATGAACGGTACGCCATAAACCTGGCCTTTAACGCGTACCAAGGGAAGGGAAGTGAGCTGCGGCGAGAGTTGGCTGTAGGACGAAATCTTCGAAAGGTCAAGCGGCGCCGCCAGCCCCGCCGAGGCGATCGATGTCGCCACATCACTTGACGGCGAGATCACATCATAGTTCCCGGCACTGCCACCCCGCAGCTTCGCCACGAGTTCATCACTCGATCCCATGTACGACGCTGAAACCTTGCAGTGATGCTGTTCCTCAAACGCCTTCACGAAGGTTGGATCGGCGTAGCCCTCCCAAACCAGCAGGTTTAACGTTGGCGTTTTCTTCGCGCACGACCCCGCCAGCAGAAGGGTCGCGAGCAATGACAACACGCTGAGTCGAATCCGCCAGCTCACTTCCCCTCCGGCTTGCCGCTGCTCTTCGCTTTCCATGCCGCCGATTCGTACACCACTTTGCCGCCCACCATGGTCAAAAGCACTTCCGTCTTCCCAATTTCGTTGGGTTTAATCTTGAAGAGATCCTGATTGACAATAATCAGGTCCGCCAGCTTCCCCACTTCCAGTGAACCTTCCTTACTCTCTCTTCGTCCTGCGAACGCCGCACCCAGGGTGTACGCCTTAATCGCGTCTTCCAGGCTCACAGCTTCTTTCGGCACGAATCCGCCTTCTGGCGTTCCCTCGGACGTCTTCCGAGTGATCCCGGTCTGCATTCCTTTCCACGGATTTAGTGTCACCACGGGCCAGTCGCTTCCGAACGCCAGCCGTCCGCCAGTTGCCTCAATGCTGTGGAACGACCACGCTCTTTGCGCCCGCTCCGGCCCAGCATTCCGCGCCCAAATGTCGAGAGTGTCCGCGTCCGGATACAAATGCAGAGGCTGAACGCTGGCAATCACTCCGAGCGAGCCGAACCGGGGAATATCGCTCTCGGCAATGGTTTCGATGTGTTCGATCCGAGGCCGCGCGTCGTGCGTATGATTTATACGCGCCGCTGCCTCATAGGCGTCCAGCGCGGTTCGCACCGCCTTCTCACCAATGGCGTGCGTGAAGATCTGCAGCCGGCGGCTGTCCAATTCTTTGACCGCAGCTTTGTACTTCTCCGGTTCCCAGAAAAGCTTTCCGGTTTGGCTGGGATCGTCGCTATAGGGCGTGAGCATGGCTGCGGTGTGTGCCTCCACCACGCCATCCAGCATGGTCTTCACGACGCCGCCGGAAATCCACTCATCATGATATGTTTTGCGCGCCTGCTCAATTTTGTCCAGATCCTCCGGCCTCAGCTCTGGGGGATTGAGAAAGTACGCCACGTAAAATCGCAACGTCAATTCGCCCTTGCGCCGCAACTCGTCGTACAAATTCAGATACTCAAAATCCTGACCGGCACTGTGCACGCGCGTCAGGCCAAACTTGTTTGCTTCGTGTATCCCTGCGCGCAAAGCCGCAAGCCGCTCTTCTCGCGTGGGCTTCGGCATAAGATTTGCCACCAGGTCGCCCGCCGATTCCTTCAGCGCGCCAGTTGCCTCGCCGCTCGGGTCGCGGACAATTTTTCCGTTCGGAGGATCAGGAGTCTCTCTGGTGATCCCCGCCATAGCCAGCGCTTTGCTATTGGCCCAGGAACTATGACCGTCGAATGCCACTAGATATACCGGACGGTCCGGTATAACTTCATCCAGAATCTTCTTGTCAGGCATAGCCGATGGTCCGAACGTCGGATACGTCCAGCCCATGCCTGTGATCCACGATTCTTTGAGGTGCGACGCGCCGTACTGCTTCACGCGCTTCTGAATTTCAGCCACGGTTGACGCGCCATTCAGGTCGACCTGGTTCAGTCCGAGGGAGCCATCCATGAAATGGATGTGGCAATCTTCAAAGCCCGGAAGAAGCAGATGTCCCTCCGCATCGATCATGCGTGTGGACTTGTCGCGGAACATCTCGATTTCCTTGTTACTTCCGACAGCCACAATCTTGGCTCCGCGAATCGCAATAGCTTCAGCCCACGGCTGTTTCGCGTTCTCCGTGTAGACTCTAGCGTGCCACACGATTGTGTCTGCGGGCACGGCGGTCGCATTGTTTTGCGCTGTTGTCTTCGCAGAAAGGCTACACACAATCACGATCACCCCAACCATCAGCAGCGCAGAAGCGCTCTTGCGTCCGTTTTCCTCGTTGGACAATGTCTCGTTCTCCTCTCTCTAGAACGTCGGCGGCGTGTTTACCCATAACACCCAGGTTTCCGCGCGTCCCGGATTTTTCCAGTGATGCGGAGTTGCACTCTCGAAGTAAAAACTGTCTCCGTGCCGCAGGTGATACTCCTCGCCATGCAGTGTGATCGCCAGTTCGCCGCGTAATACATACAGAAATTCTTCCCCTTCATGCGCGTACGAATCGCCGCTCTCCGCTTGCGGCGCCACCCGAAACAGATGCGGTTCCATCACGGTATTGCCCCAGGCCAGCAATTCCATCCGCACCCCAGGGCCAGCTTCCAGCACCTTCCTCTGGTCCGGACGGACCTGCCGGCTGCTTCCTTCCGTTGCTTCGAAAAAATCCAGAATATTAGTCTTGTAGAAGCGGGCCAGTTTGCGCAGCGTGCCCACGGAACCGCTCATCTGAGAACGCTCGAGCGCGCTCAGGAATCCCACTGAAATGCCCACCGCCTCCGCCACTTGTGCGAGGGAGAGGTGCTCCTTCCCCCGGAGTTGGCGCAAATGTCCGCCGATGGCGCGGGCATTCCCGTCTGCCGACGGTTTCACGCGGCCTTCCCGCTTCAGTAACTCTACGATCGCCGGCGCATTCAGTCCCCGTACCTTGCGAAGGAAGCGTGCCCGCTTTAGCAGTTTCACATCATCAGGCGTGTACAGGCGGTACTTGCTCTCGGTCCGCCGCGGACGAGTCAGCCCCAGGTTCTCCCACGCCCGGATGACCGACGGAGACACTCCAACCTTGCGGGCCACGTCTCCGATCTTCAGGTAAGGCTCAGGGCTGGACGAATTCATATCTCACAGGCCGGGTCGATAAGATTTTTCAATACGATGGAACGCGTTTTTTATCCTTGACAGTACATGTGTCTCTTCTCTAACCTTGCGGGATTATAGCAAGGTTGTGGCTGCGCACAAGCTGTCGTTTTCAAAGAAAAAAACTTCTCCCAATATGCCTGGAGGTTCTATGCCGTCGCTGCGAGCCCGTTGGTCCGTGGTTTGCTTGACCGTTGTGTTTTCCCTCTGCGCCTCCACTTTGCTTTTCGCGCAAAGCACCGGCGGCCGCATTCTGGGCCGGGTCGCTGACCCTTCCGGCGCAGTCCTTACCGGCGTGAAGGTAACGCTGATCAATGAAGCGACCAACGTCAGCCGCAATACCCAGACTAATGAGAGCGGCGACTATAGTTTTGTCGAGGCCCCGGTTGGCACGTATCGCCTGGAATTCGATTTGAAGGGGTTCAAGAAGAACGTGCGCCGCGATGTCTCGCTGGATGTAAATCAGGTGATCACCCTTAATATGACGATGCAGTTGGGAGCTGCCCAGGAAATTGTTGACGTCACCTCCGAGGCGCCGCTGGTCGAGACGACCAGCACTCAGTTGGGCGCGGTTGTAGGCGACCGCGCCGTCAGCGAACTTCCGCTCAACTCCCGCGACACGTACCAATTTCTGCAGCTGCAGCCTGGCGTTATGTCCACCGTGGGTTCCAGTAATTCGATTGTCTATGGCAGCAGCAATGCGGGCGCCGTCTCGGTGAACGGCGGACGCGGGCGCTCCAACAACTTCAGCGTCAACGGCGGCGATGCCAACGATCAGTTCGTCAATCTGCCGACGGTGCAGCCTTCGCCCGACAGCATTCAGGAATTCCGTGTTCTGACCAACACCTTCGACGCCGAATACGGCCGCAACTCCGGTTCCATCGTCAACGTGGTCACCAAGTCGGGCACCAACCAATTCCACGGGAATATGTACGAGTTCTTCCGCAACAAAGTGTTGAACGCCAGTGCCTACTGCTTCTCCGCCGATGGATGCCCGAAGCCCCAGTTCAACCAGAACCAATTCGGCGGCACTTTTGGCGGCCCCATTAAGAAAGACCGCACTTTCTTCTTCGCTTCCTACGAGGGGCGCCGGATTCGGCAGGGAATCCAGTCGCCAGCAGTCACGGTGCCATTGGCCGCAGAGCGTCCCAGCACGACCCAGGCTTTCTCCGATTTTTCTTCGGAAGCTCCTTTTTCTGGAGTTTTGGCCAATTCATACGCGCTCAATCAGCGCCCGGGATGTGCCCAGGCTATTGGCGCTCAGACAGGCGGTGGCGCCAGTCTGTTCGACGGAGTTCCGTACACGACGTATACGGATAATACTGGAACTCACCCCGGGATCTTTACAGATGTAACAACTGGGCAGGAAAATATAATTCCCTTGGCCTGCATGGATGCCACAGCAGTTGATCTGCTGCAATTTGTTCCCACTCCCGCCAACGGCAACACGCTTGTGACGGTACCGGTACAACCGGAGCGTGGCGATCAGTTCACGGTCAAGATCGACCATCGGATCAACGACAAGCAGAACCTCAGCATCTATTACTATTTCGATGATCACCATCTAGTCTCCCCGTTCGCCCAGTTCCAGGCTGCCGGCGCCAACGTGCCCGGTTTCGCTTCTGCCACCAGCGAGCGCTTTCAGCAGTGGAACATCGGCCACACGTGGACTATCAACAACAGTACTGTCAACGAATTCCGCTTCAATTACAACCGCGAAGCACAGCGCACCTTCCAGCATCCCCAGCGCACCAGTTTGGTTCAGGACTCTTGCCCTCCGGCACCTTCATGGCTCACCGCCGCGCTCGGTCCTGTGCCTTGCTTTTCTGATGGCACGGCTGGCAATGCCTTCGGTATTCATCCCGGGTTGGGTCCCCAGCGCGAAGGTCTGCCCTTCATTCAGTTGAGCGGTGGATTCACCATTGGCAATAATGGAGAGGGCGAACTACCTCAGGTAGGCAACTCGTTCCAATGGTCTGACAGCGTCAGCAAAGTTATTGGAAACCACTCGTTCAAGTTGGGCGGTGATGTTCGCCGCCAGCGTTTTGACCAGACTCTTTATTTCGATGTCAGCGGCGAGTATTTTTTTGACGGCAGCTCAAGCAATAGCACTCTTGGCGACACTGTATTTTCCGACTACTTGCTGGGATTTCCCGGTTCGTTCGGGCAAGGCTCCGCGCAGGTCGAGAATGTTCGCAGCACTGCGTTGTATCTATTCGCGCAGGACAGCTGGAAGATCAAACCAAACCTGACGCTCAACTATGGCCTGCGCTGGGAACTCACCACTCCAATAGCCGATATCAGCAAGCACGTACAGACCTTCCGTCCGGGTCAGGTGTCCACGATCTATCCTTGCCAACTCAATGCTGACAGCATTGCCGCCTTCCAGGGTCTGGGCGTCACGAATCCTGATTGCAACAATACGGGGGTGGTTCCGACTGGTTTGGTTGTGCCGGGAGATGCGGGCATATCCAATGGCATGACGCAGACGTATTACAAGGCTTTTGCTCCACGTATCGGTATTGCATGGAGTCCAGGAAACTCAGGAAAGACCAGCATCCGCGCCGGCTGGGGGCTTTTCTACAATCCGATCGAGCAGCTTGTCCTAGAGCAGTTCAGCGCCGAGCCACCTTTCGGTGGCAGCACTTTCCCCGTCGGCACTCTGTTCAACACACCCTTTCTCGGTCAGGATGGAACCACGATTTACCCCAATCCATTTAACGGTATCCTGAATCCGCCTCGCGGCCAGCCCGTGGACTGGTCGACCTTTCGTCCCATTCTGTTGTTCGGCCAGTTTCAGCCGAAGATGCGCAGCCAGTATTCGGCGCAGTACAACCTCTCGATCCAGCGCGAGCTAACCAAAGACACAAAATTGCAGGTCGGCTACGTGGGATCACAGGGACACCGCCTTCTGGCAACGCACGACCTCAACTACGGGGATCCTCAGACCTGCCTTGACCTGAACAATATCTCCAACCTGACGGGGGATGGCGGCCTCGCTTGCGCACAATACTATGCTGATAGCTCTTTCGCTGTGCAGCCCAACGAGATTCCAACTGGCGTACAGCTGCATCTTCCGAGTGGCCAGATTGTGACCGGCCCTAATCCTCAAGCCATCGGCCTGGTCGGGTTGCGTAAATATTCCTCGCCGCAGTGCAACCCGATCGGTGGCTATGATCCCAACACGCTTTTGTTCACTAACGGTTGTCCGCCGGACGGTATTCCCGTATTCAGCAGCATCTTCGCCCAAGACACGATAGCCAACTCGGCCTACAACTCCTTGCAGGCATCGCTCGACAAACGTTTTGCCCACGGCCTGCAATTCACCGCCGCGTACACTTTCAGCAAGTCGTTCGACGAAGCCTCGAGCTTTGAGGGTATCCTGAACCCGATTGATCCGCGTCGCAGCCGTTCGCTCTCGAGTTTCGATGCCCGACATCGGATTGTTTTCAGCTACTACTGGGAAGTGCCTTTCCGGAAATTTAGCGGCGCAACCGGCAAGTTGCTGAATGGCTGGGCTCTCTCTGGCATCACGACGCTTCAGACCGGTTTTCCCATCCGCATCAGCTCGCTTGCCGACAATGAACTGATGTACAGCTTCGACTTCGAGCTGCCGGGCCAGCCCAACCAGATTGCCCCCTTCCGGAAACTGAAACCGCAGTCCAACGGCAACTATTTCTTCGACCCCAATAGCTTCACCGAGAACGCGTCCGACAACTCGGTAGCGCCTTGCAGCGCTGGTGCAGCGTTCGGATGCTACGATCCCTCGCTGTTTGGAAGCCTTGGTAACGCGCGCCGCACGATCTGCTGCGGGCCTCACATCAGCAACACCGACTTTGCGATACTGAAGACGATCAAGTTATCGGAGACAAAGCGCGTCGATTTCCGCGCCGAGTTCTTCAACATCTTCAACCACACGCAGTTCTTCAACCCGGACGGCAATACTTCGGATGGCTCGCAATTTGGCCAGGTCACGCAGGCTCGCGATCCGCGGTTGATGCAGTTTGCGCTGAAGTTTTTCTTCTAGATGGAGAGTAAAGTTAGTAGAGACCGACACCCGGGCGGCTTTGCCGTCCGGGCATTCTAATGGCCCGCCGGCTTACCAAGAATGCCGCTGGCCTGAGTTTTCCCGGAGACCTCGATGTACCCCGACCTGCAGAAAGAACTTTCGACCTTCGAGCGCCGCACACCCAAGTCCGCTGAAGCGCATAAGAAGAATCTCAAACGCATTCCCCTCGGCGTCGCCAGCAATTACCGCGCTTACGATCCCTGGCCGATTTTCGTCAAGGAAGCTAGCGGCAGCAAATTCCGCGATCTAGACGGAAACGAATACATCGATCACAACCTCACCTTTGGCGCGCTGATGGCTGGACACTGCCATCCCGCCGTCATGAAAGCCGTCGAAAAGCGGCTCTCCACTGGCACCATGTTCGGCATGCCGCACGACATGGAATGGGAACTCGCCGAGGAAATCTGCAACCGCTTCCCAGTCGAGATGTGCCGATTCGGCAACAGCGGTACGGAAGCGACCATGCACGCCATCCGGCTGGCCCGCGCCGCCACCGGCCGCGACAAGATCGTAAAGTTCGAAGGCGCCTACCACGGCCTGCACGATACGGCTCTGGTCAGCGTCAAGCCTCACGCTCCTGACTATGGTGATATCCACTCGCCCACATCCGTTCCCGGTGGACTCGGCGTACCCAAGACTGCCGTGGCCAATGTGGCCATCGCCACCTTCAACGACCTCGTCACCGTCGAACGCCGTTTCAAAGAGAATCCCGGGGAAATCGCTGCCATCATCCTCGAGCCTATTCTGATGAATGTTGGCCTGTGCATGCCGGAACCTGGCTTCCTCAAAGGCCTCCGCGAAATCGCCACAAAAAACGGCGCGCTGCTCATCTTCGACGAAGTCAAGACCGGCGCGAAACTCTGTTGGGGCGGAGCTTCAGAATATTTCGGCGTGCAACCCGACATGATCTGTCTGGCTAAGTCGATCGGTGGAGGCCTGCCACTCGCGGCCTTCGGCACGCACCGCTCGGTGATGGATTTGATCTCACAGCACAAGGTCTTCCACGGAGGCACGTACAACACCAATCCAGTTTCGATGGCTGCGGGCCTGGCCACGTTCCGCGAAGTTTTGACCCGCGACAATTACACTCACACCGACAAGCTCAGCAAGAAGTTGACGGAAGGCTATCGCAAGATCGTTGCGAAGTCCGGCCTGCAAGCCTACATCGCCAGCGCGGGAGTCAACGGTGCTCTGATGCTGTATCCCAAAGAAATTCGCAACTACCGCGACTGGGAAGCTATCGACATCGACCTGTGGCGTCACTACTGGTTCGGGATGGTTAACCGCGGCGTGATGGCGCAGCCGTACTGGTGGGATGAGCAGTGGACCATCTCCGTCCAGCACACCGACGCCGACATCGACAAGCACCTGGCGGCCTTCGAGGACGTTGCTCCGTCATTAACCAAGGCACAGCAGGAGCGAGCCGGCAAGATCCCGGCCCTGGCCGCGCACTAGAACTTGACTGTGTGGGGCGGGCACTCCTGCCCGCCTTGCATGGAGCGCGAAGCGAGGCGCGTCGAAGCAAAACTTTTGTCCACCGCCACCCAACCCGCCCCGCCCCACCTCAAGCGCGTCCTGGGACGCCGCGATCTCGTGCTCCTCTTCGTGGTCGCGATTTTCAACCTCAACGTCGTCTCCTCCATCGCGGCCAACGGGGGCGTCACCATTTGGCTGTGGATCACCTCGCTGCTCCTGTTTTTCTGGCCGCAGGGCGTCGCTGTGATTGAACTCTCGCACCGCTATCCTGGTGAAGGCGGTGTCTACCTCTGGGCGAAAGAAATGTTCGGAGACTTCCACGGCTTCTTTTCCGGCTGGTGCTACTGGACCAACAACATGCTCTACGTGCCCACGGTTATGCTCTATTTTGTCGGCGTCTCCGTGTTTGTTCTCGGCCCAAGCCACGTAGCTCTTGCCGACAGCAAATCCTTTGCCCTTTGGACCTCGGTAGTTCTCTTGTCAGTGCTGACCGTGTTGAACATCGCCGGTTTGGGGATCGGCAAATGGATCAATAATGCCGGAGCAATCGGCAGTGGCATTGCCGCCGCTGTACTTGTGATCCTGGGATTGGTCGTAACATCGAAGATGGGACTCACAATCACAGCCGCTGATTTCCGCATCCCCCACGATCCCCGGGCGGTCCTGAATTCTTTCGGCGTGATTTGCTTCGCGCTGGTGGGGCTGGAGCTCGCATCCGTCATGGGTGACGAAATTAAAGACCCGCAACGCACTCTGCCTGGAGCTGTTCTGTGGGGAGGAGTCATCTCCGGCAGCCTCTTCATCGCGGCCACGCTCACGCTTCTGGTCGCGGTAGGACATGGCGGCATCAACGTGTTGCAGGGAGTTGTGCAAGCCGTCGGTAAAATGTCGGGACAGCTCGGCATCTCATGGATCGTCCCGGCCTTCGCGCTGATGCTGAGCATCTCGATTGCGGGCATCGCATCGGCGTGGCTGGGCGGTGCCGCGCGCATTCCATTTGTCGCCGGCCTCGATTCCTA
>Ga0209488_10000253_pt1 | contig 43111 bp, 32 predicted proteins | sample Rivendell_Oct201_8_FD_188349 | JGI IMG/M metagenome (GOLD analysis project Ga0209488, IMG submission 188349) | Vadose zone soil microbial communities from the Eel River Critical Zone Observatory, Northern California, USA -... | ecosystem: Environmental > Terrestrial > Soil > Vadose zone >...
CGTCGAGACCTCGGCCAGCCCTGCGGCCGAGAGATGCTCGCTCGCCATGAACTCGTTATAGGCCCGTCCCAGCGTGCCCGCGGGCAACGCCTTGAGCGTTTCCCAATCCTCGAGCCGGTCGAACAGGCGGCGGCGCTCGGCCAGTGCCCTTTGGCCGAATTCGGTCTGGCGAAAGCGCGCGAGCTGGCGCAGCGTGGTCTTGCCGCGCAGCGCATCGATCAACAAGAACACCTGCCGCGTATCCTCGCGGTTCTGCATCAGCTTGCGAACCGCACGATAGGCGGCGATCGGATGCAGGCGGGTATCGGTGGGTTGCGACATGGGACTCGTCCCCATTGTGGGTGCGATCGTTTGAGAATAGGGGTTGCTGACAACAATGTCAATATATGCTTGTGATCCTCAATGCAGGCTTCGGTAAAGCGGCTGCGCCGCACCCCGGAAGAGGCGCGGCGGCTGATCCTCGACACCGCGCAGGACCTGATTGCCCGCAGCGGTCCGGAGGGGCTGCGGCTGCAGGAGATCGCCGCGGCTGCCGGCATTTCGCACCCGTTGATCCTGCATCATTTCGGCAGCCGCGAGGGGCTGGTGCGCGCTCTCGTCCAGCAGGCGGTCGACGAACTGCGCGACAAGCTGATCCCGGCAATGGGCTCGGCGGAGTCGTCGCTCGAGCAGGAGTTCGATCAGGTATTCGATGCGTATCGCGACGGTTTGGCGCAGCGGCTCGCTTGGCTCGCGACGATCGATCCGACCGGGGAGGCGATCAGCCCCGCCGCGGTCATGCGCGACATCGCGGACAGCCTGCACGCGCGCCGCGCCGCGGCTGCGCCGGCGGGGGACGCGCCCGACCGTGCCGATACCGAAATGCTGGTTCACTTGATCGCCGTCGCGGCATTCGGCGACGCGATTGTTGGCAGGCGGTTATGGCGCAGCGCCGGACTGCCCGCAACGGATGACACCGACGGCCGCTTTCGCCGCTGGCTTGCCGCATTGATCCGCGAGCATTCGATTCGCTGACCGGGTGCGGGCGGTAGCGATTCGCGGATCTCGTCGCCACTCACGCGAATAGAAGCCGCGTGTAGCTGCAACCGCTGCTGGGAAACTCCTCCGGCTTCTCGCGTGCGAGACGTAAATATTTGACTAACCAATTTTTTTCTTGCATTCGCGGCGCAATCCCCTATCTAGCGCTGCGACGCAAATCGCACGTGCCAAGAGCCCCGCTTTCGAGCCGATTTCCCCGGGGTGCCGCTACGACGTAACGCGTCTCTTTCGGCCGAGCCGGCCAACAGTGGGCCGGCGCCCTTGAGGGATACGGATATGGTCCGGCACACGATGCGAAGTCCTCGCACGCCAATCTAATTTCTCGGGTTAGTGACGCTCCGGAGCGCATCGCTCCGCGGCGGCATTCACCCTCTCTTTGTCACTCGGACGACGGGTCCGAGTGTCGCCTCCTTGCCTGGGGAGGTCGTGCGAATGTCGAAAGCCCGCCTGATGCTGCGCGCCGCAAACCGCAGCTCTCTTCCGATCATCAATGCCGTGGTCGCGCGCGAGCGGCCGGCGGAGCCCCTCGTCTGCTTGCGGCCCGCTACCATCGCCGCGGCGTCGCGCTGCTTTGTCGCCGCCTTCCCGGGCGATGTGCTGTATGCGGTGAAGTGCAACCCCGAGCCGCGCGTCTTGCGCGCGGTCTGGGCCGGCGGTGTGCGCCATTTCGACTGCGCCTCGCTGCCCGAGATCGCACTCGTCCGCAAGCTGCTGCCGCAGGCCGAGGTGCATTTCATGCACCCGGTCAAGGCACGTCACGCGATCCACGCCGCGTTCCACGAGCACGGCGTGACGGATTTCGCCTTCGACAGCGCTGAGGAGCTCGAAAAAATCGTGCAGGAGACCGTGCCGGTCGGACTCGTCGGCGCGCCGCCGACGCTTGGCCTGTTCGTGCGTCTCGCGGTGACGCAGGGGGGCGCCTACGATCTCTCGGGCAAGTTCGGCGTGAACGTCGCCGAGGCGGCGGCGTTGCTGCGCGCCGCGCGCCCGCATGCCGCACGGCTCGGCATCGCCTTTCATGTCGGTTCGCAATGCCTCGATCCGGCGGTATATGCCGCCGCGCTGCGCCTGGCGGCTGATGCTGTCGCGCACTCCGAGGTGGCGGTCGATATCGTCGATATCGGCGGCGGCTTTCCGGTCAGCTACCCCGATACCGTGCCGCCGCCGCTCGATGCTTACACCGCGGCGATCGCCGAAGGTGCGCGCGTCTTTCCCGAAAACGTGCGGCTATGGGCCGAGCCGGGACGCGCGCTCGTGGCACCCGGCGGTTCGGTCGTCGTGCAGGTCGAGCTACGGCGGGGCGATGCACTGTACGTCAACGACGGTGTCTACGGCAGCTTGAGCGACGCCGGCCGGCCCGGCTTCCGTTTCCCGGCACGGCGCATCCGGCCCGACATGCCCGGCGACGATGGGATGGCTCTGCGCGCCTTCATGCTGTACGGCCCGACCTGCGACAGCGCCGACCACATGAAGGGGCCGTTTCTGTTGCCCGAGGATATCGACGAGGGGGACTGGATCGAATTGGGCCAGCTCGGTGCCTACGGTGCCTGCTTGCGCACGAAATTCAACGGCTTCGAAGGTGGTCCGACGGTTGAAGTGGCCGACCCGCCCTTGCTTATGACGCCCGGCTACGAGGGATAAGAAGCGGCGCGATTGACGAAGAAATAAGAAGAGCGGGGCCATAAAGCCCCGCCCTCGCTTAAGGGAGGAATATGATGCCGGATCTGGCTGGCGGCCGCCTCATTAGCGGCGAGCGCGCCATCGCGCGCGAGATGCTGCTCAGTCGCGCCCTCTGCGCAGCCGGCGGCTTTGCCGCGTTCGGCGTCGAACCCGGCGACACGGTCGCGCTTGTATTGCGCAACGACTTCCCGTTCTTCGAGGCGAGCTACGCGGCGCAGCTGCTCGGCGCCTATTGCGTGCCGGTCAATTGGCACGGCAAGGCGCCGGAGATCGGCTATGTGCTTCGTGACTCCGCCGCCAAGGTCATTGTCGCGCACGCCGACCTTTTGCCGCAAATCCAACCGGTTCTGCCCGACGGCGTGACATTGCTCGTCGTACCCACCCCGCTGGAGATCGCTGCGGCTTACAACATCGCGGCAGACCAATGTCGCGCGCTGGCGGGCGCGAGAACCTGGGACGAGTGGCTCGCTGGTTGCACACCACTCGCCAATCCGGGAGCCGGCGGCCTGTCGAGCATGATCTACACCTCGGGCACGACCGGCCATCCGAAGGGCGTCAAGCGGCTCAACCTGGATGCGCAATTTCTGCAGCTCGCCGCTCTGGCCGCGCGCGAGGTCCTCGGTTTTGAGCCCGACAAGCCGGTGCGCACTGTCATTACCGGGCCGCTCTATCACGCGACGCCCAATTTCTATGGTCTTTATGCCGTGCGCGACGGCGCGCTCGCGATCCTGCAGCCACGCTTCGACGCGGAAGAGCTGTTGCAGCTGATTGAAGAGTATCGGATCACCCATTTTCATGCGGTGCCGACAATGTTTGTCCGCCTGCTGCACCTGCCGGAAGAAGTGCGCAAGCGGTACGACGTGTCGTCGCTCGTGCGGGTCGTGCACGGCGCCGCGCCTTGCCCGCCGCACGTCAAACAAGCGATGCTCGATTGGTGGGGACCCGTTATCACCGAGTATTACGGCGCAACGGAAACCGGTTTCGTCACATTCCACACTGCGGAAGAGGCCTTGCGCAAGCCCGGCTCGGTCGGCCGTGCGCTTAGCGGTGCGACGATCAAGGTCTATGACGAGGATGGCCGCGAATTGCCACCTGGCGGGATCGGCGAGGTCTATGTCTGGCTCGAGGGCTCGCCCGACTTCACCTATCACGGCAAGCCGGACCAGAGACGCGACATCGAGCGCAACGGTCTCGTCTCGGTCGGCGATGTCGGGTATCTCGACGGGGAGGGTTACCTCTTTCTTTGTGACCGCAAGCGCGACATGGTCATTTCGGGCGGCGTCAACATCTATCCAGCCGAGATCGAAGCCGCGCTCTTGACCTTGCCGGGTGTCCGCGACTGCGCTGTGTTCGGCATCCCGCACGAGGAATTCGGCGAGCAGCTTTGCGCCTATATCGAGCCGGAACGCGATGCCGCGCTCGACGAGGCATCGGTGCGCGCGCACCTTTCCAGGCATCTCTCCGATTTCAAGGTGCCGCGCGTGATCCGCTTCGAGAGCGGCCTGCCGCGAGAGGACTCGGGCAAGATCATGAAGCGCAAGCTGCGCGACGCCTATTGGGAGGCGACCGGCCGACGCATCTAGATGCCTTCACTCCGCCGCGTTCTTCCTTCCGTAGCGACGGACGCGCAGATCGGCTTGTTCCTTGTGCCCCCAGAAGCGTTCGATCGTGCAGAGCCGGCTGCAATATTCGCCGATGGTCGCGCTCGCCTCGGGAGTCTTCACTTCCTGATAGGTGCACGTCTTGAGGAATTTGCCGACCCAGAGGCCGCCGGTGTAGCGGGCCGCGCCCTTGGTCGGCAGCGTGTGGTTCGTGCCGATGACCTTGTCACCGTACGCTACGTTGGTTTCGGGGCCGAGAAACAGCGCGCCGTAATTCTTCAGCCGCTCCAGATAGCGCCGCGGCTCGCGGCACAGCACTTCGACATGCTCGGCGGCGATGCGGTCGGCCTCGGCGATCATCTCGCCCTCATCGGCGCATAGGATGACCTCGCCATAATCGCGCCACGCGACGCCGGCGACATCGGCAGTCTGCAACACATGCAGTTGCCGCGCGACTTCGTGGATCGTGTCATGCGCGAGCTTTTCCGATATCGTCAGCAATATCGCCGGCGAGGTCGGGCCATGCTCAGCCTGACCGAGCAGATCGGTCGCGCACATCTCCGCGTCGGCGCTGTCATCGGCGATGACGAGGATTTCGGTCGGCCCGGCGAACAGATCGATGCCAACCTTGCCGTAAAGCTGCCGCTTTGCTTCGGCGACATAGGCGTTGCCCGGCCCGACCAGCATGTCGACCGGCCGAAACGTCTCGGTACCGAGCGCCATCGCCGCGACCGCCTGCACGCCGCCTAGCACATAGATTTCGTCGGCGCCCGCGAGATGCATCGCCGCGATCGTCTCTGGGTGTGGGCCGCCCTGGTTCGGCGGCGTGCATGCCGCGATATGGCCGACGCCCGCAACCTTCGCCGTCACGATCGACATATGCGCCGAGGCGACCATCGGATAGCGCCCGCCCGGCACATAGCAGCCGACTCGCCCGACCGGGATGTGGCGATGCCCGAGAACGATTCCGGGCAGCGTCTCGACTTCGATATCTTTCATTGATTGCCGCTGGATCTCGGCAAAGTTGCGGATCTGGTCCTGCGCGAATTTGATGTCGTCGATCGTCTGCGGCGACACCTGTGCGACGAGCGCGCGGATCTCGTCACCGCTGAGCCGGAAGCTTCGCGGCGACCATTTGTCGAAACGATCCGACAACTCGCGGACCGCCTTATCGCCGCGCACCTTCACATCGGCAATGATCGCCTCGACCGCGCCGCGCACCTTCGCGTCGGCTTCTTCCTGCTGACCGTTTAGTGCGGCTGTTTTGATGTGACGCGGCATGCCTTCTCCTATTCGATAACCTCGTCGGCGCGGGCGAGAAACGTCGACGGAATAGCGAGGCCGAGCGCCCTCGCAGTTTTGATATTCACGACCAGCTGGAATTTGGTCGGCTGCTCGACAGGTAAGTCGCCCGGCTTGGCGCCCTTCAGGATCTTGTCGACATAGGCCGCGGCGCGGCGAAACAGATCGGCTCGGTCCGGCCCGTACGACAACAAACCGCCGGCTTGCACGAATTCCGGCAAGTGAAACACCGAGGGCAACCGGTTCACCAGCGCGAAATCCGCGATGCGCTTCGCGTTGACGACAAAGAGCGGGGTGGGCAGGGCAATGAGGGCATGATTATGGGCGGCAATTGCCTCTACGAAGACGGCGTCGAGCCGGTCCGCGTCCGACACCTCCAAAGACTGAAGCGTGAGGCCCAATTGCTGCGCCGGACCCTGAATCTCGCGCCAGGTCAGCGCGGAAATCCGGTCGGGCGGGTTCCACAGCACCGCAACCCGGGAAATGCCGGGCGCGATCTCCTTCAGCAGTTGCAGGCGCTTGGCCGCCAGATCGGTCGATATCTGCGTGAGCCCGGTCACGTTGCCGCCGGGTCGGGCGAGGCTGGCGATTAGCCCGGTCGCGACAGGATCGCCAGGCGAGGCCATCACGATCGGAATCGTTTTGGTTGCCTCCAACGCCGCATGTGCGTCGGGCGTCACCGATACGACAAGGATGTCCGGCTTCAGCGCCACCAGTTCGGCGGCGAGCGCCGGCAGGCGTTCGGAGCGGCCATCTGCGTAGCGGTATTCGAGTCGTGCGTTAGCTCCCTCGGTCCAGCCGAGATCGCGCAGTCCTTGCCGGAACGCCTGATGCCATGGCTCGGTCTCGGTGCGAGTGAAGGGCGACAGCAGTCCGATGACTGGCATTTCCAATTTCTGCGCAAAGGCCCGCGCCGGCAAGGCGATGACCGCCGTACCGAGTCCGCCTATCAGCGTACGGCGCCTCACTCGATGACCTCGTCGGCCTGCGCCAATAAGTTCGGCGGCACGGTCAGGCCGAGCGAACGGGCGGTCCTCTGATTGATCACCAGTTCGAGCTGCGTCGATTGGATGACCGGCAGCGTGGCCGGCGACGAACCATCGAGTATCCGCCCGGCATAGAGCCCGGCCTGCCGGTAGCCAAAGGCAAGGCTCGCGCCATAGCTGATCAGCCCGCCGGCCAGCGCGAAATCGCGCTGGCTATACAGCGCCGGCAAGCCGTAGCGTCCCGCCAGTCGCACGATCTGGTTGCGCCGGCCGTAGAAGAACGCGTCGGCGCCGACAAACAGCGCGTCGGGGCGAATATCGGGGAAGCTCGCGAAGGCGGTGTCGATATCGCGCTCGCTGGTCGCTTTCGCGATGTGGATCGCCTGCCCCAGCGAGCGGGCCGCCTGCTGCAGATCGGTCAGCTGGTTGCTCGAATTGGGGTTGTTCGTGTTGAGCAATACCGCAACCAGCGTCGTGTTAGGGACGATCTCGCGCAACAGGCTGAGGCGCTTCTGATTGAGCGCGGCGGTGACGATATTGACGCCGGTCGCATTGCCGCCCGGCCGGTCGAGGCCGGCGACGAGACCGCTGCCAAGCGGATCGCCGCCGCTGATGAAGACGATCGGGATCGTGCGCGTCGTGGCCTTGGCGGCAAGCGCTACAGACCCTCCGGCGGCAACGATGACCGTCGCTTCCCGGCGCACGAGATCGAGGGCCAGCGATGGCACCAAATCGTAATTGCCCTCGGCCCAGCGGAAATCGATCAGGACGTTCCGCCCCACCACATAGCCGGCCTCGCGCAACCCGTCGCGAAATGCCGCGACGAGGCTGGCGAACGGGCCCGGCGAGCCGCTGTGCAGAAACCCGACGACCGGCAGCGCGAACTGCTGCGCCCGCGCAACAAACGGGTGCGCAATCGCGGTCGCGCCGGCCAGGGTGAGGATGTCGCGCCGCCGCATTGTCACCAGGCTGTCCAGCCGCCGTCGACGAGCAGGCTCGATCCCGTCACCAGGCTGGCGGCGGGCGAGGCGAGGAACACCACCGCGTTCGCCACCTCCTCCACCGTGCCGATCCGCCCCAACGGAATGCGGTCGACGACCCATTGCCGGAATTCGGGGTTGGCGAAAAACGGCTCGGTCAAGGGCGTCGTGATGAAGGTCGGCGCGATCGACACGACGCGCACGCCTTTTGGCGCCAGCTCCGCCGCCATCGCCTTGGTCAGCCCTTCGAGCGCGTGCTTTGTCATGACATAGACCGTGCGGTCGCGCTCCGAGCCGACATGGCCCATCTGCGACGACATGTTGATGACGACGCCGCTGCCGGCCTCCGCCATCAGCCGCGCCGCACTCTGCGCCACGATAAAGGCGGCCTTGATGTTGAGCGCGATCAGCCGGTCGAGCGTCGCCTCGTCGACCTCGAAGAACGGTTGCGGCCGGTTCACTCCGGCGTTGTTGACGAGGATGTCGAGGCGCGAGAATCGGCCGATCTTATCCCGCACCGCAGCGCTGTCCGTCACATCGAACGGCGACACCTGCGCCCGGCCGCCCTGGCCGATAATTTCACTCGCAACGGCTTCGAGCTCGGCCGGGGTGCGGCTGTTCAGGATCACCTCGGCGCCGGCACGCGCCAAAGCCAAGGCAATCGCGCGCCCGATGCCCCGCCCGGCGCCGGTCACCAGCGCAACTTTCCCGTCGAGCTGGAAGGGAGTATCGGATGCGGGCAATCGGGTCTCCTGGCTATCCGCGGCGCAGGCCGATATCGCGGCGGCAAAAGCCTTCCGGCCAGTCGATCTTGCCGACCGCGCCGTAAGCCAGCCCGCGCGCTGCGGCAAGATCACGCCCGAGCGCCGTCACCCCGAGTACCCGCCCGCCATCCGCCAGCAGCCGGTCGCCGTCGCGTTTGGTGGCGGCATGGAAAATCTTTACCTCAGTCCCGCTCGCCTTCTGGAGACCGCGGATCTCGGTGCCGCGTAGCGGCTCGTCGGGATAGCCACTTGATGCCATGACGACGCATAACGCCGCCTTGTCATACCAGCGCAGATCGACCTCTTTCAGGATGCCGTCGCGCGTCGCAATCAAGGCCGGCACGATGTCGCTCATCAGCCGCATCATCAGCACCTGGCATTCCGGGTCACCAAAGCGGACATTGTATTCGAGGAGCTTTGGCCCGGCCTCGGTCAGCATCAGCCCGGCATAGAGCACCCCCTTGAACGGGCGCCCATCGCGCGCCATCGCACGCACGGTGGGCAGGATCATGCGCTCCATGACCTCGCCTTCGACCCCCGGCGTCACGAGCGGGGTCGGCGAGAAGGCGCCCATGCCGCCGGTATTCGGGCCGGTATCGCCGTCGCCGACTCGCTTGTGGTCCTGTGCTGCAGTGAGCGGCAGCGCGTTCGCGCCATCAACGAGCGCGAAAAAGCTCGCCTCCTCGCCCTGTAGACATTCCTCGACGATGATCTCGGTGCCGGCTGCGCCAAAGCGGCCGTCGCCGAGCGCCGCATCGACGGCGGCCTGCGCCTCGGCGACCGTCGCGGCGACTGTGACGCCTTTGCCGGCCGCGAGCCCGTCGGCCTTGACCACGATCGGCGCACCTTGCTCGGCGATATAGGCCTTCGCCGCCGCGGCATCGCGAAATCGGCGATAGGCGGCGGTCGGGATCCCTTCGCGGGCGCATAGATCCTTCAGGAAACCCTTGGAGCCTTCCAGCGCGGCGGCCGCCTTGCTCGGGCCAAAGGCGGCGATTCCTTCAGCTTCGAGCGCATCGACGAGCCCGCCGACCAGCGGCGCCTCCGGCCCGACCACAACGAAATCGATCGCCGCCTTTCTGCAAAAGGCGATCAGTCCTCGGGTATCGCTCGCCGCGACCGGTGCACATTCCGCGTCCTCGGCGATGCCGGCATTGCCGGGCGCGCAATAGACCTTATCGACGAGCGGCGAGGCGGCAATCGCCCAGGCCAACGCATGCTCGCGCCCGCCCGACCCGACGACAAGCACCCGCATCGCTCTTGCTCCCCGGCTCCGGTAATATAGGGCGATGAACGACCAGCCACTCGACGCGGCAACCGCCTGGGGCGAACCCGCGCGAGCGAACCTGCCCGAGTATACCGTCTCCGAGCTGTCGCAGGCATTGAAGCGCTCGGTTGAGGAGAATTTTTCGCATGTCCGGGTGCGCGGCGAGATCTCGGGCTACAAGCGGCATAGTTCGGGCCACTGCTATTTCGCGCTGAAGGACGCCGAAGCCGTGCTCGATGCGGTGTGCTGGCGCCAGACCGCGATTCGCCTGCCGATCCGGCCCGAGGACGGCATGGAGGTCGTCTGCACGGGCCGCCTCACGACTTATCCCGGCCGCTCGAAATACCAGCTCGTCGTCGATTCGATCGCGCTGGCCGGCATTGGCGCGCTCCTCCGGATACTCGAAGAACGCCGCCAGCGCCTCGCCGCGGAGGGGCTGTTCGCCGCCGAGCGTAAGAAGAAATTGCCGTTCTTGCCTGAGGTCATCGGCATCGTGACCTCGCCGACCGGCGCCGTCATTCGCGACATCCTGCATCGCCTCGCCGACCGCTTCCCGCGCCGAGTCCTGCTCTGGCCGGTCGCGGTGCAGGGGGAGGGGGCGGCGGCGCAGATCGCCGCGGCGATCCAAGGCTTCAACCGCCTCGCCGCCGGCGGACCGGTGTCGCGCCCCGATCTGCTGATCATCGCGCGCGGCGGCGGCAGTCTCGAAGACCTGATGCCGTTCAACGAAGAGATCGTTGTGCGCGCCGCCGCGGCCTCGGTGATCCCGCTGATCTCCGCGGTCGGACACGAGACCGATACGACGCTGATCGATCATGCCAGCGACCGCCGCGCCCCGACCCCGACCGCGGCGGCGGAAATGGCGGTGCCGGTGCGCCTCGATCTGATCGGCGAGCTGAACACGAAAACGGGGCGCCTCACGGGCGGCCTTTCGCGGCTGTTCACGAGTCACCGGCAAAACCTCGCCGGGCTGGCGCGCGGCCTGCCCGATCCGCAGGATCTGCTCGGCGCCGCGGCGCAGCGGCTCGATGACCGGACCGAGCGGCTGCGCCTTTCGATCGCCGCCCGCTTCGCCGGCACCCGCCAGCGGCTTGAGCTTGCCGCGGCGCGGCTGCGCCCCGCGGCGCTTGCAGCTGATATCCGCCGTGCCCGCGACCGGCTCCGCGATGTCGAGCCACGCCTCGCCGCCGCAATGACACGCGCCTTTGCCGCGAAACACGACGCGGTCGACAATTTCGCCGGCCGTCTCACGACCCATTCCGAACGTCACGAGAGCCTTTTGGCGCGCGGCTATGTCGTCGTGCGCGATGCCGCCGAGAAGGTCGTCACCGATGCCGTCAAGGTCAGGCCCAATACCGCGCTCGAACTCGAATTCTACGACGGCAAGATTGGCGTCATCGCCGGCGGCTCACGCCGCCCGGTGCGCCGAACCGTGCCGCCGATCGGGCAGGGCAATCTCTTCGAGGAGAAATAAAGGATGCGACCGTCCGGACGCACCCCCGAGGCGATGCGCGCGGTCATTCTGGAGCCGGGCGTCGCGAAATACGCAGAAGGCTCCTGCCTCGCCCGCTTCGGCGACACGCACGTGCTGTGCATGGCCACCGTCGAGGAGCGCGTGCCGCCATTTCTGCGTAATACCGGGCGCGGCTGGGTCACCGCCGAATATGGCATGCTGCCGCGCTCGACCCACACTCGTACTGACCGCGAAGCAGCGCGCGGCCGGCAGAGCGGCCGCACCCAGGAAATCCAGCGGCTGATCGGCCGCAGCCTGCGCGCGGTGACGGATCTGGCGGCGCTTGGCGAGCGCCAGATCCGCATCGATTGCGATGTCTTGCAGGCCGATGGCGGCACCCGCACCGCCGCGATTACCGGCAGCTATGTCGCGCTGCACCAGGCATTGGCGAAATTCGTCTCGGCCGGGCTGCTGCCGAGCCTGCCGCTCAATGACAGCGTCGCGGCCGTGTCGTGCGGCGTCGTCGAGGGGATCCCGGTGCTCGATCTCGATTACGCCGAGGATTCGACGGCCGAGACCGACGCCAATTTCGTGCTGACCGGCTCGGGCGGCATCGTCGAGATCCAGGCGACCGCCGAAGGGGCACCGTTCGACGAGGCGGGCTTCACCCGCATGCTCGCGCTCGCCCGCGCCGGCATCGCCGAATTGATCCGGCAACAGCGTGCGGCGCTCGGGCTCTGAGTCGCATGGCGCGGAAAATTCGGTCCGGCGAGAAGCTGGTTATTGCCAGCCACAATCCGGGAAAAGTCGCCGAGATCGATGCGTTGGTTGCGCCGTATCGCATCAACGCGATCGGCGCCGGCGCGCTCGGCCTGCCGGAGCCTGAAGAGACGGAGACGACGTTCGAAGGCAATGCGGCGCTGAAGGCGCATGCCGCCGCGAAAGCAAGCGGCCTCCCGTCACTGGCCGACGATTCCGGTCTGGTCGTTCCGGCATTGGGCGGCGCGCCGGGCATCTATTCGGCGCGCTGGGCCGGCCCGGAGAAGAATTTCCGCGTCGCCATGGACCGGGTGCAGCGCGAACTCGGCGCCAAGGACCGCAGCGCTCATTTCGTTGCCGTATTGTCGCTGGCCTGGCCCTATGGCGAGGAGGCGCTCTTCCGCGGCGAGGTCTATGGGCGGCTCACCTGGCCGCCGCGAGGCGAGCAGGGCTTTGGCTACGACCCCATATTCATTGCCGATGGTTACGATCAGACCTTCGGCGAGCTCGACCCCGACCTCAAACACCGCATCAGCCACCGTGCCCTCGCATTCGCCAAGCTCGTCGCGGCCTGCTTTGGCGCGTGAAGCGGGCGCGGCCGCTTGGCTGCCGCTCGCCGTCTACATCCACTGGCCGTTCTGCCGGTCGAAATGCCCGTATTGCGATTTCAACAGCCATGTCCGGGAGGCAATCGAGGAAGAGCGTTGGACCCGCGCCCTGCTCGCCGATCTTGAGCGCCAAGCGGAGCTTGCACCCGACCGCGAAGTGGTCTCGATCTTCTTCGGCGGCGGCACGCCGTCGCTGATGCCGCCCGACACGGTCGCGGCGCTGATCGAGCGCGTGCGCGCCCTGTGGCCCGTCATACCCGATCTCGAAGTGACGCTCGAGGCCAACCCGAACTCCGCTGAGGCCGAGCGTTTCGTTGGGTTTGCCACGGCGGGCGTCAACCGCCTGTCCCTGGGTGTGCAGGCGCTCGATCCACCGGCGTTGCGGTTTCTCGGCCGCGGTCACAGTCGAGACGAAGCGGTCGCCGCAATCGCGCTCGCGCGTGACATCTTCCCGCGATACTCCTTCGACCTGATCTATGCGCGCCCCGGCCAGAGCGTCGCCGCCTGGGATGACGAGCTCGGCGAGGCGCTGAGCTTGGCCGGGACGCATCTTTCGCTCTATCAGCTGACGATCGAGCCCGGTACCGCCTTTGGCAACCGCGCCGCCCGCGGCGAGATCCTTACCGCCGACGAGGACACTGCAGCCGCGCTATACGAAGTGACCCAACAGCGTCTCGCCGCCGCTGGCATACCGGCCTATGAAATCTCCAACCACGCCCGGCCCGGCGCCGAATGCCGCCACAACCTTGCCTACTGGCGCTACGAGGATTACCTCGGCATCGGTCCCGGTGCGCATGGCCGGGTGACGCGCGGCGGCGGCAAGGTCGCGACCCAACAGCGCCGCGTGCCGGAAACCTGGCTCGCCGCGATCGAGGAAACAGGTTCTGCGCTCGACGAGATGACCCCGATTTCGCGCGATGCCTCGGTCGAGGAAATGCTGATGATGGGGCTGCGCCTGACCGAAGGCATCTCACGCCTGCGCCTCGAAGCGCTCGCCCAGCGCAGCATCGAGGATCTGTTTGGGCCGGCGCTCTCCCGCCTCGCCGAAGGCGGGTTCGTGGTGCTGGATGATGAGCGCATCGTCGCGACCGCCGCCGGCCGCCAGCGCCTCAACGCTGTCTTGGCCGCGCTTCTCGCGTGATCAATACACTAAGTCGCGAAAATCGCGTGGCGCCGGACTGACCACGACCGGGCCTTGCGGCTGCACCTCCAGCACGGCGAGGCCGCGCTGCACCAAGCCTTGCGGCGTAAAGCGGAACAGCCCGTCGACCCCGGTAAAGCCGCTCGGGTTGAGAATCGCATCGTGCGAGAACGGCGCCGGGCCGCCCGCCTTCGCGAGCACGGCCGCGAGCGCTGCGGCATCGAACGCGAGCGAAGCGAGGCGGGGCGGGGCGTGCCCATAGGTCGACTGAAACCGGCTCTGGAATTCTCGTCGCGCGTCGGGTGGCGAGGCGGCGAACCAGCCGCCGACGAGCGCCGGCTCGCTGCTGACCGAGGCGTCGTCCCACAAGCCGCTGCCGAGCAGCCGCACTTGCGGGCTGCCGATGCCCGCCGTCTTGAGCCGCCGCGCGATCTGCTTGAGCTGGTCGCCGCCCTCGGGCAGCAGCAACGCGTCAAAACTCACGCGCTGTGTCGGCCCGGGCGCGGGGGCGGCATCGGGCTCAGGCGATGTCCCCGGTGCGGCGCTCGCGGTGTTGCCGGCGAGCCGCTGAATTGCCGGGCCGACATCGCTCGAGCGCGAATCGAACGTCTCGGCTTTGACGACCGTTGCGCCCGCCTGGCTCGCCGTCTCGCGCAAGGCATCGGTCATCAGCCGGCCGTATTCGCTGTTCGGCGCCAAGACCGCAAATCGGCTCAGGCCGCTTTCCCGCGCAAAGGCGGCCTCACGCACGACTTCCTGCCGCGGCAGGAAGCCCATCAGAAAAACATTGTCGCCGGCCAGCTGTGTCGCCGTCGAAAACGCGATGACATTGATCTTGGCCTCGCCAGCGACCGGCTTCACCGCATCGACCTCGGCGGCGAGCAGCGGTCCCAGGATCAGCTGCGCCCCGTCGGCAAGCGCCGCGCGCGCCGCGCCCGCGGCGCCGTCAGGGGTGCCGGTTGTGTCGCGCGGCACCAAGGTCAGGCGGTCGTTGCCGGTCGTGAACAGCGCCATTTGCGCCGCTTCGAGCATTGCCTTGCCCAGTTCGGCATTGGCGCCCGACAGCGGCAGCAATACCGCGACTTTGACCGGCCCTCCGGCGCCTGGAGGCGGCGGGCCGCCGGGCGGCGGGCCACCGGGGCCGGTGACAGGCGGTTGCGGTGGTCCGGCGGGCGCCGCTACCATCGGACCGCGCATGCAGGCGACCAGCGCGAGCAGCAGCATTAGAGCAGCGATCGGTGAGACGAAACGCGGAAAACGCCAACGCTGCACGGGTGGACTCCGGCAAAGGTGCGAGTGCGCGCGACCCTAACCACCGCACCCGGTCAAGTAAACCCGGCGCAAGTCGATCATTGCGATCATTGCCGGAAGAGTCTTTCAACGATTCCGCGACCAGGGGAGCGGAGTGGGCACCGGAGCACGAGCTGGCTCCCGGCCTGCATCTGGTCGCGACACCGATCGGCAATCTCGGCGATGTTACGTTGCGAGCGCTATGGGTATTGCGCAATGCGGACCGCATCTTGTGCGAGGACACACGCGTCACCGCGCGGCTGCTGTCCCGCTTCGGCATCGCGACGCCGCTCAGCCCCTATCACGATCACAACGCCGACCGGGTGCGCCCGATCGTACTCGAAGCATTGCACCGCGGCGAGAAAGTCGCGCTGGTTTCGGATGCCGGCACACCACTGGTCTCCGATCCCGGCTTCAAGCTGGTGCGAGACGCGCTCGCCAAGAACCTGCCGGTGACCGCGGTGCCCGGACCGTCGGCGGCTTTGACAGCGCTGATCTTGTCAGGCCTCCCGCCCGAGGTTTTTCTGTTTGCCGGGTTCCTGCCGCCCCGTTCAGGGGCGCGGCGGCGAATGCTTGCCCAGTGGGCGAAGCTCGTTGCGACATTGGTGTTTTTTGAAGGACCATCGCGGCTCGCCGCCTCGCTTTCCGACATGGCCGAGATCCTGTCCGACCGCAACGTCGCGGTGGCCCGCGAGTTGACCAAACGGTACGAGGAGGTCCGCCGCGGCCGTCTCTCTGCATTGGCGGAGCATTATCGAGAGGCAGGCCCGCCGCGCGGCGAGGTCGTGATCGTCGTCGGGCCGCCCGAACCGGAAGCGCCGCGCGAAGCGGATATCGACACGCGGCTCGACCGCCTGCTCGACACGCACAGCTTGCGCGATGCGGTCGCTAAGCTCGCCGCCGAGACCGGTATTCCCCGCCGCTCGCTTTACGACCGCGCGCTCGCGCGGCAGCGCAAGGCGTCGTGCGAATGAGGGCTGCCGCGCGCCGCCGAGCGGTTCCGCCCAACCCCGAGCGGCTGAAAGCGGAGCGCCGAGGCCGCTTGGCCGAGCTTCTGTGCCGATGGCACCTGAGGCTGCGCGGCTGGCAGATCGTTGCCAGCCATTGGCGCTGCCCGTCCGGCGAGATCGACATTCTGGCGTGCCGCCGCGGGGTGCTCGCGATCATCGAGGTCAAGTTGCGCCGGGATCTCGAGACCGCTGCCGCCGCGATCCTGCCGCGGCAGCGCCGCCGCATCGCGCGCGCCGCCTCCGCCTTTCTGATGACCCGGCCCGATCTCGCCCGCCTGACACTCCGATTCGACGTCATGCTCGTCGCGCCGCTGCGTCCGCCGCGTCATCTCGCCGGGATGTGGCGCAGCGACGAGTGATGCCTGCGATGAACTCGTGCATCAAGCATCGGGCTATCAATGACCCAACCTCTTGCCGCAGCACTCGATTTGGCACTGGCGTGAGCTTCCGCCTTCCGGCGCGAGGCGCACGTGACCGAAAGCCCCAAGATTGCCACGCCTGTCGCTCTTGCGGGCGGCGGGGAATGTCCCACAATGCCCCCGAGCTATGCCGTGGGGGGAACATGTCGCGGCTCAATTCAATCTTATGCGTCCTCTGTCTTCTGACATTGCCGGCAATGCTCGGGGGCTGTGCCGGGGTGCTGGTCGTCGGCGGGCTGGCCGCCGCCGGCAGCGGCGGTTACGCCGCCGGGCAGGAACGTGGCGTCGGTGGGGCGGTCAGCGATTTCGAGCTCCAGACCGATATCGAGCGTGGTTTTGTTGGCGCCGCTCCCGGGCTGCAGGACGGGATCACGACAACCGTCTATCAGGGCCGCGTGCTGTTGACCGGCCATGTCCCGACGCCGGATATGAAGGCGCGGGCCGCACAGGTTGCAAGCCATACACCCGGTGTCCGGACGCTTTATGACGAAGTCGAGGTCGCGCCGCTCGGTTCCACCTGGGACGGCGCCAAAGATGCCTGGATCACCGCCCGCTTACGTTCGGAAATGCTGCTCGATCCCGATATGCGCTCCGGCAACTACACGATCGACACCAGCAATGGCTCGGTGTACCTGATCGGCTCGGCGCGGAACCAGGCCGAGCTTGAACTGGCGACCCGCATCGCCCGTTACATCCCGGGAGTAAAGCGTGTCGTGTCCTATGTCGAGCTCCGCGGCGCGCCGATTGCCGAGCGGTCGCCCGGCCCCCCGCAGGTGCCTGTCAGCAGCGGCACCGGGAATACACTCGGACCGGCGCCGCGCTCCGCTCCGATCGAGGTGCAAAAGCTGTGAGTTTCTATCGTTGCGATGAGCGAACTGCCTGAGGTGTTCGAGCCCGCAGAGTGCGCCCGCTATCTGCGCGAGCTCGGCGCCGCGACATCGCCGATCCTGCCGATCGGAGAGGCGGCGCTCGCGCTCGCGTCTTTTGAGCGGCCGCGCGTCGGTCTCGGCCGCTACCGCCAGCATCTCGCCGCGCTTGCCCGGGATGTCGGGCGGCACGCGGGCGCGGCCGGCGATCTCACCGCCCGTGCGCAGGCGCTCAACGAGATCATCCTGCTGAAGCACGGCTACAGCGGCGACGAATTGACTTACGACGATCTGCAAAACGGCAATCTGATGCGGGTCGTCGATCGCCGCAAAGGGCTGCCGGTGGCGCTCGGGATTCTCTATCTGCACGCGGCGCGGGCGCAGGGTTGGGAGAGCGTCGGCCTTGCTTTTCCCGGGCACTTCCTGATCCGGCTCGGGGACGGCCCGGAACGCCTGATCCTCGATCCGTTTCATGGCGGGCAGATCTGCGAGGCCGCGATGCTGCGCGAGCTCCTGAAGGCCACAGCCGGGCAGGAGGTCGAGCTGACGCCCGAGCATTACGCGCCGGTCAGCGACCGTGACGTGCTGCTGCGGCTGCAGAACAATGTCAAATCGCGCCTGTTGCAGGCGGGGCGGCAAGAGCACGCGCTGCGCATTATCGATACGATGCTGATGCTGGCGCCCGATCTTGCCGAGCTGTGGTACGAATCCGGGATGCTGCATGCTCGGCTCGGCAACATGATTGCCTCGGTCGGCGCACTCGAAGAGTTTGTCCGCCGCGCCCCGGACGGCATCGCGCGTCACCAGGCCGCCGCGGTCCTACAGCAGCTCAAATCAAAGCTGAACTAGCCCGGGCCAGTTTAGCCCGCTGGCAGTCGGCGCCCCACCGCTTCCGCTCCGCCAAGCCTCACTGCCGCAATTTGTAGCGCTGGATTTTGCCGGTCGCGGTCTTTGGTAGGTTGTCGCAGAACTCGATCCAGCGCGGGTACTTCCACACGCCGATCTGTTCCTTAACGTGGCTCTGCAGCGCCTCGCACAACGCGTCGGGGTCGTCGCGCGGCGCCGATTGCTGCAGCACGACAAATGCCTTGGGCTTGATCAGCCCCTCCGGATCCGGATGCCCGACGACCGCTGCTTCGAGCACCGCCGCGTGCCCGATCAGCGCCTCCTCGACTTCGAACGGCGATACCCAGATGCCGCTCACCTTCAGCATGTCGTCACTGCGTCCGCAATAGCGGTAATAGCCGTCGGCGTCGCGGGTATAGGTATCGCCGGTATAGGTCCACTCGCCGCGGAACGTGCGGCGCGACTTGTCGCGCTGGTTCCAGTAGCCCTCGGCTTCGCTCGGCCCCTTGACGATCAGCTCGCCGGTTTCGCCATCGGCCGCGTCCTCGCCGCTTTCGGTGACGATCCGCACCTCGTATGGCGGCACCGGCTTGCCGGTCGTGCCGTAGCGGATATCGTCGGGGCGGTTCGACAGAAAGATGTGCAGCATCTCGGTCGAGCCGAGCCCATCGAGGATGTCGCTGCCGACCACCTCGCGCCAGCGCCGCCCGATATGCTCGGGAAGCGGCTCGCCGGCCGAGATGCAGCGGCGCAGCCGGTCGGAGCCGGCACCCGGACCGATCGCATTCTGGGCCAACAGCGCGGCGTAGAGCGTCGGCACGCCGGCAAAGATCGTTGGCTGAAAGCGCTGCATTGTCGCCAGAACCGCGTCCGGCGCCGGCCGTTCCGGGAACAGCACCGAGGCGGCGCCGACCGCCATCGGGAATGTCATCGAATTGCCGAGCCCATAGGCAAAGAACAATTTGGCGGCCGAGAACACCAGATCCTCGGGCGCGATCTGCAAGACCTGAAGGCCGTAGGTATCGGAGGTGGCGCGCAGGTTGGAGTGGAGATGGCGCACGCCTTTCGGCGCCCCGGTCGATCCCGAGGAATACAGCCAGAAGGCGACCTCGTCGGGCGAGCACTCCGCAATCTCGCCACTTGGTACGGCACTGTCGAGAAAGGCGGCAAAGCCGGTTGCCTTCGGGTGGTACGACGGCTCGCCATTCGGTTCGCTGACGACGACCTGCTTGAGCGCGGGCAGCCGGTCGAGAACCGGGCGCAGCGGATCGAGAAGCGGTGCGGAGACGACCAGGGCCGCGGCGCGGCTGTCGCGGAGGATATATTCGGTGATGTCGGCTGGCAGCAGGGTGTTGATCGGCACCGGCACGATCCCCGCCCGCAGCGCGCCCCAGAACGCGATCGGGAAGTCGATCGTGTCGAGCATTAGCAGGGCGATGCGCCGCTCGCGCTCGATGCCAGCCTTCGCCAATCCCGCCGCGAAACGGGCCGAGGCATCTGAAAGCTGGGCATAGCTCAGGCTGCGCCAAGGATCGGTGAAGGCGAGCCGCTCGCCGCGGCCTTCGCGCAGATGCCGCTCGATAAAGTAATCGGCCGCGTTGCCGTTTGCCTCGCTCATCGTGCTTCCTCCGAAATCGGACGATTTTACGCCGATTGCCGCGAAGAGGAACGCCGGGAGCGTTGATTTTGGCCCGAGCTAGCCCACGGCAGCGTTCAGCGCGGCGGGTTCGGCGGCCGGCTGCTCGCCGACCAGCTGCGCCACCACGGCCGCCAGATCCTGCTGGCGATAGGGCTTCGAGAGCCGCGGCACGCTGGGATCGAGCTCGCCGGGCAACTCCGCATAACCGGTGGCGATAATGACCGGCAGCTCCGGCCATTTGCGCCGGATGCGCTTTGCCAGTTCGGTCCCGGTCATGCCCGGCATGGCATGGTCGGTGATCACCAGATCGATGCTGGCATCCGACTGCAGGATCTTCAGCCCCTGCTCCGCCGAGTCGACCTCGGTTGCGGTGTGCCCGAGATCTTCGAGCATCGCCGCCGTTCCGGCTAGCACGATCGGATCGTCGTCAATGACCAGAACGCGGCAACAGCGGCTCTCCTGCACCCGTTGCGGCGCCACGGGCCGCGGCCGCTCGATCGCCTCGGCCTCGGCGACCGGCAGCCACAGCTCCACCGTCGACCCGGCGCCCTGCTGACTGGTGATCCGCATCGCGCCGCCCGATTGCGCGACGAGCCCATCGACCATCGACAACCCGAGCCCGGTGCCGCGCCCGGCGCCCTTGGTCGTGAAGAAAGGCTCGGTTGCACGCTTCAGCGTCACCTCGTCCATGCCCTCGCCGGTGTCTCGCTCGGCGATGCAGACATAATCGCCGGGCTGCAGTCCGGGGACGTCGCCGGCACCGATCCGCTCGCGATGCGCCGAGATCGTCAGGCGCCCGCCGAGGGGCATCGCGTCGCGGGCATTGAGCGCCAGGTTCAACAGCGCGAGTTCAAGCTGGTTCGGATCGACACGGGTCGGCGGCAGATCGGTCTCGAAATCGGTTTTGATCTGGATGCCGGGTCCAAGCGATCGACGCAGCATCTCGACCATGCTGTCGACCAGGTTCGGGACATCGACCGTCTCCGGCTTCAGCTCCTGACGGCGGGCGAAGGCGAGCATGCGCTTCGTCAAGGTCGCGCCGCGCTCGGCGCCCTGGATCGCTCCATCGATCAGGCGGCGGATCTTCGGGTCGCTCGGCAGGAACTTGCGGACCAACTCGAGATTCCCGAGCACCGCCATCAGCAGGTTGTTGAAGTCGTGCGCAACGCCGCCGGTCAACTGGCCGAGGCTTTCGACCTTCCGCATCTCATGCACTTGGGCGAGAGCGGCCTCGCGCTCACGGGTGCGCTCCTCGACGCGGTGCTCCAGCTCGGAATTTGCCTGCGCCAGCTCCGCGGTCCGCTCCGCGACGCGGCGCTCCAACTCCGCGTTCAATGTCTCCAGTTGCCGCGTCTTCCGGTAGAGCTCGGCAAAGACCCGCACCTTGGCGCGCAGCAGATCGGGCACGACCGGCACCGGCACATAATCGACCGCGCCCGCCGCATAGCCGCGCAGCAGATCGAGATCGGTGACCTGGATTGCCGACACGAAGATGATCGCCATCTTCTGGAAGCGTGGGTGCTCGCGGATCATCGCGGCGAGCTCGAACCCGTCGAGATCCGGCATGCACACATCGATCAGCACGACAGCGACGTCGTTCTTGAGCAGTTGCTCGAGAGCCTCATTGGCCGAACCCGCCTTGATCAGGTTCTCGCCAAGCTCGCTGAGGATCACCTCGTAACCGAGCAGCTTCCCCGGCTGGTCATCGACCAGCAGAATATTGACCTTTTCCTCTCCGCCCACGCGGGCTCTCCCTTTTATCGTTTTCTTCAGCGGTGCAGCCACATGCGCAGCGCCGAGAGGAGCTGCTCGGTGTTGACCGGCTTGGCCAGGTAATCGGACGCGCCGGCATCAAGACACTTCTCGCGGTCCCCCTTCATCGCCTTTGCGGTCAGCGCGATGATCGGCAAGCGGCGGAATGCCGGATTTTCCCGGATCACCTGCATTGTCTGATAGCCATCCATCTCGGGCATCATGATGTCCATCAGCACGATCGCGAGATCCGGCGTCGATTCGACGAGCGTGATGGCTTCGTTCCCGGTCGTCGCGGTCAAGACGTGCATGCCGCGCCGTTCCAGAACGCTGCTCAGCGCAAAGATATTGCGTGCGTCGTCATCGACCAGGAGCACCGTTTTGCCGACGAGATCATCGTCCGAGCTGTGCAGACGCTCGATCATGCGCTGCTTCTCGTCGGGCAGCTCTGAGACGACGCGATGCAGGAAGAGCGCCGTCTCGTCCAACAGCCGCTCCGGCGACTCGACGCCCTTGACGACGACGCTGCGCGCCATCGTGTGCAGCTGCGCGTCCTCCTCGGGCGACAGCTCGCGACCCGTAAAGACAACCACCGGGATGTCGGAGAGCGCTGTGTCGTCGCGGATCGCTTCGAGCAGGTCGAAACCCGACATGTCGGGCAGCCGGAGATCGAGCACGACGCAATCCGGCGCCTCCTGGCGGATCGCCGAGAGCGCTTCCTTGCCGGTACCGACGGTCACCAAGTCGATGTCGTCATGCCCCAAAAGCTCGGCGATGCTGCGCTGCTCGGCGGGGTTGTCTTCGACAATCAGGAGGCGCTTGCGGCGTGGCTTTACGTAGTTCTTGATCCGCGCCAGCGCGGCCTCGAGGTGTTGCGCCGTGCTTGGCTTGTTGACAAAGGAGAAGGCGCCGCGGGCGAGCCCGTGCTGGCGGTCCTCGTCGAGCGTGACGACCTGCACCGGGATGTGTCGCGTTGCCGGGTCCTGCTTCAGTTGGCTCAGCACGGTCCAGCCCAGCATGTCGGGCAGGAAGACGTCGAGCGAGACCGCTGTAGGCTGATATTCGCGGGCGAGGGCGAGGGCCTCCGCGCCGCGCATCGCGACCAGGACCTTCAGGCCCTGGTCATGCGCCAAATCGGCGATAATCCTCGCGTAGTGGGGATCGTCCTCGACGATCAACAGGACCGCCTCACCCGGTTGGATGCTCTGGCGGTCGTCCGGCACCGCCTCGACCGGCTCGGCGAGCCGGCTCGGCACCAGGATCACTGGGTTCATCAGCGGCTCGCCGGGCGGCAGCGTCGGGCGGTTCCCCGCGCCGATGCCGGCATAGCGAAGTGGCAGATAGAGCGTAAAGGTGCTGCCGACATTGGGCGTGCTGCGCAGCTGGATCTCGCCGCCGAGCAGATTGGCGAGTTCTCGGCTGATCGCGAGGCCGAGGCCCGTGCCGCCGTATTTGCGGTTCGTGCTGGCATCAGCCTGCTGGAACGCTTCGAAGATGATGCGCTGTTTCTCCGGCGGAATGCCGATACCGGTATCGGACACCTCAAACACGACGACGCCGGAGGCGCTGTTCAGCACCGGGTGGTCCGGGCTCCAGCCGCTCGACGCCTGATAGACGCTGAGCTTGACCCCGCCATGCTCGGTGAACTTGAAGGCGTTCGACAGCAGGTTCTTGAGCACCTGCTGCAGCCGCTTCGAGTCAGTGTTGATGCTGCGGTCGAGCTTGGGATCGAGCTGCACGTCGAAGGTCAGCTTGCGGCCATCCGCCTCATGCCGGAACGGCCGCGCCACCATATCGATCAGGTTATTGAAGAAGATGTCCTCGACATCCACCGTCACCGTGCCGGACTCGATCTTCGACAGGTCGAGAATGTCGCTGATCAGGTTGAGAAGGTCGGTGCCGGCGCTGTGGATCGTGCGGGCGAACTCGACCTGTTTCGCCGTTAGATTGCCGTCCGGGTTGTCACCGAGCTGCTGACCCAGGATCAGGATGCTGTTCAGGGGCGTGCGCAGCTCATGCGACATATTGGCGAGGAACTCGGATTTATACTTCGAGGTCAGCGCCAGCTCAGTGGCCTTCTCTTCGAGCGCGCGGCGGGCCTGCTCGATTTCCTGGTTCTTCGCCTCGACTTCGACGTTGCGCTCGGCGAGCTGCTGCGCCTTCTGCTCGAGCTGCTCGTTGGTCTGCTGCAATTCGCGTTGCTGGCTCTGCAATTCGGTGGCGAGCTGCTGCGACTGCTTCAGCAAGCCCTCGGTCTGCATCGTCGCTTCGATACTGTTCAGCACGATACCGATGCTGGCGGTCAGCTGTTCGAGAAACGAGATCTGCAGACCGGTGAAGTTGCCGACCGACGCCAGTTCGATGACCGCCTTGACCTGGCCTTCGAACAGCACCGGCAGCACGATCAGGTTGTTTGGCAGGATCTCGAAAAGACCGGAAACGATCGGCACGACATTGTCGGGCATCTCGCTGAGCAGCACTCGGCGCGCATCGGCCGCGCATTGCCCGACCAATCCCTGGCCGGGCAGCAGGCGTTCCGGGGAGCCGGCGATATCGGTGTCGGCATAGGCGGACAACCGCCGCAAATTGCCTTCCGGCTCGACCAGATAGATGACGCCATTCTGGGAATTGACCAGCGGGGCCAGTTCAGAGAGCAGCATCTGTCCGACCGTCGCCAGATCGCGCTGGCCCTGCAGCATGTTCGTAAAGCGGGCGAGGTTGGTTTTTAGCCAGTCCTGCTCGGTGTTGCGGTCGGTCGTGAGCCGCAAATTGTCGATCATTGTGTTGATGTTGTCTTTGAGTTCCGCGACCTCGCCGCGTGCCTCGACCTGGATCGACCGCGTCAAATCGCCTTGCGTCACCGCCGTCGCCACTTCGGCGATCGCGCGCACCTGATTCGTCAGGTTCGCCGCCAGCAGGTTGACGTTGCCGGTCAGGTCTTTCCAGGTGCCGGCCGCGCCCGGCACGTGCGCCTGACCGCCGAGACGCCCTTCGACGCCGACCTCGCGCGCCACGGTCGTAACCTGCTCGGCGAAGGTGGCGAGCGTATCTGTCATGTTGTTGATCGTGTCGGCGAGCGCCGCGACCTCACCCATCGATTTGACGGTGAGGTTTTGCTTCAGGTCGCCGTTCGCGACCGCGGTGACGACCTTGACGATCCCGCGCACCTGCTCGGTCAAATTGGCGGCCATGACATTGACAGTGTCAGTCAAATCCTTCCACGTGCCGGCGACCCCGGGGACAACGGCCTGGCCGCCGAGCTTGCCTTCGGTGCCGACCTCACGCGCGACGCGCGTCACCTCGCCGGCGAAGGCGTTGAGCTGATCGACCATTGTGTTGATCGTGTTCTTCAGCTCCAGAATCTCGCCGCGCACATCGACCGTGATCTTGCGGGACAGGTCGCCGCGCGCCACCGCGGTCGTCACCTCGGCGATGTTGCGGACTTGAGCCGTGAGATTGCCCGCCATCGAATTGACAGAGTCGGTCAAATCCTTCCAGGTGCCGGCCACGTCTGGCACCACCGCCTGGCCGCCCAGCCGCCCTTCGGTGCCGACCTCGCGCGCGACGCGCGTCACCTCCGCCGCGAAGGAACGCAGCTGATCCACCATCGTGTTCAACGTCTCTTTGAGCAGCAGGATTTCGCCGCGCACGTCGACGGTGATCTTTTTCGACAAATCGCCGCTCGCGATCGCGGTCGCGACCTCGGTGATGTTGCGGACTTGCGCCGTCAAATTGCCGGCCATGAAATTGACGCTGTCGGTCAAGTCCTTCCAGGTGCCCGCGACCCCCGCAACTTGCGCCTGGCCGCCGAGCTTGCCTTCGGTGCCGACCTCGCGCGCCACACGCGTCACTTCCGAGGCGAAGGCGTTGAGCTGATCGACCATCGTGTTGATCGTGTTCTTCAGCTCAAGAATTTCGCCCTTTACGTCGACGGTGATCTTGCGCGATAGGTCGCCGCGGGCCACCGCGGTCGTCACCTCGGCAATGTTGCGGACCTGGGCCGTCAGGTTCGACGCCATCGAATTGACGTTGTCGGTGAGATCCTTCCAGGTGCCCGCCACGCCCGGCACCTGCGCCTGGCCACCCAATCGCCCCTCGGTGCCGACCTCGCGCGCGACGCGCGTTACCTCGCCTGCAAACCGGTTCAGCTGGTCGACCATCGTGTTCAGCGTTTCCTTGAGGCGCAGGATTTCGCCGCGCACGTCGACGGTGATCTTCTTCGATAGGTCGCCGTTAGCGATGGCGGTGGCGACCTCAGTGATGTTTCGCACCTGACCAGTCAGGTTCGAGGCCATCGAATTGACCGAGTCGGTCAAATCCTTCCAGGTGCCGGCGACGCCCGGCACTTGCGCCTGACCGCCCAATCGCCCTTCGGTGCCGACCTCGCGCGCGACGCGGGTCACCTCGCCGGCAAAGGCGTTGAGCTGATCGACCATCGTGTTGATGGTCTCCTTCAACTGCAGGATCTCGCCGCTGACGTCGACGGTGATCTTCTTCGACAAATCGCCTTGCGCAACCGCGGTCGTCACCTCGGCGATGTTCCGCACCTGCCCGGTCAGGTTCGAGGCCATCGAGTTGACCGAGTCAGTCAAATCCTTCCAGGTGCCGGCGACGCCCTTCACCTCGGCTTGGCCGCCGAGCTTTCCTTCGGTGCCGACCTCGCGCGCGACGCGCGTCACCTCGCCGGCGAAGGCGTTGAGCTGATCGACCATCGTGTTGATGGTCTCCTTCAGCTCGAGGATTTCGCCGGACACGTCGACGGTGATCTTCTTCGATAAATCGCCGTTCGCTATCGCGGTTGACACGGCGGCGATGTTGCGCACCTGGTTCGTCAGGTTCGACGCCATTGAGTTGACGCTTTCGGTCAAATCCTTCCAGGTGCCGGCGACCCCGAGCACGTTGGCCTGTCCGCCGAGCTTGCCTTCGGTGCCGACCTCGCGCGCGACGCGCGTCACCTCGCCGGCGAAGGCGTTGAGCTGATCGACCATCGTATTGACGGTCTCCTTCAGCTGCAGGATCTCGCCCGAGACGTTGACGGTGATCTTCTTCGACAGATCGCCGCCGGCAATCGCCGTCGCGACCTCGGCGATATTGCGCACCTGGGCCGTCAAATTGCCGGCCATCGAGTTGACGTTGTCGGTGAGGTCCTTCCAGGTGCCGGCGACCCCGGGCACGACCGCCTGGCCGCCCAATCGCCCTTCGGTGCCGACCTCGCGCGCAACGCGCGTCACCTCCGACGCGAAGGCGTTGAGCTGATCGACCATTGTGTTGATCGTATCTTTCAGCTCGAGGATTTCGCCGCTGACATCCACCGTAATCTTGCGCGACAGGTCGCCGCGTGCGACAGCGGTCGTGACCTGCGCGATGTTGCGGACCTGAGCGGTCAGGTTGCCGCACATCGCATTGACCGAGTCGGTCAAATCCTTCCAGGTGCCGGCGACGCCGGGGACGATGGCCTGACCGCCAAGCTTGCCCTCGGTACCGACCTCGCGCGCAACGCGCGTCACCTCGGAGGCGAAGGAACGCAGCTGATCGACCATCGTGTTAATGGCCTCTTTCAGCTGCAGAATCTCGCCGCGCACATCGACGGTGATTTTCTTCGACAGGTCGCCGTTGGCGACCGCGATCGTGACCTCGGCGATGTTGCGGACCTGCGCCGTCAGGTTCGAGGCCATCGAGTTGACGCTCTCAGTGAGATCGCGCCACACGCCCGTGACTTCGCGCACCTGCGCCTGGCCGCCGAGCTTGCCGTCGGTGCCGACCTCGCGAGCGACGCGCGTCACTTCCGAGGTAAAGATGCCGAGCTGCTCGATCATGCGGTTGACGATCGTCGCAAGGCGCAGGAATTCGCCCTGCAATGGGCGGCCGTCGACGTCGAGCCGCACGGTTTGCAAGAGGTCGCCGCGCGCGACCGCGGTGATCGCGTCGGTCACCGCATTGGTCGGCCATAACAGGTCGTCGATCAGCGTGTTGACCGAGCCCTCCATCTCACCCCAGGCGCCGTCGGTCAGGGTCAGCTTGACGCGCTGCCGGGTCTTTCCCTCGCGGCCGACCACCTGCCCGACATATTCGAGCTGCTGCGCCATCCGCTGGTTGGAAGCGACGATCTCGTTAAAGGTGTCGGCGATCTTGCCGTTCACGCCGGTCGCGTCGCCCGGCAGGCGCGCCGAGAAGTCGCCGAGGCGCACCGACTGCAGTGCATGGAGCAGATGCAGGTTGAAGGCGTCGCCGTCAGTCGCGGGGGCGGCATGCCCATTCCCGCTTACGGACGCGACGACCTCGTTTATTGAAGGGGCACTCGGAAGGCTCTCGGAGGTGACCTCGACGAGACCGTCAGCCGTAGGCTCCATGCTCAACTCCTGCAGGGTCGTAGATACGACGAACGCCGCGAACGAGGCGGCGGCCGGGCGTTACGATCCGAAAGGTGCTGAGCTTTGTAACGTGCTTGGCGGCACGACAGCAGGTTTCCCCATGCCGCGCAACAACAGCCGCGATATTAACAGCAAGGACAGTTTAATCAATTATTTACGGCATCCAGCCGGCCTCTTTATAGAGCGGCCCGATCACTCTGCTCTGCGCACAGCCCAGGGGAGTCCCGGGGCTAATCCACAAAGCGGCGTTCCGGAACGGCGGATGGGCCCGCAGGGTTCCGCAATTGGCGAAAGAAATTCGCTGAATGCCACCAGAAGGTGGGCTGGCTGCCGGTCAAACCGTGGTCGGCTCCTGCGTCTCCTGGTGCCATGCCAAGAGACGCCCCCGCAGCAGGGCGATCCCCTTGACGAGGCAGAGACCGGCAAACGCGATCTCGACGATACCGGCGAAAACGGCGGGGGAATCCGCGAAGCGCGATGCAGCGATCATTGCGCCGCCGAGCCCTTGGCCGCCCATCATCATTTCGGTCACGATCATGACGATCATCGAGATCGGCAGCGCAACCTGCAGCCCGGTCAGGATCTGCGGCAAGGCGGCGGGCAGGATGATCTCGCGCAATAATTGCCGCTCGCTGGCGCCCAGGCTGCGCGCCGACCAGAGAAGCGGCCGGTCCACCCCCTCCGCCGCCGCGATCGTCGCGGTGATGACCGGGAAGATCGCGTTGAACACCGCCATCGAGATCTTCGAGACATCGTAGAGTCCGAGCCACAACATAAAGATCGGCAGGAAGGCGATCTTCGGCATCGGAAAGCCGACCGACACGATCGGATCAAAGAACCAACGGACCCACCGTCGCCGCGCCATCAGGATCCCGAGCGCGACGCCGCCCGTCCCCGCAATCGCGAAACCGACCAGCGAGCGGAACAGGGTCTGCCCCAGATTGAGCGCCAATTCGCCGGATATCGCGTCCTCCCAGACGCGCCCCAACACGGCGGAGATCGGCGGCAGTAGGAACGGCGTCACGATCCCGCTGCGCGAGGCGGCTTCCCAAGCGACTATGACCGCCAGCAGCGGCACAATCGCTCCCGCCCGGCGGGTGACCGCGCCGGTGAGATCGAGCCGGATGCCGGTGGCCGCAGGCGGCGCGAGAAAGCGGGTTTCTATTTCGCTCATTCGCGCCCTTACTCGCGCCAAGCGAGGATGCGCCGCACCAGCATCAGATAGAGCCGGTCGGCGGCAAAGCCGAGGAGCGCCACTGTCAGCACGACGGCAAACATCGCGTCATAGGCGCCGCCATCCCCGAGCCAGCCGATCATGTAGCCAAAGCCCTGGCGCGCGACGATCAATTCGGAGCTGACCAGCAGCACGAAAGAGAGCGCCAGCGCGGTGCGGATGCCGCTCAGCATTTCGGGCAAAGCGCTCGGCAACACGATCTCCCACAACACGCGGGCGCGGCTCGCGCCAAGGCTGCGCGCCGACCAGATCAGCACCTCATCAGTGCCGCGCGCCCCGTTGAATGCCGAGAGCGTCACCGGCAGCAGGCATCCGACAAAGATCAGCACGACCTTCGATGCGTCTCCAAAACCGAGCCACAGCACCATGACCGGGATCAGCGCCGATTTCGGCATCGGGTAGAAGAACTGGACAATCGGGTTCACCGCGGCCCGGACGGGCTTGTACCAGGCCATCAGGATCCCGATCAGGCTGCCGCCGGCGATCGCCAGCCCGAGCCCGGCAGCGCCGCGGGTCATCGAGGCGACCCCGTTCGTCCACAGATCGCCGCTTGAGGCGAGCTCGTACCAGGCGCGCGCCACCGTATCGAGCGGCGGCAGCGCCGAGGTCGGGACAAGTCCGGTGCGCGTCAGCGCCTCCCATCCCAGCGCCAGCAGCAGGAGCGGCAAATAGCGTGGCACCACCGCCGGGATTCTGTTCGCGATGCCGGTCCCGGAGGTCACGCGTACGGTCTCGGAGGTCATGCGGCGCCGCTCCGCTCCGCGAGGATCGCCTCGCCGCGCACCAGGTTCCAGACGTGATCCACCATCTCGACAAATTGTCGGCTGCGCAACAATTCGGGATTGGCGCGGTCGAACCGCGCCTCGACGATTTCCTTGATATGCCCGGGGCGCGCCGACATGACCGCGATCCGCTCCGCGAGAAACACCGCCTCCTGCACATCGTGAGTAACAAAGATGACGGTTTTGCGCGAGCGCTGCCAGATGCGCAGGAGCTCGGCCTGCATGAGACTGCGCGTCTGGGCGTCGAGCGCGCCGAACGGCTCGTCCATCAACAGGATGCTGGGGTCGATCGCCAGCGTGCGGGCGATCGCAGCGCGCTGCTTCATGCCGCCCGAGAGCTGCGCCGGATAGCTGTCCTCAAACCCGGCAAGCCCGACCAGCTCGATGAACTCACGCGCGACCCGCAGCCGCTCCTCGCGCGGCAATCCCTTTTTTTCGAGTCCGTAGAGTACGTTCTGCATGACGGTCTTCCACGGGAACAACGCGAAATGCTGGAACACGATGCCGCGGTCCGGACCCGGCCCGTCCACGGCTCGCCCCTCGACCCGGATCGCGCCCTGCTCGACCGGCAGAAAACCGCCCACCAGATAGAGGAGGGTGCTCTTGCCGCAGCCGGAGGGTCCCAGCAGCGCGAGGAATTCCCGCTCCCCGACCGCCAGCGACACATCGTCGAGCGCCAGCACCGGCCGGCGCCGTGCCGGCCGGTATTCATGGCTGACCCGATCGATGACGATATGTGCTGCGTCCGGCATCGGTCCCTGTTCACTTGCCGTCGATGCGTTTTTTGGCTTCTTCGATCAGCGACAGATCGACATGTTTCGGCCGGATCTCGACCCGTTGCGGCAGAACTCCGAGCTTGACGGCTTCATCGATCTCCCGCTGCACCGAGTCGAGTTCCGGGCGTGCATCCGGTGAATGATAGAAATCATCCTTGCTGAAGGCGAAGCCGAGGCTCTCCTTCGGCAATTTCGTCACACCGGCCAGAATATCGAGTGCCTCCTCGCGATTGTTCGGGTCGATAAACCAGCGGACCGCGCGGATGTGATCCTCGAAAAAATCGACAAAGACCGGCCGGTGCGCCGCGATCGTCTCGGCGCGCATCCCCCACAAAACGGCCTGGGTCGGGCCGACCGCGTCGCTCGCCGTGAACAAGACGCGATATTTATTGGGATGGCTGCGCAGCTCCTGCAGGAACTGCGGCAAGGTGCCGATCAAATCGACTTTGCCGCCGTCGAGCATCGCCGGCATGTTGGCGAAGTTCGTCTCGACCGTGGTGAAATCGGCGTCCTTGATGCCGTGCTTCCGAAACATCGTCCGCATCGCCGCGTCGCTCGCCGAGCCGATCGCATTGGTCGCGATGCGCTTGCCCTTGATGTCCTCGATCGTTTTGATTGGGCTGTCGGCGGCCACGACGTAGTTCTCGGTGAAAAATCCTTCGACGCCGTCCGCCACGACATCGGCAACGACCCGCTCCTCCAGCTTCGCGTTCGTAATGGCCAAGGCGAGCGCCGCCGTCGACAGCGCGGCGACGTCCAAATCGCCGATCGCCTGGGCCTGGATCTGCGGCGTCGTGCCCTGAAAGCGCGTCGTCTGGAGCACATAGCTCTGGCCGAGATGCTTGAAGACGCCGGCCTCCCGCTTGCCGAGCGCCTCGATCAGCGGCGCCAAGTGACCGGGGGTCACAACCCAGCCGACGCGGATCGGCAGCGGATCCGCCAATGCGGCAGCCGGTCCGAACATCCCCGCGAGTATCAGGGCAACTGCGGCCGCGCCCGTTTTCATCGGCGTCCCGTCCCGAGGGTTTCTTTGGATGGCATCTTAGCAAAGCCAGCCACAAGGGAAATCGCGGCACTTTCGCGCTGTCCGAAAGAGAGTGCCATTGCCGCGGCAGCGGCGCGGACGCAATCTCGCCTGACGAAGGGCATCAGGAGACGGCGATGGCGCTCTTGCAGGATAAAATCGTGCTGGTCACTGGGGCGGGGGCCGGCATCGGACGCGCCACCGCGCTCGCGATGGCGGCGGAAGGCGCGGTGGTCGCTGCGGCCGATATCGACCGGGGCGCCGCCGAGCGCACCTCGGCCGATTGCAACGAAGAGCGGACGGTCGGCAACAACCGGCGGGCGATCGCGATCGAAGCCGATTGCGGCGATGTCGCGAGCATCGATCGCATGATCGCGCAAGCCGTCGCCGGGCTCGGCCGGCTCGACGTGATCGTCAACAACGCCGGCGTCACCCGCTTCGCTGATATCATGGATCTGACCGAGGCGGATTGGGACCGCATCCATCGGGTTAATGCCAAGGGCGTCTTCTTCTGCCTGCAGCGCGCCGCCCGTGAGATGATCCGCCAGTTCGAGGCGGACGGCGGCGGCGGTCGCATTATCAACATCGCCTCGATCAGCGGCCGCGGTTACGCCGGCGCGTCGAACGCCGCCTATGCCGCGAGCAAGGGAGCGGTCATCTCGCTGACCAAGATGGCGGCGCAGCAGCTCGGCCGCTTCAACATCAACGTGAATGCCGTCTGCCCGGGCGTCACGCGGACCGAGCTCGGCGCCCGCAACGCGGTCGCGCGCGCGGCCGAGCGCGGCATCACGGTCGAGCAGCTTTTCGCCGAGCAGGAAGCCGGCATCCCGATCCGCCGCGCCAACACGCCAGACGACATCGCCGCGATGGCGGTGTTCCTGGCTTCGCCGGGCGCCCGCAACGTCACCGGCCAGTCCTATAACGTCGATGGCGGGCTCGTGCCGAGTTGACGGAATAATTCGGTCCAGCTGCCAACCCAGCACCGCGAGGGCAGCTTTCGTAGGCGAGGCAGGCTTTGCGGCCCGGGCGGCCCTCCCCAAATCTTGCCGGCAATGAGCGAACCTTCCGCCATCTGGAACCGGCATGCGCTCCTGACGCCTCCCCAGATGGGCGAGGCCGACCGGCTGACAATCTCCGGCGGCATTGCCGGCATGCTGCTGATGGAGAATGCCGGGCGTGCCGTCGCCGATGCGGTCTCCCGGCGCTGGCCGAAGCAAAAGACGTTGGTGCTGTGCGGCCCGGGCAACAATGGCGGCGACGGGTTTGTCGCGGCGCGGGTGCTGGCGGAGCGCGGCTGGCCGGTGCGGCTCGCCCTGGTCGGCGCGCGCGAGAAACTGAAGGGCGATGCCGCGGCCGCCGCCGCGCGCTGGACCGGCCCCGTCGAGCCATTGGCGCCCGCGGCGATCGGCGATGCCACTCTGATCATCGACGCAATCTTTGGCGCCGGCTTGGCGCGGCCGATCGAGGGCGTCGCGCGCGAGGTCATCGCCGCGGTCGAGGCGGTCCGTCTACCGGTCGTTGCCGTCGATATGCCGAGCGGCGTCGATGGCGCCAGCGGCGCGGTCTTGGGGATCGCCCCAAAGGCGGCGCTGACCGTCACCTTCTTTCGCAGGAAGCCAGGTCATCTGTTGTTGCCGGGGCGCAGCCACTGCGGCGAGACGGTGGTCGCGCCGATCGGCATTGCCGACACAGTGCTCGACCAGATCCGGTCGGAGGTCGTGGCCAATCACCCGGATTGGTGGCGCGACGATTTTCCGTGTCCGTTGCCGGAAAGCCACAAATACACACGCGGTCACGCGCTCGTTGTCGGCGGCGCGGTGATGACCGGGGCCGCCCGGCTCGCCGCCCGCGCCGCGGCCCGCCTCGGTGCCGGCTTGGTGACCGTGGGGGCGCCGGAACCTGCCTTTCCGATCTACGCCGCCGCGCTGGCCGGAATCATCGTCCAGCCGGCCGGCGATCTCGGCGCATTCCGCGCCCTCCTCGCCGATCCCCGCCGCAACGCGGCGTTGATCGGGCCGGGGGCGGGGCTGGGCGAGGAGACCCGCGATAAGGTGCTGGCGATCCTCGCCGCCGAGAAGCGCACGGTCCTCGATGCCGATGCGCTGACCAGCTTTGCCGATAACGCAGAGGTTCTGTTTGGCGCGATTCGCTCGCCTTGTGTGTTAACCCCGCATGAAGGGGAATTCGCCAGACTTTTCGCCAGAGTACTTGACGGCTCCGGCAGCAAGCTGGAGCGCGCCTGCCGTGCCGCGCAGCTAAGCGGCGCGGTCATGCTGCTGAAAGGCAACGACACCGTGATCGCCGCTCCCGACGGCCGGGCCGCAATCAACCCTGGTGCGCCTCCCGAATTGGCGACCGCTGGGTCGGGCGACGTGCTGGCCGGCATGGTGACAGGCCTGCTCGCGCAAGGCATGCCGGCCTTCGAGGCAGCGGCGGCCGGGGTATGGTTGCATGCTGACGCCGCCCGCCGGTTTGGCCCGGGACTGATCGCCGAGGATCTTGTCGAAGGGTTGCCCGCCGCGTTGCGCGCGCTGAAGACTGGCGCCATGGCGCCGGGCTCGGTATGAGCTTCGTTTCCCGCTTCACCGAACGCGGATCCCCAATGAGCGATCGCGCGCCTGCCGGCTTTCTCGATGGCGTCTTCGACCGGACGCTGGCCAACCTGCGCGGCGCCTGGCGCGAGATCGCCTTGTCGGCGCGCGGCGTATTGTCGGGCGCGCCGCGCCCCGATCTCCCGGAAGACGATGTCGCGCGGCTGCGGCAGCAGATGCTCAGCTGTCTGGATGGCCGTGGCGGCGAGGTGACTGCCCGGGCCCGCGCTGCCGAGCTCGGCCGCACCTATCTGGCGCTGAACCCGGGCGGGCGCGAGCGCTTCCTCAGGTTGCTCGCCAGCGAGTTCGATACGGACCACGACGCCGTCGACCGCTGCTGCGCCGGGCTGGCGGCGGTGGACACAACGGCCGAACGGATCGCCGCGGAGCGTGCGTTGCGCGCCGCGTTGCTGCCGCCGCGCGTCACGCTGCTGCGGCAGTTCAACGCGTTGCCGGAAGGGGTCAAGTTTCTCGTCGACCGCCGCGCCGAGCTGATCGCGATCGCCAATGGCGACCTGGTGTTGCGCGGTCTCGCCGACGATCTGCGCGATCTCCTCGCCAACTGGTTCGATATCGGTTTTCTGGAATTGCAGCGCATCACCTGGGATGCGCCGGCTTCGCTTCTGGAAAAGCTGATGGCCTATGAGGCGGTGCACGAGATCCGCGGCTGGACCGATCTGAAAAACCGGCTCGAAGCGGATCGCCGCTGTTTCGCCTTCTTCCACCCGCGCATGCCCGACGAGCCGCTGATTTTTGTCGAAGTCGCGCTGGTCTCCGGGATCGCCGGCAACATCGAGACGCTGCTCGACGAAACGGCACCGATGGGCAATCCGCAAACCGCCGACACCGCGATCTTCTACTCGATCTCGAACTGCCAGCGCGGTCTTGTCGGGATCAGCTTCGGCGATTTCCTGATCAAGCGGGTCGTCGATGCGCTCGCCGCCGAATTGCCGCGGCTGAAGACCTTCGCGACCCTGTCGCCCTTGCCCGCGTTTCGCGCCTGGCTCGCCGCTGAGGCCGAACAGGGCCCGCTGTTGCTGCCGAGCGAAGCGAAGACTGTCGAGGTGGTCAGCGCCGGCATGGACGCGGCCGGGGCGGATGATGCCCTGCTGCGCCTTCTCGACCGACCGGAATGGGTGGACGACCTCAGGATTGCCGCGGCCCTGCGCGAGCCGCTGCTGCGTCTCGCCGCGCGCTATCTATTGCACGCGCGGGCGCCGTCGGGGCGCGCTCTCGATCCTGTGGCGCATTTCCATCTCAGCAACGGCGCGCGGGTCGAGCAGCTCGACTGGCTGGGCGACCGCTCGCCCAAGGGCCTGCAGCAATCGGCCGGGATCATGGTCAACTATCTCTACCGGCTCGGCAACATCGAGGCCAATCACGAGGCCTATCGCGACGAGGGCCGGGTCGCTGCCTCCTCCACCGTGCGGGGTTTGGCGCGCGTGGCGTAAAATCGGGGCTCGCCGGGGGATCGGAAGGGGCGCGGCTATGTTCCGCACAACGAGTATGTTAGAACCCGCCGCCGGCGCGCAGGCGCCGCCCGGCCGGTCAGCGCGGGCGTGGCGGAACTGGCAGACGCACTGGATTTAGGTTCCAGCGATGAAAATCGTGGGGGTTCAAATCCCCCCGCCCGCACCAGCGGCCTCGCCACAAGCTGCGGCGCCGCGGCCGGGCCGAGTTGAGAGGGTGAGCAATCCGCGATGCAAGTAACCGAGACCAGCGCCGAGGGGCTGAAACGCGAGTTCAAAATCACCGTACCCGCGAGCGAGGTCGAGGAAAAGATCAGCCGAAGGCTCGGTGAGATTGGACGGTCGGTCCGCATCCCCGGCTTCCGGCCGGGCAAAGTTCCCTTGCCGCTGTTGCGCAAGCGCTACGGCCCTGCGGTGCGCCATGAGGTCCTGGAGACCACAGTCCAGGGCAGCTCGGCCGAGGCCATGCGCGAGCACAATCTCCGCCCCGCCCTCCCGCCGCAGGTCGAGATCGTGTCAGCCGCCGAAGGCGCCGATCTCGAATATAAGATGTCGATCGAGCTCTTGCCCGACATGCCGGAGCCCGATTTCACCGGTCTCGGTATCGAGCGGCTGGTAGCCGAAGTGCCCGAGGAGGATCTCGACCGCGCGATCGAACGGCTGGCCGAGTCGCAGCGCAAAACGGAGCCGGTCGATCGCCCGGCCGAGAGCGGTGACCTGATCGTCGTCGACTTTGTCGGCAAGATTGGCGACGTGGAATTTCCGGGCGGCAAGGGTGAGAACGTCTCGATCGAGCTCGGCGCGGGACGGTTCATCCCGGGATTTGAGGACCAGCTGACCGGGGCCAAAGCGGGCGAGGAGCGCACCATCAAGGTGACCTTCCCGGCCGATTACGGCGCCCCCGATCTCGCCGGCAAGGACGCGACATTCGATGTCAAGGTGAAGGAGGTGCAACAGCGCCTGCCGGCGGCGATCGACGACTCGCTCGCGGAAGCGGTCGGGCTGGAAAATCTTGCCGAGCTCCGCCAGGAGGTGCGGCAACGCATGCAGCGCGACTACGATTCGGTGGCGCGTCAGCGGGTGAAGCGAGCCCTTCTTGACAAACTCGCGGAGCGTTACGATTTCCCGGTACCCCCGGGCATGGTCGAGATGGAATTCAACACGATTTGGGCGCAGTACGAAGCCGAGAGGGAAGGCCGGAAACGAATGGTGGCCGGGCAGGCCGACGCGAATTCGGGAGCAGCGGAAGGACCGGTCGACGCGGCTGCGCTGATCGCGCCGGAGGAGACCGCTCTCGAAGGCAGTTCGGACCAATCGCCCGCGAGCGCTGAGGCCAAACAGCCACACGAGCACGAACACGAGCCGGCGGCGCACCACGCCACCCCGCATCCCGGGTCGGTCACCGAGCCGCTCGATGCCGCCGCGCTGATCGCGCCGGAAGAGACAGCGCTCGAAGGTGCCTCCGACAGCGAACCCGCGGCCTCGGAAGAGGATGAGGAGAAGCTCAAGGAAGAATACCGCCGTATCGCCGAGCGCCGGGTCCGCCTCGGGCTGCTGCTGGCCGAGGCCGGCCGCGCCAATAACATTACCGTGACCCAGGAGGAGCTGAACCAGGCGCTCGCTCAGGAGGCGCGCCGCCATCCCGGCTATGAGCGGCAGGTCATCGATTTCTATCGCAAGAGCCCCGAGGCGATTAACAACCTCCGCGCCCCGATCTTCGAGGAGAAGGTCGTCGACTACATCCTGGAGCTCGCAAAACCGGCGGAGCGCAAGGTGAGCCCGCAGGAGCTGATGACCGATGCCGCGGCGGCGGAGGAAAGCGCCCCGTCCGCATAGTGTGATAGGCTTTGGCAATCTGCGCGCCCGGGTTGGGCCGCAGTTCAGGAGAGCAAAATGGCCGACCCTCGTGAAACGTACATGAACACGCTGGTGCCGATGGTGGTCGAGCAGACCAACCGGGGCGAGCGCGCCTATGACATCTATTCGCGCCTCCTGAAGGAGCGGATCATTTTTCTGGTCGGCCCGGTGCATGACGCGGTTGCAAGCCTGATCTGCGCCCAGCTCTTGTTCCTCGAATCGGAGAACCCCTCGAAGGACATCGCCATCTACATCAACTCGCCGGGCGGGGTGGTGACCTCGGGGCTCGCGATTTACGACACGATGCAATACATCCGCTCGCCGGTGTCGACGGTCTGCATCGGCCAAGCGGCCTCGATGGGCTCGCTCCTGCTGTGCGCGGGCGCCAAGGGCAAGCGCTTCGGGCTGCCCAACGCGAACATCATGATCCACCAGCCCTCGGGCGGCTTCCAAGGGCAGGCCAGCGATATCGAGATCCAGGCTCGCGAGATCCTGCGGCTGCGGGCTCGGCTCAACGAGATCTACGTTAAGCATACCGGCCAGCCGCTCGACGTGATCGGGGCGGCGGTCGAGCGCGACCGGTTCATGACGCCGTTGGAAGCCAAGGAGTTCGGGCTCATCGATGAGGTTGTCGAATCCCGGCCGACTCGCGAGGAAGAGCGCGGCTTCCGTGCCTGAGCATGGTTAAAGCAATCCTCCCAGGGAGCAGCCGATTTAACTAGTTGTTGATCCAAATGGAGCACATATACTTCGATGGCCCGGGCGGTAGCGTTCTGGTTGAATGTACGGCTCGGTCAGCCCTTGCCGGGGTCCGCCGCGGGCACGGAATCGGCAAGGTCAGCCCGTCTCGGACGGGTCCGCAGGACCCGGCGATGGAGTGGTGATGACAAAGTCCAGCGGTAGCGACTCCAAGAATACGCTGTACTGCTCCTTCTGCGGCAAGAGCCAGCACGAGGTCAGGAAGCTGATCGCGGGTCCGACCGTGTTTATCTGTGACGAATGCGTTGAGCTCTGCATGGATATTATCCGTGAGGAGCACAAGACGACATTAGTTAAGTCGCGCGACGGGGTGCCGGGCCCACGCGATATTTGCCGAGTGCTCGACGATTACGTGATCGGCCAAGACCACGCCAAGCGAGTGCTGTCCGTCGCCGTCCACAATCATTACAAGCGGCTGGCCCACGGCTCTAAAAACAACGATGTCGAGCTGGCCAAGTCGAACATCCTGCTGGTCGGGCCGACCGGTTCGGGCAAGACCCTCCTCGCTCAGACCCTGGCGCGCATCATCGACGTCCCGTTTACGATGGCGGATGCGACGACCCTGACCGAGGCGGGCTATGTCGGCGAGGACGTCGAAAACATCATCCTGAAGCTGTTGCAGGCCGCCGATTACAATGTCGAGCGGGCGCAGCGCGGCATCGTCTACATCGACGAGGTCGACAAGATCTCGCGCAAATCCGACAACCCGTCGATCACCCGCGACGTCTCGGGCGAGGGCGTGCAGCAGGCTCTCCTGAAGATCATGGAGGGCACGATCGCCTCCGTCCCGCCGCAAGGCGGGCGCAAGCACCCGCAGCAGGAATTTCTGCAGGTCGACACGACGAACATCCTGTTTGTCTGCGGCGGCGCGTTTGCCGGGCTGGAGAAGATCATCGCGCAGCGCCGGCAGGGCACCTCGATCGGCTTCGGCGCCGAGGTGCGCGGGCCGGAGGAGCGCAAGACCGGCGAGATCCTGAAGGATCTGGAACCGGAAGACCTTCTCAAATTCGGCCTGATCCCGGAATTCGTCGGCCGGTTACCGGTAGTTGCGACCCTCGACGACCTCGACGAGGGTGCGCTGGTTGATATCTTGACGAAGCCCAAGAACGCGCTCGTCAAGCAATACCAGCGCCTGTTCGAGATGGAAGATGTCCGCCTCGAACTGACCGAAGAGGCGTTGCGGGGCATTGCCCATAAGGCCATCGCGCGCAAAACCGGCGCCCGCGGCCTGCGCTCGATCATGGAAGCGATTCTCCTCGATTCGATGTTCGAACTCCCGAGCCTCGCCGGGGTCAGCGAGATCGTTATCAATCGGGAAGTCGTGGAAGGGAGGGCAAAGCCGCTCCACATCTACTCTGATCGCCGCGGCGACGTCGGCACTCCAGCGTAATTGCTACCGGGCCATGTCCCGGCGGCCTGCGGCATCTGGTTGCGCCGCCTTGACGGTGAGAGGCTGGAGGCCAACCTAAACACGGCTTGTCGTACCAGCCGTCCTTTCAGGATAGGCTGAGGGTCACTGACAAAAGAGGGCCTATGTTCGAAACTGCGCGCGCCGCGCTCTATCCCGTTCTGCCTCTCCGCGACATCGTGGTGTTCCCGCACATGATCGTGCCGCTGTTTGTCGGCCGCGAGAAATCCGTGCGGGCCCTCGAAGACGTGATGAAGGACGACAAACAGATCCTTCTCGTCACGCAGAAGAACGCCGCTCAGGACGACCCGTCGACCTCGGATATCTTCACCGTGGGCACGATCGGCACGGTGCTGCAGCTGCTGAAACTCCCGGACGGCACCGTCAAGGTGCTGGTCGAGGGCGGTCAGCGCGCGCGCATCGTCCGCTTTACGGAACACGAGGCATTCTTCCAGGCGCACGCCGAAGTTGTCGGCGAGAAGCCCGGGCAGCATCAGGAGATCGAGGCGCTCGCGCGCACGGTCGTCGCGCAGTTCGAGCAGTACATCAAGCTCAACAAAAAGATCCCGCCGGAGGTGCTGGTCTCGATCAATCAGATCGAGGATCCCGGCAAGCTGGCCGATACAGTCGCTTCGCATCTCAGCCTGAAGATCCCCGAAAAGCAGGAGCTCCTCGAAACCGAGGTCGTATCCGAGCGGCTCGAAAAGGTGTTCGGCTACATGGAGGGCGAGATCGGCGTCCTTCAGGTCGAGAAGCGGATCCGCAATCGCGTCAAGCGTCAGATGGAGAAGACGCAGCGCGAGTACTACCTCAACGAACAGCTCAAGGCGATCCAGAAGGAGCTGGGCGAGGGCGAGGACGGCCGCGACGAGATGGCCGAGCTCGAGGACAAAATCAACAAGACCAAGTTCACGAAAGAGGCCCGCGACAAGGCTATGGCGGAGCTGAAGAAGCTGCGCAGCATGAGCCCGATGTCCGCGGAGGCGACCGTCGTCCGCAATTATCTCGACTGGATGCTGTCACTGCCGTGGCACAAGCGCTCCAAGATCAAGCGCGACATCAAGGGCGCCGAGCGGGTGCTTAATGCCGATCATTTCGGGCTCGAGAAGGTCAAGGAGCGGATCCTTGAATATCTCGCGGTCCAGCAGCGCATCAAGAAAATGAAGGGGCCGATCCTGTGTCTGGTCGGCCCGCCCGGCGTCGGCAAAACCTCGCTCGGCAAGTCGGTCGCGCGCGCGACGGGGCGCAACTTCGTGCGGATGTCGCTTGGCGGCGTGCGCGACGAGGCGGAGATCCGCGGCCACCGGCGCACTTATATCGGCTCGATGCCCGGCAAGATCCTGCAGGGCATGAAGAAGGCCAAATCGTCGAACCCGTTGTTCCTGCTCGACGAGGTCGACAAGCTCGGCGCCGACTGGCGCGGCGATCCGTCATCGGCGCTGCTCGAGGTGCTCGATCCGGAGCAGAACTCGAGCTTCAACGACCATTACCTCGAGGTCGATTACGACCTGTCCGACGTACTGTTCGTCACGACGGCCAACACGCTGCGCATGCCGCAGCCGCTGATGGACCGCATGGAGATCATCCGGCTCCCCGGCTATACCGAGGACGAGAAGGTCGAGATCGGCAAACGCCACCTGATCCCGAAACAGATCAAGGCGCACGGCCTGAAAAAGGGCGAGTGGAGCATCAGCGAAGACGCGCTCCGCGATCTGATCCGCTACTACACGCGCGAGGCCGGCGTCCGGAACCTTGAGCGCGAGATCGCCAATCTGACCCGCAAGGCGATCAAGGACATTCTGATGAAGAAGTCCGATCGGGTCAGCGTGACGCGCCGCAACCTCGACAAATACGCCGGCGTTCGCCGCTTCCGCTTCGGCGAAGCCGAAAGCGAGGACATGGTCGGCGTGACGACCGGTCTTGCGTGGACCGAGGTCGGGGGAGAGTTGCTAACGATTGAGGCCGTCACACTGCCTGGGAAGGGCCGTGTCACGGCGACGGGCAAGCTCGGCGATGTCATGAAGGAGTCGGTGCAGGCGGCCGAAAGCTACGTCAAGGCGCGCAGCCACGCCTTCGGCATCCGGCCGCAGATCTTTGAGAAGAAGGATATCCACGTCCACGTGCCGGAAGGCGCGACGCCGAAGGACGGTCCTTCTGCCGGTGTCGGCATGGTGACCTCGATCGTCTCGGTGCTGACAGGAATCGCGGTCAAACGCGACATAGCGATGACCGGCGAGATCACGCTGCGCGGCCGCGTGCTGCCGATCGGCGGGCTGAAGGAGAAGCTGCTCGCAGCCTTGCGCGGCGGGTTGAAGGCCGTGCTGATCCCGGGCGAGAACGAGAAGGATCTCGCGGAGATCCCGGACAATGTGAAGCGCGGATTGAAGATCATTCCGGTGCACACGGTCGACGAGTTGCTCGCGCACGCGCTCGCCAAACCGCTCACGCCGATCGCGTGGGAGGAAGAGTCCGAACCGCCGCCGGTTATTCCCGCGTCGGGCGAAGAGCGTTCGGGCGTGCTAACGCATTGATGTTCATTGGTTGACCGGGTCGCGTGCCGCTTTTTGACAGGGGCGGCACGCGACAACGGCCGGGAACAATTGAAAAAACCCGCATTTCTGCTGGGCCGCGGCGTTGACCCGTCTGGGGGGGCGCTCTAAACTCGCCGCGCAAATTTTCCTCCAACCATCCTGCATCTCGCTTAGGGGGCAACACGTGAATAGAAACGAGCTCGTTGATGCCGTCGCCGGCAAGGCGGACCTATCGAAATCGGCGGCCAACAAGGCGGTCGATGCGGTATTTGACTCAATTACCGATGCGTTGAAGGGGGGCACCGAAGTCCGTTTGGTCGGGTTTGGCACCTTCTCTGTGGCTAGCCGGGCCGCCTCGGAAGGCCGCAATCCCCGCACCGGCGAAAAGATTCAGATTGCCGCGTCGAAGCAAGCCAAGTTCAAAGCCGGCAAACGGTTGCGCGACGAACTCAACTGAGGGCGTGCGGGCCGCGCTCGCGGCCCTGTGCTCATCCGCCTCACTCGACGGCGCAATGCCCGAGGCGACTGGGGCGAAGTGAGCGGTTCAGGGCGATTAGCTCAGCTGGTAGAGCATCTCGTTTACACCGAGGGGGTCGGGGGTTCGAGTCCCTCATCGCCCACCAACCCTTGGCATTCTCTGCCCGCCGACCCGAGCAAAATCACGATGGAAGGACGGACCGGCCGGACAGTGCGCGCATCGTTCAGGGGCCTGCCTGCATCATTTCGCGAAATCAGTCGCCTCGATCGCAGCAATGCGACCGGGGAGTTGCTTGACACCCCTGGAGCGCCTAGCTAGGAGGTGTCGCCGCGATCGCGTCGCGGGGGCGTAGCTCAGTTGGTTAGAGCGCCGGCCTGTCACGCCGGAGGTCGCGGGTTCGAGCCCCGTCGCTCCCGCCATCGCTCGCATG
>Ga0209488_10000254_pt1 | contig 43106 bp, 54 predicted proteins | sample Rivendell_Oct201_8_FD_188349 | JGI IMG/M metagenome (GOLD analysis project Ga0209488, IMG submission 188349) | Vadose zone soil microbial communities from the Eel River Critical Zone Observatory, Northern California, USA -... | ecosystem: Environmental > Terrestrial > Soil > Vadose zone >...
TTCATGAAATAGTTGTGAAATATTTGATTTCTTCTACTTCATTAAATCATATACACGCCTCGACATAGAATCCACGACTCGACGACTCGCGCGAGAACACACACATGTGTGTTACAAAGGTGGGACCGATAGCCAGGCTGGGGATTAGAGCATGGTAGGAATGGGACGTAAAGCGGTTATGGAGAATAACACAAGAAAGCAACTCAGTTGAGAAGGTGCATCGAGTCCAAAAGTGAGAAAGCCAGAAAAAAAGAAAAAAGACGCATAGTAGTGACTTTCTCATGGGAAAGGTCTGAGGAGCTGCAGCTGCGCTTGCCAACTGCCTTTGGAGACGTGGTCGAGTCTAACAAGCACCAGATCAAAGACGTCCATCCGACCGGGACCAACAACCCAGGCTGGGTCACCGTCCTCTTCCATTGGTCGATCTTTGTGTTCCTAAAGGGACCCGTGAGACAGAGATCGCGATGACTAGAAATGATGCATACAACGATGAAGCGAGCGACAGACTTGGCTACGTTCTTTGCGAGTTTCCCGCGCGTAATAGGCCCTGGGGGGTTGCGGAAATCCCTAGTAGGGATTTGGCGACTCCAGGGTTGATAGCCAGGCCACTGTGAGACATCGTCAGCACATTCATGAGTGTGGCACAGCAAAGCTGTGTGGGGTGATGCTTACGTTAATTCGAACCGAGATAGACGGTCCCCGCTCTTGGAACATAGCTTCGTCCCGTTGCACGAGGCGTGCGAAGCGGCCATGCATGGCGTCCCTCAAGGGGATACCTTCTTCGTCAGGCTTTTGCATGTAGAAGTGGATGGATGGCTCGAGAATGACTTCATCAACGTAGCGGCGTCTGTCACTTGAAGTGTGGGGTTTGTACCGCTTCTGTGGCACCATGGGCCCTCGTAGGTGCTCGCTCAAAGGAAGGGGCGGCTCTGGCTCCGGAGATGGTTGCTATTATTAAGAACTAGTTAGACTGATGTGGACAGGATGAATGGGGAAACAATACGAACAGGTTGAGAATGAGTCAACTGCCAAGGCGCAACTTGGGATAGGTAAGGGGAGGCGGAGGCTGGGGAGGGATATGAGGGAAAAACGTCGGGTACATTACGGGCAGGGGTGGGAGGGGTCAGAGACGGTAGATTTGGGGATGAAGAGTAACCGTGATGAGATGGTGAGAGGCCAGGCGTGATTGGAGTAGAAGTGACCGACGATGATGGTCCGTGAGGGTTCATGTATGTTGTGGCGAGGTCGACGTTAATGGGGGGAAGGGGGAGCCCATTGTGCATGGGGGGATGGAAGGGGTAATTATCGTCACTGTTGAAGAATTGAACCTCAAAACCAGGGGATGGGACGGATAGCATAACAGGAGAGATTCCTTCAAGGTTCAATATATCGCTAAGGTCGGAGGGTTGGGGGGACTGTTGGGGTATTCAACGTTAAGTAGATAGCCATGAACAACAATGAAAACGACGACCTGCTGCGCGTCTTTGCCGCCACCGGGTGATAATGAGTCAGGCTGAGTAGAATGAGCGCCGGGCCAGACTAAACGGAAGACATCACCGCATACCTGAGAATGATGCAAGAATAGCATAGACGAGTGGTCCTCAAGGTGGGTGTGCTGGCGAGCGTAGTTGTCGTAGTCGTAGTTAGCCATTCTTGAGCTTGTTATATTGGGAAGATGCTATGTTGGCGTATGGGGGAGGGTGATCGGAAACAGTATGGTTGGAGGGGAAGGGATACAAGAGGGGGGGGAATGGAATGGCCCAACTCGTGGTATTTAAGAACGAGTCAGATAGCACGACTAAATGAAGGCAGTGCGACCTCAAGTTGAAGGGGGAACTGGGGGGGTTTTAAAGAGGAAGGGCGAGGACATGACTGCATCGGTCCAGGAACACAGAGACAAATAATACTGATCCCTGGGCGACGGACCCGCAGATCTAAGAGATTCAAAGAGATCGTGAGATCAGTTGGGCCCCTTGGCTCGGGACTCTGGTTTAGCTGATGTCTGATGTGGCGCAAGTGCACATATTTCCAAGCGACCCGTAGACCAAGAACAAACCCTCAAGAGTTCTCCAGTCGGGAATGAGTGAGTAATATGATTGACGGGTTCGAACCGGCGCTGTGCACGGGGGGTCGCAGGGCAAATTGCGTGGCGCTTAAATGGCCAAAAGCGATGGGCGACAAGGGAACTTCAATTCGGGGGGTCTGATCCTTACCGGACCTGGAAAGGGGCAACGAGAAATGGCATTGGAGGCTGGACAGAAGAGCTCATGTAGGAAGGAGATTATGCCGTGGATACGCACAGGTGGGGGCCCTGGGGGGCGCGTGGTGCGTGGCAGAACAGCAAAAGGGCGTTGGCGCTCTAGTGATTTCTAAACAGAGCCAAATAGTTTCTACATCACGTGATTGTCTCGGCCTTCACCTCCTTCACCGTTTCGGGTACATTCTCTTAAGGATGTCTTCCCTTGCAGGGGCACTCGTACCCCCAGATATCACTTATAATATCACTTCAGCAGATGTCGACATGAACTCATCCTCATTTGACGATGCTCCTCAGGAACACTATCCCAAACAAGAGGAGGAGATGGGTGACCTGTTTGGTGAAGATTCTAATGTAGACTTTGTTCACCACTCCCGGTTAGTTCCTCCACCACAGCTGTATCCCTCGCTTTCCCCTCAATAAAACTACGTAGTGATCAGCATCAAGCCTCCGGCGCACCGAGTACTGCCGAATCGAGATACTCTTCCCCTGCCTCTGCACCACCTCAGGACGAAGGTCTTTCCTCCCCAGACCGGAAACGAAGACAGGCTTTGGAGTATGAAGAAGACGACGAACCTAACCCACTTATTGAGCACCGCCTGGAAGCCTCGGTCTCGATTCCTAATATACCACTACCAAAAAGTTCAGACGGACAAGTGCGTGTCCGGTCGGCACAAAAATACAAATCTCACCCTTTTCTTCTTTACCCTAGCATTGGGTGGTTCGTATGCCCAATTTCGTCAAAGTGGACTCAAAACCTTTCCATCCGGACACTTATATTGGCCCGGAACACGAGGAAGACTTCTTAGGTGGCACCCATGAACGCGACATGGGAATAAAACTCCGTGTAGAGAACACAGTCCGGTGGCGCTGGACTAAGGACAAGGATGACCGAGACGTCAGTTTTCTGGTTTCACTTTGTACCCTATTACAAGGATCTAAAGTCTCCGTGGTGGCGTAGAATCGGCAGTCGAACGCCCACATTATCCGATGGTCAGATGGCACCATGAGCCTCCGATTGGGCAAAGAGTACTTTGACATCAACCAAGTAATTGATAGCTCTGGGTCTGCGCACCGACAAGCATTCGGCCTTTCTCAGAACTCTCAATCCCAATCCCAAGGAACGCCCACCCTCACCCCCACAAAGACACACGGCCTCACGTACCTGGTCGCGCAACACAAGCGCGCAGAAATTTTGCAAGCCGAGGCAGCAATAACAGGCTTTTTGACCTTGCGCCCAACTGACATGCAGTCGGAGACACACCGCCTCGTTGTCCGCGCCGTGGGTCAAAAGCACAGCAAGGTTGCCCGTTTACGGATGGCACCGGACATGGATCCGGAGCGCGAGAAACAAGAACTTATCCGGGCCTCCTCCGCAAAGAAGCCACGCCACGCACGTGCCGGCGAAGAAGGTGGCATTGGAGCCGGAGGAGGCGCGCGCCGGCGTCGTGCCTCGGGCGGCGGACGCCGCCGTTCGGCAAACGACATGGACATATGGAGCGACGACGATGACGCCGCGTACGACGCGTACGGGAACGACGGCGACGACGGGCGCAGCAGTCCTACTAAGAAGCGCCGCGCACGCGAGCCGGAAGAGCGCCGCGGGGGCGAGTACCAGACGGACGATTTCGTCGTCGCCGACTCTGACGAGGACGACGCCGCTGCCGCCGGCCACGGTTCCGATGCCGGCGGAGGTGCTGGCGGCGGAGGCGGCGGACACGCCGGGCGCCGGAAGAAGAGGGCTGGACGCGAAGATGCGGCAGAGGAGGAAGAGGAGGACGTGCTGGATAAGCTGGACGCCCAAATTAACCAGCAAGAAGCCAACCGAAAAAGGCGACGGGATGAAGCAGCGGATGCGCCGGAGGGTGGGGGCGACGACCAAGCCGGCGAGGTGGCGATGGATGTTGAGAGCGAGGAAGACGAGGAGATCCGGGTGAGACGGGCTGGCGGTGCACGTAAACGGACGACCGTGGCGGGCTTCGACGAGGAAGATGAATAATAAAATTAATATTGGTGGCACACGGCGACAGGGTCCCTCATTCTCATCATGTCATTTCTACAGAGAATCACGCTGCAGTGGTCGCGACTGGTGTACAGTTGACCGGCATTACCCACAACTGGGAGCAATTGGCCATCATTCCCTGGTGTATTCGTTATGGCACACCGCCACGCCATCACTATTAATTGGCACCAAGGTCACGAACCACTACACTAGGGCCCACGTGTTTCCTCTGCCCGAAACGTGTCGACGACTGCCTGGTTCTCGGAATTGTTATGAAGTAAATTGCGCAGCGTGAACAAGGCGTGTTCGCGCAAGTCTAGGTCCACAATTGAAATTAGGATCATCATCATCAGGGCCACCGAGACGAGATACAGGGGGGATTAGCGTGGCGTGGCGTTGTGCCGGAGTGCAGCACGCGAACCCATGCGGCCTAAAATAGAACTCACAAGGATTCCGGTCGTCTATGTGACACAAATTGAGCACAACGGGGATGCCTCCGCACGAACGAATGCGGTCTTGCATCGCCTTGCAATTATGGCACAAAATCCCGAGCAGCCTTACCAGATCCCTCTTGAGGTAAGGGAAGCCCGCTGCGTCGGCGGACGGGGAGCGTCCACCACCCCCAGGAACGCCATCCTTGCCGTTCGGGGAAGACGGCTTGATCTTCCCAACGTTGATTCGGGGAAGAAAACGGTCGAGCAGGCGGAGTGTCTCTAAAGAGCAAAAGAGCAAAGCTATTGTGTTTGAAAGGGGTGGGAGAAGCAAGGGACCATCATACCCAGCAGTTCCTCGATAAACCCGGATCCGGTGGGGCTCCGGGAAGCGGAGATGGCGTCATGGCAGAGACGAGTCAAGGTGACTACCTCCGCCGGACCCGTGATCGCTCCACGGCCATCTTTTTCCCGCTCGGCGAGCAGAATTGAAGAGAGGGTGGTTGACAGCAGCACTAATGCGACACATACCCCGGCAAGTCGTCCATCCAAGGCGAAATCGGGCCTCTGCGCAGCACTTCCTCTTATGTCGGTTGGTTCACTGTGGTGGGTTGACGCGTCGCCGATGGCGTGCTGAATGGCCCGTTGAGCGTATTCCGCTTGGAGGAGAAACACAGGCGCAAGAAAACTTGCTAAATTGCTTAGGTGATCGTCCCGATCTTGAAATGGGGTCGGAACGGAGTGACAAAACGAATCAAGTAACTTCAAGAGTATTGTTTGAGACGGGGAAACGGGCTCATTATCCCTGTAGCGGCGTAAGTGACAGAAGCCTGCTACGTAGATTACGAGTACACGTACATGGACATTCGAGTGTACAGTTCTGGAAAGAATCCGAATTCAAAAAGGTTGGAGAAGATGGCATATCTGGAAAATGTTTCATACAAGTAGGACGGCGAAGGGAGTGAAACTTACCCTAACTCAAAAACCTTTGCCTCATCCTCCAGTTCGGAAATGTCCGACAGACCTTCCAATCTGTCCAGGATGAATATGCATATACGGATACCGATACTTGTAGTAACCAGTGAGTGCCTATTGGAGTGAGCGGTCAAAGTCCCGCAGAAAGCGGGTGTGAATGGCCGTGCGCACCCTCGTTCGCTATTGTTATGGACACAATTCAAAATGAGAACAAGGGAGGAGGCCACAGAACGCAAATCAGGCAAGCCCAAAAGACGACTGTCCTAGTAAAACGGTGTTGTCGGCAACACGAGTACAGATACGAATTTGTCATTACATGAGCACGGACTGTTCCTCAGGGATTGCCATGTGCACACCCCAGAACTGGTACAGGAGGTCTTGATTCCCGGTGACGAGATTGGCAAGTGTTTGTGTCAGTACCCTCGTGGTCAGGAGGGCTATTACAATCCGTGGAAGTACATGGCACCAAGAGGAGTGGGAAAACTTACCACTCTCGGGGTCATCCCTTGACCATGCGGTGTGGAGATAGATCAGTTGGCGTATTTGTGGTTCCAAAGGACTGGGGAGTAACGTCAGTTATCGGTTTTCCCAAGTTTGGGGTAATGGCGGTGGGTGGAATAGCCAGCTCACAACGCATTTTTTTGGTTATGTGGGACATCGGCGATAAGATTGCGCGTAAATTTTGCCAGACTGACAAGCAACTGGGAAGATCGACCGTCCGTATCGATCCCCGCGGATTGTGCACGGGAAAGTTCATTCCATAGCTCGCGGAGGGGTACCCAGATAGAGGGTTGTTGAGAGCCCAGTTGAACTCTATTGACGCTGATTAGATTAGCTGCGGATACGGGGAGGGGGGGGGTGAGAAGAAGTGGATGGACTGACCGACGGGTCTTGTCCGTGACAAGTTCACGCGAAAGGCCATTCAAAGCAGCTTCCAATGCGGAAAATTCTGAGGGATTATGAGTGTAGAAAGTACGCCACGTGTGGAGCAGCTGCGAGTATGAGGAAAGGGTAGTCGAATCCATTCGCAAGTTGAACGGCGGGTATGTGACAGCGGAGACTGCGCCTCCGAGTAAGGCAATGATGTGGATTGGTGTCAGTGGTACGTACCTGTACCCCCACCGTTTCTCTCACTATCTGTAAGAGGGTGCCAGTACTTGGTGGTGGCGATTTCAAGTATTTTCTACGGCCGAAACTCTGTCCTGAACCCTGAGCCATCAACCCAATGAGTGGACCCCCACCGGACTCTGATAACCTCCGTATCTCACTAGAGCCCCATCTCGTCGAGTTATTGCGTCCGCTCGTAGATGCCGTTCCCACCCCGCTCTCTGCAGAGCTTTCGCCACTTCTCTCAGAACAGGCCAGTTCGCCGACACTGACCATCTCATACGCCCTTCTCCGGTCCATCTCCAAATGGGCACGGACAGAGGAGGGGGCAAGCACACTCAAATCGAAAGTCCCCCCACTCGATCCGCTGTCGTACAACATGGTTCCCTTACTCGCAGGCACCCGCACCTCTCCCGACAAGAAATTTCCGCAGTTGCCGCAGCCTTCCACGCGTTCTGAGATCGCGGCGCGCGATATCAGCGACAGACGGGCGATCCTGGCGGTGCTCAACGCCCTCCTCAGCGTGATCTGTACCGGCGCGGCCGTATGGTGGGCCGCCCAACGCACGGGTTGGCGCGACGAATGGGTGAGTGCCACGTACGTTTCGGTCGGGGTCAAGGGATCCGCGAGGACAAGACGCGTTGTTTCTGACTCTCTGCTGCTCGAAATAATAAAATTCATTCATTCATTTTCCAGAAAGTTCTCATGTCGTTGCTCGCCGCGACGACCGTCGCCGTATCTGAGGTTGGACTGTACATCATTTGGGAATCCCGCCGGAAGAGGACGCCGGCGGCGCCCAAGTCCCACCATCCTGCGAGCCACGCCACATCGCGCGATGTCGGTGAGGAGACCCCCCCAACTCCCGATTCCTTGTCCTTGGGTGATACGCCTTCCCATGTCCCGTCCCAAGGGAGCACCTCCATCTATCCCCATCAGCCCAGCGCTGGGATTGCTCTTCGGCAGCGCCGGAGGGGCTCCACCAGCAGATCACGCTCCAAATAACATGCTGCCAAAAAGTTTTCATGTTCGCTTGATGAGCGCCATGTCAGGGCCACTTCTGTACGGTTCGGGTAGGTCCTGACGGTAGCGATGGCGACGAAGAATGGCAAGTCATTCTTGTAGGACATGTGTTTTGGAGCGCCCAATCTACTGGGTACCCCTGTCAGTCCGACAAGTTCCTGGAACAACATAGTTCGCCTCGTTCTATCTATCTAGATGATACTGTGGTACTATATCATACGGAATTCGGCTGGCACACTGGCACATCACATAAGGCGTTACTCGTTACTCGTAAATCCTAACAGCTTTCATAAATTGGAAAAGGTACCAGCCTGTTAGACCCCAAACTTCGACGACCTTCTCCTTGGGTTCGCCACCACTAGCACGGCTCAATTCTGTTTGAGAGGCGTCTTTTATGAGATCTGAGACCTCGACTGCCCAGTATGGCCGCCCCCCTCGGAAGTGGTACACCTGTAATCGCGCAGGGGCCGCCGCAACGGCGAGGGGTAGGTGAAATGCCGCAGCCACCTCAGCCTGTGATACGGCCAAAGAATCCATTCGTAATGAAGGTAACGGAGCTTCCAGGCCACCCCCGGCTTCGTTTCGCCGCGTGGCATGTATGAAACCCTGTATAATTCACGTTCACGACATCACAAGGCAGAGGGGGAGGGCAACGGTTGGTCCTATTAGCCTAAGGACAACGTAACTTACAACATACGACCACACGCGCAATCCGCCAAGAGACAGTTCGGGGGGCCCAACCTCTCCTAGTATTTCCACTTGGTCGGATAAAACACCCAACTCTTCTCGTGTTTCACGTAGAGCCGCTGCAACGAAGGTTCTGTCGGTCTAAACGCAACGTGTTCGGTTCAGCCATGCGGCGATGATCATCGGCAATATTAATGGGGCCAGCATCTCGTCACGATCAAGGTTGTCAGAGCACTTGGCACCAATCGTACTTACCGGATCGACCCTCCCCCCGGGAAAGCTACGCGTACGCATTCACGATGAGCAATTTTTGCTAGTGAACCTAGCTTGATCGACCCTTACCTGACCTCTCCGGAATGTGTTCTAAGCTTCCCTCGCAGTTCGAGTAGTATACTAGGCTGGTTTGCGACGTTACAGAGCGGTATGAGGACGGCGGCGTGGCTCTCTTTAGGGTCAGCGGTTACCGGCTCGTACTCCTGAGCGCTCCTGGTCAACGCGTTGCGTATCGCCGTGAGTGAGTTTCTAGAGAAGGGTGAAGATAATAATGCGGCGGTGAGATTTGGTTGAGGAAGGATACTGGTGGAAGCAGTGGTGACGGTTCGGAGCATGTTTGGTTGGGCGCTCCGAGGTGCTCATTAGGACATGCATTGCACTCCCATGCATATACTCAATACATCTAACGCCCTCTCTCAACGATGAGAGCATACCATGTCCGCATAGTCCTGCAACGCACATCATCCTCAAAGCCTGAGCAAACCGATACCTTTACACCTCTATCCTTGTGGCAACCGCTCCCGACACACCCAAACAGATCTACTGCGCGCCGAAACGTAACGTTTAACTCTCGAGGAAAAGACTATCGCTTTGGGCCCATCGCCTTGGATTGGGTTGATCTCGACAACATGGATGCCTCGCTTTTCATCAGCAGTAAAGGACGAGCGGACCCAAAGGGTGCGTTCACGGCATCCTACCAAAAGCAGAGAGACGAGCTAAGCTGCGCAATCTCCAGGTCCCGCAATCGCCACCTTCGTTCCTCAAAGCCACACAAAGTCGGGGTCTACGAATCTACCCAACGGGGTTGTCCATGTCTTCCGCGATGTCGAGCGGCAGAAACTCGCAGAGACGAACGAGGGGACGTCCGCTCCGGACGCCAGTCATCTCATGCTGGAGAACGCAGAGACCGACGGCTACATGATCGGCGTGTTGGCCGTTCCTTCCTGGATGACGCCGTCGGATTTTCTTGCCTTTGTCGCCCCCGCGGAAGGCGGTATGGCGCACCTCAGAATGATTCGGTAAGTTTCGTCCGTGCTGCAGATCAGTCTCATTCGTTTGACGAAAACGTTATGACTGGCTGGTTCACAGAGATACGGCCCCCAACCGTTCCATAGCCCTTATCAAGTTTCGCACTGCAGAAAGTGCTTTCGAGTTTGCCGAAGCTTACAACGGCAAGCCGTTCAATTCAATGAATGTCAGTCCCTTCCTTAACTTTAGATGTCTCCGCAGCTTCTCACTACATCCCCAGCAAGCTACTTGTCATGTCGTTCATATCACGTCTGTCAGCATCGATGCGGATGATTCTGTATCTTTGGCACTGTCCCGGCTCGGTTCGGCGCGCGCTCCAGTTTTCGAGTTGCCGACGTGCCCCGTCTGCCTCGAGCGCATGGACTCCGCGGTTACTGGGCTGGTGACCGTCCCGTGCTCACACACCTTCCATTGCGAATGTCTCAGCAAGTGGGGAGACAGCCGGTGATCGTCTTTCCCTTCCGTCCATCTTCGACGACTCAAATTCATTCGACATTGTTAGATGTCCTGTGTGCCGCTACTCACAAAATTTGCGCACATCGCACCCGTCCTCCGCCAACACTGCCCGCTCCGCTCCAATCCCCTTTGCCAATCCGTCCGCACCTGCCCTCTCGTCTTGTGTAGACTGTAATTCCACCACGAGCCTCTGGATATGCCTCATTTGCGGAAACATCGGCTGTGGAAGGTACGGACGCGCGCACGCACACGCACACTACGAACGCACGACACATCTGTATGCTTTGGAGCTCGAGACCCAGCGCGTGTGGGACTACGCCGGCGACGGCTACGTACATCGGCTCATACAGAATAAAGCTGACGGCAAGCTAGTCGAACTCCCCTCGGCATCGATGCGCAGCTCCATCGAGGACAGCGGCGTGGGGGGTCCCAGCACGTCCGATTCCCTCACGGCAGAGAAGATCGAGGCGATAGGGATCGAATATTCCTACCTCCTGACCTCGCAGCTCGACTCGCAGCGGGCCTTTTACGAGGAGCAGACCGGCGCGCTGCAAGTCGAAGTCGCAGGCTTCAAGGACGCCGTCGCGCAGCTCCAGCTGGAGGCCGAGTCCTCGCGCGCGGCGGCGGTGGCTGAAGAGAGCCGCCGACGAAGCGAGGAGGAAGAGCGCCTTTCGGAGATGTTGCGTGACAAGCAGCGCGCTGAGAGAAGATCAGAGCGCTTCGCTGAGGTCACGCGCGCGCTCGAGAAGGAGCTGAGGGAGGAGCGCGCCGTGAGCGGCGGGTTGCTGAAGAACCTCGAGGCGGCGCGGAAGCGCGCAGAAGAGGGAGAGGTAGAGCGCGCCGCTCTGGTGCAGCGGGTGCAGGAGCTGGAGGACCAGGTGCGGGACGTGATGTTTTTTCTCGAGGCGCGGACGAAGATCGAGGCTGGTGAGGGGGAGATGGCGGAGGTGGCTGGGGGTGACATCGCTGTGCCGGCATCGTCATCAACATCAGGGCCATCGACGCAGACTCCGCTGCCGCCGCCGCCCAGAAGGAAGAAGAAAGGGAAGCGGTAGAATCGACAATTCTGGTCTAGACGCGTACCCGAGTCCCTCGTGGTCAACCGTCAACCCCCCTTGAGGGTATCGTGGTCATTCGTTTGGTCGTTTGTACCTTAATGTACCCTCGTCTGCTGGGTGCAACACGCCATTTCCGCCGCTGTGCCGAGCAGTGCGCCCATCTGACGCCTATCACTCCGGTGCTTATCTCAACTGCACTCACTACACGCAACCTCGATCGACTGGTGACGAGAGCACTCCATTAATTGATCACTACATGTAAACGAAAGGCTAGGCCTATCTCGTTTTGTCCCTCGTCTCATCTCACACGGTTCCACCTGTCGAAGTAATATGAATGGACGCATCCTCCCTACGTTTCACTTGGAACGATCCACGTGTCCCTTTGAAATCAAAAGGCACACGGTGTGACGTCATTATACATTGTTTGCAGGTGGCAAAAAAAGCTTTCGGGGATTCAATGATAGGAGGGCCTCTCACAGACCTTCGAAGAAGCTCAGGTCCTGCGCGGTGAGGCCCCCAGTACCCTTGATGGGTGCAAGTGGCGCCGCGTTCACGGCGGGCGAGCTGACGTTCTTTCCCATGTCGTCGTTAATGAGCAGCGCAAGCGGCGTCGATTCCGGCGAGAACTGCGCCGGCGAGGGCTTCGCTGCCGCCGCGACGCCGTAGCCGCTCGGCGGCGGCAATAGCGGAACAGGCGTGGAAGTGGACGACCTTGACGGCGGCTTGGACCTGTTCATGATCGCAGCTGGGAGAGGGGGTGGCGAGAAGGCCCTCCGAGCCGCTAGCCCACTGGAAGGCGCAGGGACAGCGAGCGAGGGCGATCCCGAGCGAGGCGGGCCGATGAGATCAAAGGCATTTGCTTTTGTGACAGTAAACCCGTCCTTCCTCGGGGAGCCCACCTGTGGCGATGTGGTATTACCGAGAGACGGTAACAGCGAGGATTTTCCGGACGGAGGCGGGGATGGAAGGGTGAAACTCGCGGCCGTGGGGGTAGTCCCGAAGTAATCCACATTCAGGGGACCTTCGCCCACGGTTCTTTCAGGTGGTGGGGGCGGGGGTAGGAGTGGTTGGGGCAATGGTGACGGTGGTGCGGGCCAACGACCTTTCCGGGATGCAGCTAGGTCGAGCAAACTCTGGGCGCGTTGATGTCCTTGAGCAATTGCCTTCTGCTTTGGGGAAGCAGACGTCACCTTTGGCGGGGAATTGGATTGTTGGCTGTCCGAGCGAGAATGTTTGGGTGAGGAAGGCGGATGATCGAGGCTTACTCTGTATGCAGGTGTAGTTTCTCGTGGCGTAGGTGCACTAGGCGCCACTGGTTGAGTCGAGCTCGCAAAGCTGAATGGTTGTGGTGCATCGGGCTCGGAGGCACTGAGTGGTCCCGTAGTCGGCGAGGACATAAGGTGAACCAAGTCATCGAAGGGTGAATTTGACGAACGCTGCGGGGACAAGAGTGAGGAAACCTCCCCCGGACCTGTAGAGGGCGAGCTAACGTTGAACGGGAGAAGTGGAGGGTCCGTAGGAGAGGAGTAGAAGTCGGAGAAATCGTCATCATCCTGGGAAATGTCAAAGGATCGGAGGGTTCGCGCAGAATCCAATCGAAGCTGAGGTTGAGCGACGGGTGGTGGAACTAGACTGGGCTGCGGGGACAAAACAGGAAGTAAGGATACGTCGAGAGATGGCTGGCTTATCCCGGTTGATGGGAAGGGATGAGATGGAGCCGAGTCTGAGGATACCAACTCCGGGGAACCTGATACCTTGTTGATATCAGGAATGAGAGACAACGCCAGGATGGGAGGGATGGGAGAGACTTCAGTTGAGCTTTTCAGGGCTGATATGGCACGCGCATGTGGATCATCGGAGGATAAAAGTGTGTTCCCGTTCAGCGTGTTACCTCTGGATGCCGCCGCTAGACTATGTGGTGGTGGAGTGGAGACGTTAGGCGGGGGCGGCAATAGGGGTGGCAATTTCTCATGGAGGGTGCCACTCCGGGTGTTCTCGTTCTCGCTCCCGAGTCCGTCGATTAGTCCATCAACAGTATGTACCGGGTCAGACGAGTTGGACCTTACGTCGGAGAGGAATTCAAAGTCGTCACTTGAGAGGGCCAACGAGTTACGTGGAGATGAGCGGGCCCGAGAAAATCGCTTAAGGAAGCGTGATACAGCTGACTCAGATGGCAACAGTTGCATATCCTCATCCTGTGCCATAAAATCAGCGGAGGAAGTGCTAGGTTCGAAGGAAAATGTAAGAAACTGTACATACCTGAGATGGCGTGTGCGCATGGGACGGCCTAGGGGAAGTCTGGGATGTAGGCAAAGAGGGGTTTGCGGTCTCCATGCTGGAGTCCTGGTTCAGCGCCTTGACAGCGTGTGAATCTTCTGGCACAGCGACGGTTGGAGAGGGAGTGCTCTGTTCTTCGCTGGGAAGAGTACTGGGTGAGCTGGCAGTCCTCCGACCCCACAGGCCGGCCAGCAGCCCCGATGATTTTTTCACCCTTTCTTCAGCCTTCTCATCCTTCTTGGTATCCTTTTCAAGAATCCGCCAGCCTACAGGGACCTCGTCCACAGACATTTCCACGCGGGATTTGACAGACGTTTCCCAGGCAGTCGATCCTTTCGCCGCGAGAAATTTTGACATTGGGCTTGTACGGGCCAATGCAGTGTTCCGGGAAAGCTTGACGGCATCGGCCATAGCCTTTGCAGTAAAACTCTGGCCAGAAGATTGAAGCTGTGGAAGCGTGAAGGTTGGGATGTAACGGAGTAATAAAGTGTCACTGCGCATGTGTGTAGGCGTGCAGATAGTATTGAATACAAAGTCACGGACTCACAGACCGTCAACATCCATACCAGAATGCCATCGCCCCTCCCAATCTTCATTGGCTGCGTCCTGAATTTCTGGCCAAGCGTCCTTCGTAAGCTCTTCCAGATGCAGAAGAATCCGGGATAGAAGCTCTGGTGGCTTCATAGATGCAAGTCGTTGTAAGAAAGGTAAAAGAGGGAAGCAGGCGATTAGAGTTGCTCACCACTTTGCGATCCATTTCTAACTGCCTCAGCTTCGCTGACTCCCACTCATCACCGGCATGTTGTGCGTCATCTTCGTCCAATTCTTTCTCCACACTTCCCCATGCGGAACTCCATTCGTTGTCGTCCAACTGGCCTCCGAGTGAACCTCCAGTAGTGGTAAGTGCGGCGTCACTATGCTCGGTACCCACAGTGAAGGTACCAAAAGCATCGGGACTAGATGGCGGAGATGGTTCAGGGGAAGGAGCTGAAGACGACCTCGGAGTGGGTGATACCTCCCTTGACAGAGAGGGGGGGGTGATGTCATGACTTTGAGCCGGCAGTGAGGAAGGTGAAGAAGGTTGAGGCTTGGATTCAAGAGACGGCTCAACTACGATCTCCTTGCCGGGCGATGGTTCCGTAAAGCTGGGATGTCCTAGAGAAATACCGCCGTATGGGTGTTCGGATGACCAGTCATGTGTAGTATGATGAGCGCTTGACCATAGTGGACTTTGGGTGTCTGACGGCTCATCCCATTGAATGCCCTGGCCAGTAGACCAAGAGGGCATGGCAAGATCGTCTTCCTGGAGGTCATCGTCCCGAAGCTTTTCGGAAGTTGACCAAGGTATCGTTATCTTGCTGTCGTTACCCTTGACGTCGTCAGGACTACCCCAAGCGTTGCCCCAGAGATCATCCATTGCAGGGACAGTCAGACGACGGGTCGGTCCATTAGTTGTGGTGGCACGTGATGTTATGTGTCACGTGCATCACGTCTCCCGTGAAGAGTCGCCGTGATCGCCGAAGTTCACTCACGACACTCATGGATCCTCAATTACCAGAGCCAAAGGGTTCAATCTGGAGCTGGGACGATAATGACGTGCAGCTGCTTTTTTCTAACCTTGGTTTTCCCCAATACGAGGCCAAGGTCAAAGGTCAATACCCTCTCTTTATTGTTTTCCTCATGACCTCCATCAACTCATCACAAGTGCAGAGCATAACCTTACTGGCGACGTGCTCTGTATAATGGGCCCAGAAGACTTAAAAGAAATGGGTGTCACCACGGTCGGACAGCGTTTAGCTATTCTGAAGGCTGTCTACCTCATAAAGCTTGCCCACGAGATCCCCTTCGAACCTGACCACTATATCCCCCCTTGTTAGTCGTCCTTCTCTCCTCTCCCACATTGATGATTTCCTGAGCTGTGAATAGCGGAGGCAGGTGATCCTCCAGAAAACATGACCATTGATAAACTATACAGCCTCATCCGGGAACAAGGTTAACCGCCTCTTCATCTGAACTTTCGCGTGCCACTCATACTCTTCAGAGGAACGACTACGGTCCCTTGAAAAAGAGAACCGGCGATTGTCGGAGACCGTACACTCAACGATGGATGACCTTCACTCTTGGCGGTCGTCCCATCAAACTGTGGTGCGCCCCCCACATATCGTAGTGTCACATCTGTATAACTCGGGGTCCAGGTTGAAACCAGCCCACTTACACGGCAACCCTCCTTCAAGTGGGCACAGTATGACAAGTCCTCTAGCTCACCCACTAAACCCGAGATGTCCGATTCTCCCCATCCTTCACCCAACCGCCTTGAACATGATCTCTCCTACCGGTCACAATCATCGCGCAGGGTGAATGGTAGCATTAACAATCCGCCATCCGTTGCCCAGCTTCCCACACCCCCACGACCATCTAAACAGGAAAGTACGGATAACCTCAAGAGCTTCAAGGTTAGCTTGGAGGACCCGGCGTGGAAAGTCTTGCCAGCTGCCTTGCGAAAGTACAAGATTAATAACGATGATTGGCAAAACTATGCCATGTTTATCTGCTATGGTCCTCCTAGTACGTGACTTCTAGCCACCAGGCTCCACCTCAGTAACACAGGAAATTTCCTAGGTAATCGTATAGAACGGTGTCTGAGCTATGATGAGAAACCTCTTTTACTTTTCCAAAAGCTCAAGGATGCATCGAAGAACCCTGTTTTTATGCTCAAACACATTAAAGACATCCGGTCTCCGATTGCTGTCGCTCAACAGAAGCAAGCAGCCCGCAAAGCGTCTGGTGACACCTCATCTTCTAAGTCTAAACCCGTTATTTCCCATTCACGAACACCTTCACGCCCGCCTCGTCTGCAAGTGCATCCAGATGCGTCAGCTAACGTCGTTCCACCCCCGATGACTGGTACATCTGTGCCGCCTGGCTGGCCAGAAGTAATGTCCCCTGCAGTTGATAACAAGGATCGCGAAGATACCACTGATCGGGAACGGTCAAAGGGGACAAATGGATCGGAACCTCCAAAGTCTGCCGTCCCCGACACAGCTGGAACTACAACTACTGCGTCCGACCACAATGAAATAGGTACTCCGGCACGAGAAGTCCCTGTTACGGCCGAGATATCATATGCTGTTGCGATATACCCGTACATGGCGGAGCAGGAGGATGAATTTGATGTCGTTGTGTACGTGTCTCCTTTTGCTGTGCCTGCCTCCGATTTGATCGACTATAAATAGGGGTGACACATTTGTTATCATATCCCGAGCGCGGGGGTGGTGGGTCGTACAACGCGATCCCGCAGGAACGGGTATCGTGGATTCAGATACCAGCAAGCAAGGCTGGGTGCCGGCAGGGTGCCTCCTTGAGACACGTATACCCGTCGCAACGGCTTTCGCAGAGGCAAGTAGTGCCTCTGGACCAAGCTCTGAACCAACTTCCCCAGCCTTTAACACCAAAACCCCCATCCTTCCTCTCCACATCGTGTCCACGAGTTTCCCGGGTTATGCTTTGATGGACTACAAGAAAAAAGGCGATGAGGAGCTAGACCTATTCAAGGATGACGTGCTTCGTGTTTTCAAGCGCTACAACCACTGGTCATATGTGCGGTTGTTTCCTCTGGCGCTCTGGTAAACTGCTTATTGTTTCATGCAGGCTGTGAAGGAGGAAGGTGGTGATCGTGGTTGGGTGCCTGTGCGTTCATCTCCTGAAATTGAGATATTCGTATTGATTCTGACTTATGATCTACTCCATGTGTTCGTGCCCCTCAACTCAACATTCTGATCCTAGTCCTGGTACATTGGCAAGATGTCGTCGTCTAGTGGGACACCCGCAACACCGAATATCACTGCGACAACTGCCAATAATGCTTCCGTCAACCTTGACGAGCCATCATCCCTCGCACCGCATACACAGGTTTCACCCATGTCTTCTGCATTTCCCCTGCAAGCACGCCCCACGACAGTCGTTTAACAAGCTACCACTGCTGGGAGCTGATGGGCCGGAAGCTCATAGATGACTGAACTTGCCCATCCTCTCCATATGCATCTCCCGACTTCGTTCCTGCCCCCATACTCCCCATTTTGCATCATTGATCGTTGTTCGTCTTTCCTAATCATGTAACAGTTTCACATGTTCGATCTACTTCTATCCCTAGTCGTTCCTGCGCGCTCGTTAGTTTGATTGCTCTTATTTTTCATGTTCTGCGATTACTCTCAGCATTTTGATGTATATTATCACTAGCAATGGGGTCCAATTGAACATGCAAGCATGGTAGTTGTGCTTCCATCTCTTTCTCGCACAATGACCCTCCCTGGTCTTTGCTTGCTTGTGCCTTGCCATACCATGACAGCAGTGGAGGGATGTCAAGGAGCGTGGATTCAGACTACATGAGAGATGATGGGGTGGATTCGAACGGCGCAAGGTTTGCACACCGTTCGGCATGTCGGCACAGCCTCACAACTTCAGAAGGATCCTTCGACGACGACGCCTTGTCTTATTGTGTAGACATCGGTTAGTACCGTTATCAGTGGGTTAACCTGGTTCTCTCTTCCTGCAGAAGGCGGGATCGGCTCATTAACCTTTTTTTTCTTTGAAAGGGGCAAGGCGCTCGGTTATTGCCATCATACTCTAGTGGCATTTGACACACCAACACTCCATGACAGCTACTACTATCTGTCGTCCTCGGCTTCGCACGTCTCGAAAGGATCAAACGGCGGTCTACGTCTACCAGCGGGATCGCCAGCTCCCCTTTCACTTTCAGGGTAGATTCCTGCTCTCAGGCTCGCCATGTTGAGCCGGTCGTCGCAACCGTCCCCCTGCTCTAAAAGCTTTCATTGGTACGGAAAAAGGCACGCTGTGCTGTACACAAACACGATCGATCTTTGTTTCATCGGAGAGAGCTTAATGGCCGACTCCTCCGCGGCGGAATCCGGGTTAACGTCAGACGCCGTCACGAACCTCCCCACCTCTACAGCTCCCTCCACACGTGTCTGTTACAAGTGACCTGCCTGACTGTCAAACAAGGCAAATGCCTGCCAATGAGGTTCTGCGAGGTTCTGCCACTGGAGCAACCAGCTCAGGGTTTGTGAGCTTGGAGTAGAGAAAGATGCCGATGTTATTGCTATCTCGAATTGGAGACCTAATGAGACTAAGAGGTGAGCGGTTATCCCAATGATTAATGATTCTCCAATTGGGTTGAGCGCGGATGTAACCGATTGTCGTCATTGTCTATCTACCTCAAGCTCTCTCACTCTATTCCCTTCCTTTGTCCCTGACGGGTGTAAACGTGGCTACCTGGACGATGGTTCAGCGGATCGGACAGCTGTACTCGGACCTGGACGCACTAAAGGGATGGATTGCACTGCTCACAGGTGGATGAAGCAGCTTTGTGTCACCGCGCTCTGTATTTCGACTTTGGGGCTTTCAAGCTGGAGACAACAGCGACAGAGGGCGTATATATGAGGCCATCGTCGCCTGGTCGTACCATCTTCTCCTCACCACTCAGCCTGAACAACGAATCAACGCTCAAAGCCAGCGATTTTCTCTCAACCTACAATGGCGGTGAGATGATCACTCAGGGTCATGCACGTTCTATTCTAACTCATAGTTCTCCAGACCCTCCAGACCTCACCCTCACTCCTCGTCGATGGATATATCTCCCAGTCCTTTCCCAACAAGGATGCCGAAAGTTACTTCTGCCATCTGCTGAAGACGAACGCCCCGGCCTTGAGGCAGTCATATGTGGCCTTCGGCAAACCAGATCGTTCAGGCGTGCTCTTCGTCGTCAATGCTATCCCGAGGACTCTTTCCCCCCTTGTCAGGCCATACATGCAAGGCCAAAACGGTTATCCACTTTATTTACTCGACCACAGCGTTGTGCACACGGGCACGGTCGTGCCACAGGCCCTGTGGTCGCCGCAGAACGTGAACGACTTTAGGCAACACGTTTCCGACGCGTCTCTGCAGATGCCCATTTTCTTTACCCACACGAACGGCACTCTGGGGCTCTCGCTGAGCGACGCGGCCAATGGTCGTTATCAAACCCTCCGTGACGCACGCGAGCAAGCCCAGCTTGGGGGAAAGGTAACTACGCACATTCGCATTTTGGTATGTGGCGCGTTTTCCCTCGTATCATTGCGTAGAACCTGTCGTTGACGATCCCTGGGTGCATATTAGTGGCCGGGTTACAACGATTTCAAGCGGCAAGTCCAGATCAGGGACGAGACGCAAGCGAAAAACCCCATTACTGTTGGGAAGTTTGCCCATCACATTGGTCGCACCGTCGAAGCCTTCCTTCGTGTAAGTTTGCCGTCGCTTGATTCGACACGCGATCGTACTCAATATGAATTACATCACCACTATGACAGGAATTGACGCCAAACCCGGCTCGTAGGGCAGAGTGGATCATTGGTCAGGGTGGAATCGTCCCTGCCAATATTAGGGTCATTGGCGCTATCCACGTTTCCACTGGTAGTTGGATGCCAATCCTTCAACTAAACGGTTATGTTTTCTAGTTCTCTGGCCTCTACTCTATATGACCGCGACTGCTTGTACGATACGATGTTTATGGATGTTTATGAGGTTGCTACCTGATTTACAGTACTGTACACACATAGATGTTAGTGACTCCTGAATAAACCCTCGATTGTATATATTGTCTTTTATATCATATGTCGATCATTTTTTTGACCGAAATGACGCTAAGGAACTTGCCAGTAAAGCTGGGCAGCTTCGTGGTTGCAACGAGGTAATGGCAAAGAGTGCTAGCGCCACTGGGGCGCCACTGACATTTCCATAAAAAGGATCACTTAGCGCTGTCTTTCCACGGCCCGGCCACAGCTGGCAATAGAGCCGTAGGCAAAGGGCCAAAATACTGAGAAAAAGCCAGCAATGAAGCACCTACCTCGTTTGAGGGATAAAGAGCTCTAAGGCTTAAACGTGTTTCGACGATTGACCCGTTCATAGCTCGCTGTTGTGAACGCACTGCAACGTCAAAGATTCACTGTGGTATCACCGTGACTGGCACCGCGCCCTGAAGGAATCCTATCGCAACTTACAATATTCATATTACTTTACCCAGCAATCTAATCTGCTAATCTAAACTCGATGGGGGGCTCCCAGGGACCGAGTTTGGAATAATTACGGCAACGGCGGTGAATCTTTGGGCTGGTGCTAGCTGAAACACTCTACTCTTCGATCGAGGGTGATGAAGACATACAAGGTAAATTGTACGGTAATTGTGCTGCTGCACTGGCAGTGGCGTGGCCGCTCGGGCCGTTTCGACATGTTTGGTTACCAATCTACCGCCGTTGCCGTTGGCGTGTGAGTACTAATAATATCGAATCCCAACCTCGTGTCCTCTTAAGAATTGCACTGCCCGCCAGGGGCACCTGACAGTCCCGACAAGAAGGGGTGTGGGATGACAGGAACATCCCGGTGACATCGATCGTCCGATTTCAATTCATTCAATAGATACATTCTTCCCTACAGTGCACGGCACGAGGGATGCCACAGGACATGTTGCTTCTGATATCGATATCGAAGGGATCAATGAGTGCGGATAAGGTCCGATTGTAAGCTCTCGAGAGTGTCTCGTGTCTCTGCGGTCACGGTCTGGCATTTAGGCGGGGCGTCGGGAGAGATCGGAGGTACTGGAAACCAAAATATCAGGGTGTGGCTGCTGACGTTGACTAAACGAAAATGTTTCAGATGGCAGATGGTAGTAGTAAGTTAATTAAACCGAAAGTTGCAGGCCCCACGTGTGGCCCAACCTCGGGTGCAGGTGTGAACCGAAGGGTGCCTTGGTCCCTAGTTTTGAGCGCATCTCTTCGCCTGTTGTCACGATGGTTGCATTAAACCAGGATCGACAAAGTGCGTACGTGTACTCGGTTACGAAAGTCTTCGCGTAAGATTGATCCTGATCCCCCTACGCATGACTTTCATTCGCAGCCCCCAGTGTATGGCCGTGCCTTTTGCCACGGGCGGTTTGATGTCCCTGTCCGTGCAAGTGGTCTGCAGGTATGTCTCGTGTCCCTCTACCCCTTATCGATACCGGCTAGTCGTTCCCGACGCCCCATGAATGTATTCTGGCTCAATCTCACACCTCTTGGCGCCGACGACCCAACCTCACGGTCCGTGCGAGTCTTCTTCATTGACGCCAGGAGCGCGCATCATCATCTGGTGTGGCTGTAAAAATTTTCACTTGTCGCGCTTGGCTCATATGTTCTGTTAGCTGGTTCCACAGTGAAAAATTTCCGCTACCCAAAGATCAATGTCAAGCTTCAGCGCCTCAGCCCCTTCTGACATAGGAGGAAAGATTGATTTGCCGTAATGAGGAGCACATAGTGTGTGGTTCCATGCCATCGTTCCATACTCATATAAAGACAAAGAGTAGGGGGGAGGAGAACTTTTCTCGTGGGTCAACTTCCACACATTGCCACTCGCCATGCAGTACCCGCTCTGCTTCCCCCCATCGCCTCTTCCAAACTTCGGCCGACTTTCCCGCATGCTCTATTACGGCTACTTGGGCCGGACATTCGGGTTCCTCGCCGCAAAGCGACATCTCTGTCACAACGTCTTATGTTATATCGAAGATCCTGACGACTTGGTGGTCAATCAGGAGTTACTGAGGCCCGATTACTCCTACCCCGGACTTCCTGGCACCTTCTCTGTCTCGTACACCCTCTACTCGTATCTGCGATGCAATTCGATTGCCGCGGACTCTACTCACCGCATCATCCTCGATTGCGAAATCACAGGAAATTTCCGTGTAGTGCCCCAAAGCTTGTTTGCACCATATGCCGGACTCCCTCGCAGCCAAGCAGAACTGCAGAGCGCCTCTCTCCTTCCCCCCATCTTCTTCATCCGTCAGGATCATTCCGTTGGGTTACCACTCGAACTTGCAAAATCGGCCGAGTCTCACAATTCGTTGCTCCTCTACGACGAGTGGCGCCCCATGGAGGGCAGGGCATCGATCAAGTTGAGGATCGCTGTAAGTGGTTCTTGTGGTCAGTCAAAATGGACAGTCGCTCACTTTCTCCACTTGCTGCAGTGGTGCGGGTACCAGCCATGGCAGACGCAGATCCAACTACGAAATCGCAGAAAGGAGCCTATCACACTTCCGCGACTGGTGCAGCTCGTTGCCAGTGGGGTGGATCGTTTTCTGCGGGTAAGCTTACGTCGTTCCTCGGACATACGTGCATCGGTCTGAACTCCCATCTAGCAGCCCCCCCCGCCTACTTCCCCTCCCTCCTTCCCAGAGTGGAGAATCGGAAGTTACCCCTCGATTTCTCCTGATCGCATTGTGCTAGTAGGCGTTGTAGCGGTCTCTTGCGGCAGCATCATGCCGATTCTACGGCTCACTGATTAGATTTTTTTCTTTTCTTTTTTCTTTTCATCATGTAATGTATACACTGGCAGGCCTCAGCTGTTTCGTTTCGTTTTAAAGAGTACTACTTCTTCTTGACGATGAAGATAGCACTACCCCTACCCCTCTCGCTATTCCAGGTACACACCCATTAGCCTACTAATTCCCCTCGCCTATTCGATGGCTTAAGATAATCATGTTGTATTATGCATGTATGAATATCGAGAGCTGGTTATGTTATGGTTATGTTCAAATGTGAGCGTGCCCGTTTGGCTCGTTGGCGCTTGACCTTGATCGCTGGGCCTGCCAATCGACCATGTGGAAGAAGATCAAACAGGTCCACTCTGACCCATGCGGATACCTTTAGGATTCAGGAACCGTCGTTCGGTTTTCCTTTCCTAAGATACGGATGAAACGGGAGAATAACCAAGTTCCGCTGATAAATTGAAACCAAAATTCAAGTGGCTGTGTACAGGCGCACAAAAATATATGGCGGTAGGGGGAAATTAAGCGGTGGTTTTGAACGGGGCGTCATGATCGGAGGTGGAAGCAAAAAAATGGACGACTTGGTGTGATTGCCAGTGGAGGCAGATCAGACTCTGAATCTCGAGGGCTCGGTCGCGGTGGTGGGAGTCATGCACTACTCATGTTCGGAACGGGGGACGGCGGGGTTCAGGTGGGGGTGGCACTCCGACAGCGACAACACATCGATTGTTACCCGTGCCTGATTGTTTATCACTCGGTTGCCCTGATCTTATCTTACTGATCCCAACTCCACTGACCCGTCCTTCAACTGCCAGTGCCACTACTTTAGCGTTGGACATTGGGCGTTGAAAGGAAAGGTACTTCGTTCGTCGGCGGAAATGGAATCAGAAGGAAGGTAATACGTTGTCCTTGCCCGGCCCCGCGAATTAGTAGGCAGTCAATTTGCTGCTACTAGAGCAAGTCAAAGTCAACAAAGGTCCGAGTCGTCTCCCGGACCCTGCCCCCTAGCTCCTTTAGGTTGGCTTCCCTCCCCCGAGTCCCATGAGGGATAGATGAATTTCCCCCCAACTCGTAAGCGCCGTCACTGTGCCAGTAGTACATTACACGTTTGATTCGTTTAATTGTGATCCGTAAATTTAAAAATCGAATTTTTTGAATGCCACCTTCCGAGCATGGCGGACGCGGCGAATTCAATGTCTGACCCTAGCCTGAGTGAGGAGAATGGAGCCCTAGTGCGACATACGACATAGGCATCCGAGTCACTGCGCGCTTCACTTGCTTCATCGGTCCGAATACCGCTCTCTCGGATGCAGTCTCGGGAACTTACAGAATAAACATCCTACTTTCCATTTTGTAGATAGTGACTTGGAGACGATTCTCGGCCTGCCTGCGACTAAGGGTGACATGACAATGACAGGTCTTGGAGCACAGCCATCATTGAACTGGAAACATGATTTACATTGCATATCTGAATTGCGACAATGCTGAGAACACTCCCAAGGTTATGGCTATCAAAGTGAGGCACACTGCCTAGATGTTAACTACTTAGTCCCTATCTCCTGCAGCATATTGGGTTCTGTCTTGGCTACACGTGCCAGATGGAGAACTGCCACGCTTCACACCCGAGCGACTCCAGACAACACGCCCACGTCCATCAGTCATGAACGGAGGCTCCTGCTGTCGCGTATCGGATACTTCAGGAATAGGATCTCTTGTTGGCGACTGAGTGCTTGCGGTTGCGCCCACCTCAATTACAGGTGGAGATGCAAGCAGGTGTGATTCCTCCGTGACCACCTGTGATGGGATGAGGGAGGTAGGCGCGGGGGTGCCCGTATTATCAAGACAAGTGGTCCCTTGAGGGAAGGAATGAGGTGAACTCGGGCGTGATTGAAAAGGGGGCATCCTGTCAGAACTTGTTGTAGGCTCATTAGTAGGCTGCAAGGGCCGGCTGTCTTGAGACACGTCCGACGGCGTTGAAGCATTTGTGACGTCCGGCGGATCGGGTTCATCCCCACGTTCAGACGGGAAAGAAGCCGGACTAGACAAGGTAGACTGTAGAGGGGAATTAGGTCGTTGGGTGTACGGCGAAGTTAGAATGTGAGGGAATTCGGGCATTGGTAAGAGGTCGGGGAGCAATGGGACAATGGTATTGGGGGAATCCGTGACAGTACCCTCTGGCTCAGGTGTAGGTGATTCGAAGTCCGGATGCTGGGAAGGGAACTAATCGATTCAATATGAATGCTTGTCAGCGTTCACAAAGGGGGATCAATGTAAGAGGGTTTGAAAACATACCAGACGGGTCAGGGCGAGGTATACATCGTTGACAGAAGCAGTATCACCCTGATCCAGCATCAAGTCATCGCCAAACAGTAGTTCTCCAGGCAGTTCCTCCTCGGAAGGGTCGGGAGAGTCTAGCCAGGGAATAGTATGATAGTACTCCATGACTGAACGTGTCATGTCACGGAGAAGTCCACGCAAGCGGCGATCTCGTTGCTGTCGGTGGTCAATGAGAGTTTCAAGTCGGGGTCCGGACAGGGCTTACTGGCATATAATAGTCGGCCCCCCTGGTAAATGTGTAAGGGGTGCCGTCCTCATTCTGGTGTTGGTACATGCAGTCACGGCCAAACGGGCAATAGCGGCGTTCAGGGGTCGATGAGGTGAAGTATCTGTGACTGGTCAGAAGCGCGAATCAGAGTGTCTTGGGTGCTTACTTGCAAGGAATACGTTGAAGGCTTGCCTTGTATTGTTCAATGATTTCCGCTTTCCCCGGATGACCACTAGGGTAAAAGTGGCTAGATGGGACGACGAATTTGGATGGTGTACGGCAGTACGGACACTTTTTGTGCACGTAGGAAAGAGAGAAATCGTCGGCCATGCTTTCCTGTCCGCGCCAGTTCCGAATGCACTGTAAGAAATAAGTCAGCTTAAAGGGGTGGAGAATGCAGACGAGCAACCCGACATCGATGCAAAAGGAGTGACTACAATCAACTAGAGTATACGCTAATCAGCCTTGATATGACACGTAATAAGTTACTTTCGAACCGAGCAAGCCAAATGTGACCGGTTCCTCCATACAGATCGCACATATCAAGGACTCGCCAGGATCGGCGGAAGGGTCGGTAGGGGTGACGTGTCTGAACCAGCATTTTTCTCCCCTCTTGCAATATCCTTAAGGTAGTGGCATTTATATGATGTCGTACGACAAGCAACAAGTAACACGCACCAGCCGCGAAATACCGGCAGGTCTTGCTCTCGTCGTAAGGAGTCCGTTTCTCGTGTTCACCGTGCTTGAATTTGCATTTGTCGCCGGAGAAACAGCCCCTGGAGGTGTTATAGTACCTACAAATCCCCCTAGATTTTGAAGTAACCGGGCGTTCCATGGTTGTTCAAGTCATTGTCATCGAGGTTGTAGACAAAGAATGCCGCAGCAACAAGCGACGTGACAATGAGATCACCCAACACGTCAACTCCGCTCAACTCACACACACACACATGTCCCTCGAGTCCACTACGACTATTAAGACCAAGCTCGCTGCCGGTCTCGGTCCAAAGGCACCCAAATATTGGTCAATATTACAGTCCTTTCTCACTGCGACTATCTCCAGGACAGAGTTCGACGAGCAGATCCGAGAGTGTGTGGACACATCCCCTCTAGGTACTCCAAATTCCCCTCAGAACTGTTTCGCCAACGCCCTAACCCCTGATCCTAGTGCAACTTCACAATGCTCTTATTATATCCATATTCGACCCTTCCACGCACTTGGTAGCAGCACTTACACCACCACCTGACGTCCCCAAGGGGCCACCCCGCAAACGGCGGCGACTCTTGCCGTACCAGGGACCTGATCCCGGTGAACCTATCACACTGAGGTCTTCCAGATTGAAGAGATGGGCAATCGGCATCGGTCGTCGAGAACGAGATCGTATCCGAAACCTCAAGCCTGTCGCTCTGTCATCAAAGCGAAAGGCCCGGCCGGAGGTGGACGAGATTGCCAACGAACGTGGTGTGCAACTACTACCGGAACGTGGCGGTACGGGTATTTCGTGATCCTTGAGAAATTTAGTTCTCATGTTCCCGCAGAACTTCCTGGCAGTCGACCTGCGATTCAGTTGGCGTCATCTACCCGGGGCTTCACCTTACAGCACATCACCGACAGGCTCAATCTTATCTGCGCTCAACACAACCTCGGGTTGCCGTCAAAGACCGTCGCAACTCTGATGTCCCTTGCCTATGAGGTAAGCGCACGATGATTCGGATTACACTTCGATATGCCTGACTCTTTACACAGGCTAAACTCAAGTCCCTTATCATGCAAGCCCTTGCAATGACCACAACGTCTCACGCGATCACGGCCATCCACCCTTCAGCACCGCACTCTTCAGGCCATCGACTATCTGCATCCGCCTTCGATACCCTGTTCACCATATCCCCATCCGTCCTTCCCAACCAATCTGCGACGGCGACTCGCTTGGCGCTTGGGGAAAACGAGTCTCGTGAGGACCATATCCTTGCAAACGAGGACCACGAGCCGAGCGATCCACGGTGGCAAATGCTTGCCCTGCTTCGGGAGCGGAGCTCTGTGAACGAAGTTGCCAGTGCCCGGAAATAGAACTACACATGTTTTGGTGATGTATACATTATCCTTACCTCCTGTAAACCATGTTTCTATTATATACCATTCGCTGACGGCAACTCCGCTCTCCACGTATATTGTTTTGACATGAATGTTTATTGTGCTCTTGCAGTGGCATCTTTACGAACTCCACGATCAGGGGGACTGGCGCGGTAACGAGGGACACAACACACGTGGGCGCATGGTATCAAATCGTATTTCAGTCACAATAATCGACTCGACACAAGAAGACAAATCTTTCCTCCCAGGGAAGAATTACAGCGTGGATGGGCCCAGTTTGACGTACTTCTGACGCTGCCTTACGAAGATAATTTGTCTCACACCATGGCATGCTCTTCACTAGCTGCACTATCCGGGCGTTGTAGATGCAAAACAAAGCCGGGAAAGCACGGCCTCGCGGAAAATTTGTCAACGGGGAGGACGGCCAATGCGGCAGGATCAGAATTTCACTCCTTGGAAAGTGAAAAAAAAGGCTCTTTCTGATGGAGACCATATGGACTCGTTCCTAGTCAATCGACGGAATCACGGCCCCACTGACGCAGTTCTCTCGAGCTTTTCTGACAACGTCATGAGCGATGAGTAAACTCCCTGAACTCAATTCCCCGATTGACGTTGGGAAAAAAATCAAAATCTTCACATCCGCATTTAGACACCTGGTTGACGTGTTCCCGAGTCTTCGATCCAACCCAAAGCTTGGCGATGATGCGATCCTTGGACCTGTGGGAATCCTGTGGGGTTGATGATGCTCCGGGTGCAAATTCATCGCGCTCGTTTGTCGACTGACTTATCGAAATGGCCGCCGGTCAGGGGAGCCCTTAACTGCCCCCTTGTCTGGGCATGACGGCATTTTGAGCGGATCCTTCTCAGTTCATGTCAGCTAGCACAGGTCATCAACTGCGCTCTATGAACAGCCCCAGGTAATGACCACATGGTCTCAGCCGCATGGGAAAAGCACCGCTTGCTGGAATGTGGACCACAGCACCTCCATCACTCTCAATTCTTTCGTACTCGCGGTGCAGGCAGAACGAAACCTTGCAACAGAAACTTACCTTCGTAGGACAGGTGCGACCGTCAAGTTCCGGAACGGAATCTTCTAATCCCCCCCGAAAAACTGATATACTGTCTAAAATGGTACACTGTGCAATATTTCAGCGGGTCGGGGAAGGTCAAATCGTCCACATCGGAAAAATAAAATATCGGCGTTGGCGTTGAATGGCATTTCATGAAGACGAAGAGGCGCGCTGCGTGCGCGACGAGAAACCAGAAAGCTCGGTGTGGATTCAGGACAAACATGCTAGAGGTGAAAATGATCGATAAGCGCATTATCCTCCCTAGCGATATACCAGGTTCATCTCCAGGGCTGTCATCACCCTCCCGAGGTCGGTAAGGGAGTTGGAGGGTTTGTGTACATGAGCCTTGAGAAGCTTATCTCTGACCAACAGTGCGGGACAGCACGGGATTGAATGTGGAAAGAATGGCAATTAAGAATACAAGTACGATGAGAGCCCAGTGCATTGTACCCACAATCAGAAAGTACCTCTACTACAGATAGAACTCTGGCTTGCGGGAATTGACACCATACTCCGAAAGCGCAGCACTCAGGTCCTCCATCGTGAGGGTGGTTCGAGTTTTATCCTGTAGAGTGAGTGATAAAGTCAGTCATACGAGCCGAACGACTGATCAAGGAACACGGATGTCGAAGGAGTCGTGATGGTTGGGCGAGGACACGATATAATAGGGGGCTTGGAGGACACCCACCCTTGAAGACCCAGGGCCTTGGTTTGCACGCGCACGTCCGCCGGCGGCATTTGTTCTGATTCGCGCATGTTGATACGCATCCGCAGCGATGTCGGAGACGAACTTTTGTGCTGCCAAGGCCAGGAGACGCTTCCTGGCAGATTCGAGACGAGAACGTAAATGTACGTATGCGAATATTGAGGGATATAGGCAGGGAACTCACAAGCGAGCATCCTGACAGTCAAATCCGACGCGTTGGAGATAATAGTCCGTAACTTCGTCAGGGATCTTTACACCACCACGTTGCTATAGATCAGTCCTCCTGAGAAGGTCAAAGGCACACACCAATGGCTCGTAGTCATCAAGCATAAGAAGAAAGTCCACCAGAGACCTGTCTTTGCGCGTCTCGGCGGAAGGGAGACGGGTCTGGGGTTGCGTCCTGCCTTCGCTCGAGCTGGACGCTTGAGGTGGGAGCTGCGGCTGTTGACCCGGTGCCAGCGGATACGCAACGTGTGGGGTTGCCGCTGCAGATTGCGCTTGTTGGGACGAGGGAGGCTGAGGTGTGCTGGCGGATGGGGTGGACATGGTGCAGCAGTGCCCGGTACAGTACAAGTACGGTGGTCGCAACAGCAGCGCGGCGAGCGGACACAGCGTGTGTCATTGGTTTCACAGCACGTGACTTGAATTATATAATGAACTTCAACATCAACAGAGTCAGACAGCCCTTGACTTGTCGTCATGAAAACTGGACGCTAAGGTGAGTATAGTACCCCCTTTCACTTTTTCATAATGATGTTTGAGGCATTTGGCTTTAGTGGGGTTCTTCCTACACTGCAGAAACTTATCTCAGCTACCTTCGAGCGAGGCCACTTTGGTGGTCGAGCTCGCTTTGTCTGAATTGCCTTTTTCTTACGCTCCTTCATCTTCAGTCACTGATGCACGCTTACTAGGCTTTTAGCGTGGGTACCATTTTGAAGGGTCCTATGCATCTTGGTCATAGAGACAAGTGCGTTAAATACATAATTCTCCCACTGCTTTGCGTGATTAAACGGCTGGGTACTTTGACAATATAATAACACGATGCCTCTTAATCCTTACCGTTTCTTGTTTGTGAGAGGACGGATATGGAAGTGACTATACCGTTGGCCAACTGACCGATTGCTCGTTGCTTGTCAAGACAGCAGCAGGATGATTTTGCCTACCCCAAGTCCTAGCCCTCACGTACACCCTTCTACATCCTCTTTGTCCTCTCACTACCAATTGGTGGTATGTTGGCGGGTGTGTAAGATTCGTACACAACATTGTCACATAAACGACTGATTCTGACGACTCGTCGTTATAGCCGCTTTCTGTTTTTGGCCCCACCAACATCGTGCGTAGACATCCTACCACAGAGAACTGCCATGCGGCTTGTGGACATCACTATCCGCCGACCTCTCGAGCACTACGTCAACAATCCGCCCCGTAATGCGGATGTTTGACGTAGACTATGGACTGCCATGCTGTTGACCATGCTTCCCTTCAAGGGACTCGCTCCACTTCGCCGCGTCAAAGCGCTGTAGCCTTCGTGGCCTTCAGAACCGTTCTCGTCGTAATCATGGACTTCTATCACTTGTCCGAATCAGGCAAGGAAGATGTCAAGGTTCATACAGATGCCGACTTTTGCGAACACAGCAAAGGCTTGGATCGGTACCATAGGTCCCAAGTGATAGGGAGGAGGATAGCCGGGATCTGAGGTACCACACTGCGTGGCATCACAACACCCATGATGATGCCTCACTTTCCGATCTCACGAAGCTAGTGTCTCCTGTGGCTTAATTGTAAAGATGAGTCACGGTGACATGTTATATGCAGTAAAGTTTAAGCTTTAGGACCCATTCCGTCATTCAGATGACCGAAAAGTTTGGGGTTGGTCTGACGAAGGTGTATGCATGTATTTACATACAGTGCGCCCCATCCCGCCGAGTAGCGAGAGTGCGGCGGCGCTATCGGTCACTGACGAGCACCGGTAGTGGGTGGTTGGAGTGCAAATTGAGCAAGCGCCTCAAGTTGTTGGTCGTCGAGCCCTGGAGGTGCCTTGCGTGGGAAGGAAGTGTCCCGATTACATAAGCAAATGAGGTCACTACTGGCTCTAGGATAGGAGAGGAGCATAAGGCGCTACAACGGACTTGCCATGCCTCGAGTGGAATCCTCTCATACCCCCTCATTAGGCCGCGGATCTGCTGCCCGCAGTGTTCTGGCTATTCCTGAACTCTTACAAACAATCTTCAGTTTCGGAACGCAAGCCTCCAACGTCTCGAATGCTTTTGTCTGTCGAAGCTGGAGTGGACCTGCTTTGGACTACGTTTGGCATGAAGTAGAGCTCTATGACTTGTTGCGGCTCCTTGTTCCTCTCCGACTCGCACGAAAACATTATGTTTATGTACGTCGACCCATTATAACAGTACTATCCTGCAGCCTTCTCAGGGGCTCTTTGACCATTTCCCGACCCCAGAAGACTGGACGCGTTTTATCCCTTTTGCTCGCCGCGTGCGTTCTCTCGAAGTCACGAGCGCGATAACCCAGAAACTTGCTGATGGCGTCTTTGATGATCTGGCACGTGCGCGCACCACCTTGGAGGTTCTCCCAAATCTCCGATGCCTTCGTTGGGATATAGGATCTCCGTCGATGACGAGGCACGTCGCTGTCTTTATGCACAACAAAGTAACGGAATTCTCGACAATTTAACTATACCTTCACTGGTACCTTATGTCCTTGGACATATACCATCCCTCACCTCTTTGGAGTGGACATGTTCGTGGGGGCAACATCCAGAGAACATTTCACCGCTCCTGCGGCTCTTATCTGGTTTACAGAAGTTACAACGGGTAACTCTTCCCAAGTACTTTCTTGACGACCAGTTGTTGAAGGCGTTGTCGTTACTACCGGAACTTAGGGCCATACAACTCGACACCATGGGCGGTTTGACGGCCCTTTCACTCCCGTGATAAAGGGCACGTTAGAGGAAGGTGCCTTCCCTATGCTGTACGGCCTTCGTCTCAATTCCACTCTGGACGATATGCGTCACTACCTTACGGGAGGCGTCTTGCTTCCGCAACTCAGGAACCTCTCTGTGGAAAGCTTGCGGCGGGAGGCCCCCTCCACGGTCTAGCGATTTCTTGCTGGTGTTACTGAATGCTACCCCGCTTTGGAAGCCGTTTCGTTTGACGTCATTGTCGACATTGGCCAGCAAGATGGTTGCGAACCTCTGCTGCCAGAACACCTCCGCCCTCTCACGTCGCTCAAGCAACTTACTCGCCTTGAGTTGCGTCATAACCTTCCCATTCAGATCTCTGAGGAGGACTTAGCGGAGTTCGGTGCTGCGTTCCCAACTATCGAAACCCTTGTCCTGAACCCCGAACCACTACTGCTCACGAAGCCGAAATTTACGCTCAGTTCCTTACTATTCGTTTCCCAGAAGTTTCCCAATCTATCTCACCTGGGAATTTACTTGGACGCCGAAGACGTCACAACGCCTGCGCCGTACTTGCTCGCGAAGATACAAATATTCCCATATCTCCGATCACTCAATGTGGGCATGTCACCCATCGGGGAAAAACATGTTTCCGTCGCGCTGTTCTTGTCGCGCATTCTCTCGGAGAGTGAGGAGATGGTTATCCAGTCGGGAGTTTCATGGTATGAGGGCCTCTTCGACACATCGGGCGAGTATGTGGAAAAGGTCGACCAACGTCGCAGTAAATGGGAAGAGGTCGAGAAGGCTTTGCTGGTACTCCTACAGGCGCATAAAGAAGAGAAGGGCGCGCAGAAATGTATAACATGCGGAACAAGGTACTAATGGGGAACATGCGGGTGAGGGCAGCAAGTCGGACTATGCCAGGTTGAAGTCTACCAGGATTTTGGCTCCGTATGTTCTCCTATCTGCGCCAGTGCTTCGAGTCATAGCCCTTCTCTATCCCCGAATTCATTTGTTCTCAACCTCCTAAACGCACAAAGCTTTAGTGTCGTCTCCTTTTTACCTAAATTCTAACTTGAAAGCCCCTATGACTATATGTATAAAAACAACTATATCATATCGGTTTTTTTCCGCAGGCTCTCTGGGAAATACTCCCGCGTACCTCATCTCCCTCCCTGCTCAACTTTCCTTCCTCCTTCCTCACGCTCGTTGTGGCTCGCTCTTCAAGTTCGGTCACCCTCGGACTCCGACCACCGCTCGAAATCGTGTTCAGGCCCCGAACTCCGACCGTTCACCTGATTTTTGGTCGCTGACCGTCCCGAGACCGTCCGTCGAACATAACTGCTTCCTCTCTATCTGCCTCTACCAAATAAGGATATCGTGCGTAGACATTCAACAGAACTGTGCTTGTGGACACCGCCCTCAGGCTGAGGCCCGATTATATAATCTAACCTCCTGGCATAGACAGGGGCACAAACGTGCTACAACTTTGAACCTGAACTTGCCATGTCTCGAGTGGAATCCTCTCCTGGCCGCGAATCTGCTGCCTGCCGTGTTCTGGCTATCCCTGAATTCCTACAAGCAGTATTCGACTTCGGAACGCGAGCCTCGAACGCCTCGAATGCTCTTGTCTGTCGGAGCTGGAGTGGACCTGCTTCGGACCATATTTGGGATGAAGTGGACAAGCTTTCTTACTTGTTGAAACTCCTTGTTCCTCTCCGTCGCAATCAGAAACCCTATGTACGTCGACCCATTATCATGGTAGTATCCTGCAGCCTTTTACGGTAAGGGGCTCTTTCCAGGAATTTGACCACTCCCCAACCCCAGAAGACTGGGCGCGTTTTATCCCTTACGCTCGCCGCGTGCATTCTCTCAAAGTCGAGTCCAAGTCAGTCCTTGACCTTGCTGACCGCGTCTTTCACGATTTGGCGCGCACGCGCCCCACCTTGGAGGTTCTCCCAAATCTCCGATGCCTTCACTGGAATACACCAGAGAAGACAGAGCACATCGTCATATTTATGCACGACAAAGTAACAGAATTCCTTTTCGACTATGACAGCATTAATAGTATACCTTCACTGGCATCTAATGTCCTTGGACGTATGCCATCTCTCACCTCTTTGGAGTGGACAAATAGGTGGTGGCAAGATCGGAAAGACATTCCATCTCTCCTGCGGCTCTTATCTGGTTTACAGAAACTACAACGGATAACTCTCCCCAAGTACTTTCTTGGCGACCGGTTGTTGAAGACGTTGTCGTTACTACCGGAACTTAAGGTCGTACGATTTGATACCATGAGCGAGTCGGGTCCTTTCAATCCTGTGATAAAGGGCACGTTAGAGGAAGGTGCCTTTCCTATGCTGTACGACCTTTGTCTCTGTGGCGCCCTGGACGATATGCGTCGCTACCTTACGGGAGGCACCTTGCTTCCGCGACTCAAGAACCTCTCGGTGGGAAGCTTTCGGCGGGAGTCCCCCTCCACGGTCCAGCGATTTCTCGCCGATGTCACTGAATGCTACCCCGCTTTGGAAGTCATTTCATTTAGTGTCATTGGCCGGCAAGGTTGTTGCAAACCACTGCGGCGGGAAAATCTCTGTCCACTCGTTTCGCTCAAGCAACTTACTCGCCTTGAGTTGCGTCATGATCTTCCCATTCAGATCTCCGAGGATGATTTGGCGGAGTTTAGTGCGGCGTTCCCGACTATCGAAACTCTTGTCCTGAACCCCGAACCGCGACTGCCCAAGAAGCCCAGATTTACGCTCAGTTCCTTACTGTTTGTTGCCCAGAAGTTTCCCAATCTATCTCACCTGGGCATTTACTTGGACGCCGAAGTCCGTGCGCCGTACTCCCTTGTGAAGATACAAACATTTTCAAATCTCCGAACACTCAATGTAGGCTGGTCACCCATTGGGGCTGATCACGTTTCCGTCGCACTGTTCTTGTCGCGTCTTCTCTCGGAAAGTGAGGGAGTTGTCATCCGGTCTGGAGTTCCATTGGGTGAGGCGGACTACCACTATTCGGAGGAGCTTGAGGAATATGGGGACGAGCTTGAGGAAGAAATCGACGAACGTCGTCGTAGATGGCAAGAGATCGTGAAGGTTTTGCCGCCACTTCTGCAACTGTACAAAGAGGAGAAAACGCACAGAAAGGAAATAGAGAGGGAAGTAGAAGATCTACGGAACGAGGTACTAATGTGGAACATGCGGGTGGATGAAGGCAGCAAGTTGGCGAGAGTGGCCAATTGAATTTTGAAGCGCACCACCAGTTGACCTATTGTGACGATGGATGGACTACTATATATTGTTTAGCTGAGATGTATAGACAAAGTAAAAGCCGACGTCCGAGTCAGTCCGGGGATCATCATGATAGCTCCGAGTCCGAAGCCTTCGCGACTACACTCCGACTACGCCGAACTGAAGGCGCTTAAGCTCGGCCCGGTCTTCCTTGAGTCTAGCTACCTCGGAGACTGTAAATTGGCAGGAAATTTGGTCCCTGACCGTCCGTCGAATATGAATATAGCCGCTTTCTGTTTCTGTCTCTTACCTTACACATTTCTGCCCCGACGTCACCGACGCAACTACTACTGTGTCTACTTGCAAGAGCATCTCTCAAATCTCAAATCTCATTATCAAATCGGATTTATCTCAGTGCTTTCTCTCTTCGTGTCTCGTGCCGTCGCGTCTCGTCTCTCGTTGTCTTTCTCTCTCCCCCTTAAAAGTCTACTTGTTTTCTACTTGCTACAAACAGTCTTTCGCACGATGGACTTCTATCACTGGTCCGAATCGGGCAGGGAAAACATGATGCGAAAGGTCAAGTTTCATACAGATGCCGACTTTTCGACACAGCGAAGACCAAAGTTTTATTGGGTCGGTGGGTCCCCACCGTGTGATGGAGATATGGTGGTAGGAAGGGGGATGGCTGGAATCTGGGGTACCGCAATGCGTAACATCATGCCACCTATGATGATGCCCAACCCACGAAGTTAGTGTCTCTTGTGGCTGAATTGTAGTTCAATATATCGGAAACAGTTCGGTCGTCTGAATGATGGAGATCCTAATGGTGTCCATCACAGGTTTTAAAAGCTTAAACGTTAAAGCTTTACTGCTCGGAAACCAGAAAGCCTTCTAATAAGTTGAGGCCACACATAACATGTCATCTTGAAGAGAAAATGCGTGTGCGGTACACGCCCGCGGAGTAGCGAGCGCGGCAGCGCCATATGTCACTGAAAAGCACATGCGGTGGGGTTGGTTGAAATGCAAGTTGAGTAAGTGCTTCAAGTTGTTGGTTGTTGGGCCCTGGGGAGGTGCCTCATGTCCGAGGTCCGATTACATAATCGAAGCCGGTTCTCGTAGACTCGGATGCGGAGAACGTGCAGTGCTACAGTACAACATTGAGCATCATTCATTGACAACTTGAACTTGTGGCCGCCATGCCTCGAGTGGAACACTCTATACCTTCATTAGGCCGCGATTCTGCTGCGCGCCGTGTCCTGGCTATCCCCGAACTCCTACAAACAATATTCAACTTCGGAACGCGAGCCTCTAACGCCTCAAATGCTCTCGTCTGTCGAAGCTGGAGTGGACCCGCTTTGGACCACGTTTGGCGTGAGGTGGACAACCTTTTATTCTTGTTGCGACTCCTTGTTCCCTTCCATCGCAAAGGTGATGATCATGTACGTCGGTCTATTATAATAGTACTATCCTGCGTCCTTCTAAGGGGCGCTTTCCAGGAATTTGCCCACTCCCCAACCCCAGAAGACTGGGCTCGTTTCGTCCCTTACGCTCGCCGTGTGCGTTCTCTCAAAGTCGAGGACGAGTCGGTCGATTTCCTTGCTGACCGCGTCTTTGACGATTTGGCGCGCACACGCACCACCTTGGAGGTTCTCCCAAATCTCCGATACCTTCATTGGAATACATCACAGAAGATAAAGCACGCCATCATCTTTATGCACGACAAAGTAACGGAATTCCTCTTCGACTATAGCGATTATAGTATACCTTCACTGGCATCTGATGTCCTTGGACGTATGCCATCTCTCACCTCTTTGGAGTGGACATGTTCATGGTGGCAAGGTCGAAACAACATTCCAACGCTCCTGCGACTCTTATCTGGTTTACAGAAATCACAACGGATAACTCTCCCCAAGTACTTTCTTGACGACCAGTTGTTGAAGGCGTTGTCGTTACTACCGGAACTTAACATCGTACAATTTGATACCATGGGCGGATTGACGGGTCCTTTCACTCCCGTGATAAAGGGCACGTTAGAGGAAGGTGCCTTCCCTATGCTGTACGACCTTTGCCTCAGTTCCACTCTGGATGATATGTGTCGCTACCTTACAGGAGGTGTCTTACTTCCACAACTCAAGAACCTCTCGGTGGAAAGTGTGCAGTCGGAGTCCCCCTCCATGGTGCAGCGATTTCTCGCCAATGTCACCGAATGCTACCCCGCTTTGGAAGTCATTTCGTTTGACGTCATTGTCGACATTGACCAGCAAGATGGTTGCGAACCACTGCTGCTGGAACATCTCCGCCCACTCGTTTCGCTCAAGCAACTTACTCGCCTTGAGTTGCGTCATAATCTTCCCATTCAGATCTCCGAGGAAGATTTGGCGGAGTTTGGTGCGGGATTCCCGACTATCGAAACCCTTGTCCTGAACCCCGAACCACTACGGCTCACAAAACCAAAGTTTACGCTCAGTTCCTTACTATTCGTTGCCCAGGAGTTTCCCAATCTATCTCATCTGGGCATTTACTTGGACGCCGAAGACGTCACAACGGGTGCACCGTACTCACCTGCGAAGATACAAACATTCCCATATCTCCGAACACTCAATGTGGGCGTGTCACCTATTGGGGCCGATCACGTTTCCGTCGCGCTGTTCTTGTCGCATCTTCTCTCGGAGAGTGAAGAGGTGGTCATCCAGTCGGGGGTTTCATGGGATAAGGAGCTCTTCGACACATCAGACTCGCTCGTGGACGAGATCGGCCAGCGTTGTGATAGGTGGCAAGAGGTCGTGAAGGCTTTGCCGCTACTTCTGCAGCTGCACAAAGAGGAGAAGGTGCGCAGAAAGGACATAGAGAGGGAGGTAGAAGATTTACGGATGCGGAACGAGGTCCTAATGGGGAACATGCGGGTGAATGAGGGCAGCAAGTCCACGACAGTGGCGTATGACAACAAGTGCATCACTTGTTGACCTATAGTGGTAGTAATGGACTATCGATCTATATATCGTTTAACTGGCATGTACAGTATGGATATTTCACAGTTGGAAGTAGCAGCCAAGCGTCCCCACGGGGATCATGTAGCTCCGAAGTCCTCCGCGATTGAGGCGCTTACGACTGGCAACTCCCCGGATTCATCCTTCCTCCTGCCTCGGAGACTGTAACTACATTCAATTGGCAGGATATTTGGCCCTCGGAAACGTTGTGGATTCTGTTTACTCTCTTTCTATTTCTCACCTACCTATTGTCGGGCATCTCTCTCCCGTCTCCTTTTCCGTGTCCCACCGCCTGCCATCGTTCAGCACACTTCATTCATGAGGAATCATGAGTGCTTCTGTACCATCCACGATTTTGCATGCCGATTCCCGAAAGGGGAAGCTGGGATTATCGTGCGCTGAATGTAGGAGGTCGGTCACTTACACCCATTCGGAGATACTAGAAGCGTCTAATTCACCTCACCGAATGTTCAGGTCGAAGCTCAAATGTGACAGGTGCGTACTCTTAAGCACTCGTTGGAGACCAGTTTCATCTGAACCTGAACAAAGGGTATTTCCTTGCCAGTCGTGCATTAGGAGAGGTTGTGCTGCGATATGCCCTGATGGTCAGCGTTCATCTCTGGGTTGGGTTATCATTTTGACCTCGCCATGCAGGGACTCTGGCCGCAACGAAGGGAAACAAGTGGGGCGCACACCTAACGTTTTCCTTCTCAATCGACTCATTAATTACCTCCAAGGGTATTGATGGCTCACGCCGAGAGGCTCGCCACGCAGGTCAAAACCATGTCCGCTCGGATAAAAGAGCTCGAGGCAGCTCTCACCAATGCACAACAACCGCCTCTACCTCCCGGGAAGGAACCTGATTCTCAACTCGAGTTGCAGGATAGCGAACTAACGGGCGACAAGTACGAAAGAGATTTGGACAGCGTGTCCAAAAATTTGGGTTCTCTGGCCATCGACGTGGAAGGGAAAGCCCAGTATCATGGTGAGACGGCGGGCGCGGAGGTGCGTTCTTTTCTTTCCACCCGTCTTCGGGCCACTGATACTTTTATCATCAGTTTTTGCAACATCTCATGCCAGCAGTTTGTCTCATTTCTCCCTCTCAATCGATTTATATCTCAAGTAGGTTTCCCGACAGGCTGCCGAAGTGAGCAACACAATCACGATCCAGGAACCAAAAAATCTAGGCTTGCCCCAAGAGATCCTAGAACTTGTCAACGCGTTTCCATTCGGATTCCCGGATCGTGCCTTCATGATTCCCGACTTCCTCAAGTATATCCCATTCCGTGACCGGGCAGTTGGACTAGCTGATCTGTACTATACACACGCAGCTTGGTTGTGAGTTTTTTCTCACCAGTGAACGTCGACTGCTTTCATGAACAAAGCGTCATTAGCTACGATCCAGTCCCGCGTGGTGACTTTGAGCAACATATTTTGGAGCCACTCTACTGTTCTGTTAACGACATCGTTCCCTTGGTGAACTTTGAACCTCACCGACTTTCGGTATTCTACATGGTCCTCGGAACTGGCGCCCTCTTTGACTCTCACCCGAACGCAAGAATAATTGCTGAGCAGTATCATGCATTTGCGTGTGCTACCTATTCCTTAGAGTCCATCGTGAGCGGGGCGACATGTGCCTCGATCCAGACGTTATTAATGATGGCGCACTTCCTCTTCTTAACGGATCGCTCGGGTAACGAGCGCAGGTGGCTTCTCAAGGGGCTATGTACGAAAGTTATCCAAATGGTGGGCAAGTCTCGCCCTTACTTATCGATGGAATCTGACGGTCCTGCTGTCATCAGATAGGATTGCGTGAGGACATTCATATATCGCGCTTTCCAAATCGTCAAAAACTGAACCCCGTTTAGAGCGCGATTGTGTGGGCTGGAGTTTCACAGAGGAGGAGATTCAGCGGCGTCGTACCATGTTCTGGGAGTTCTTTACTTGGGAGTGCTGGGCTGTAAGTGTCATACACCCTGTTCGAATGTTGTTTAGTAATCTCGGCCACATTGCAGTGTGTTCTACACGGGCGCCCTCCTACGTTGAATCTCGCACACTCGGATTGTCGGTTCCCGCGCGACCTCCAACCATATCTGTTGCCGTCTGGCAAAACGGAGCTTAGCTGTGAGCCGCGATTTTGTTGTGCTCGGAACCGAACATTTCGCCTCTAATCCCGATTTCTTTATCAGTCCACTCGTGGAAGTTCCGCTACTCTGCAGTTTGCCTCTCGGTATCAGTGCAGCGTGCGTTTTCCGTGCAGCAGGAGAGTTATGCGTCTCTGCTCGAACTAGACAAGCGTATCCGGTCATTTCCTTTACCTACTCATCTTCAATCTCCTGCGTATGAGACAGGACGCCGAGACTGGGACACCAACTCTTCCAACGCCATGCAGCAATATATGGCGGCGTGCGAGCGCGAGTCAAGTGAGCACCCATCAGTATATTCCGCTGTCCTCGACCAACTCACTACAACGGCGATGCGCAGACCTTATATACATCCATAGATCTTGGTTCGCTGAAGCATTAAGTGACTCGCCTGATCCGCTACAACACGAGTACGGTCAATCCGTACTTGCAGTTTTTCGCAGCGCAAGCATCTTGATCAACGGCTTGAGAAGCCTCGCCCGCGCGCATCCCAAGTTCGTCGCTCGCGTCTGGTTCTTTTGGTCTAGTTTTTACACATCGTCGGTACGCATTGTGCTACCTTGTTCGAGAGCCCACGTTTACAGGATGTCGTGAAGGTACTACTGGGGGCAATTGTGGTCAAGAGCCCTGGCTGCAAGCTCGCCCGAGGCGCTTTATCACTGCTCGATCAGTCCGTGGTTGTCTACGAAGAAGGGTCGAGATTGTGTCGCCCGCCCGCAACTATGGTACGAACTAGCCCTTTCTTCTATACACGAAAGAGTCTGGGCATTCGCTAATACAATATCTCTCGCAGCCAATGTTAGAAAAACTTCGTCGTCGCGCCTATCAGATATATTCCACGTATACCTCCAACCTCAACGGGGGGCCTCAAGCACTGCTTCCACACACAGCACCCGATGATATCCACGATCTCTCGGCGTTTGGTGGCACGAAAGGTAGCGTTATCAGCAAGTCACCCACGAACAGTCCTCAAGGGAGCTCTGCGCCGTCCCCCGACTCCCTGACGTCCGTGTCAGCGGACGTCACAACGAATACGGTAGTACATCCCCCGAGGTCTTCGCAGTCTCCAATTTCTCTTGCCTTTTCGAGTGGCGGGTCGTCTCCTCTGCACCAATCAGATAGTCCCCATGCGGTTTCGTACGGGCCCATTCCGCAGCCGCAGGCGGGGTTCGTCCCAGGGCCAGACCAACAGTCCCAATTTTCACTGCAGTACCCCACTGGCACCCCGCAGGACGCGACCGCCACTCAAGGAGCGCCGAATGTTGGTCCATCATTATTAGAGCAGCAGAGTCCATTGGCGTCCCTGCCAACAGGGAAGGAGATCCTGGATATCGATCTTGAAGAGCTCGGTTTGCCCCTGGGGCCACAGCAGCCACAGCCGATGCTATACAGCCAATTCCCGCAGCTGGAGCAGTTCCAGGATATCTTCATGGATGACGGCACTGCCGCTCGGCCTCTTCAAATTCCTCAGGATGACGTGTGGTGGCAGTTTGTTGATGATTTAGGGATTCAGAGAATATAACGTAGTCTATCTGTTTGTCGCCCGATGAAGATTTCTGTGTCTCTGTGTTGTAGTGATATAGCAGTACAATTTCATGTATTCTAGCCTCCATTAACGCAGGACGTATGGTGATATCTGTCAGTCGTGGCCCTGTACATTCAGCTGTTTATGTTTGCTATGTTGTGTCCATTGAAAGCAAACCATAAACTTTGTGCCGGCTGCTGCCTCGTCTGCCTGAGTCATGGCCGCGAGGAGAGTGTCGATGTCAGGAGTGACGACAAAGCGTCTACTGACCTCGCCAAGCACGCGCAAGGCCTTGCCCACACGATGACACGAAAAGCTTGTTGCGAAAACGACGGCTGCGTTGCGGCCGTCACGGCGATGATTTGTGCCAAGTGGCTTATGGGAGTGCTAGTGGCTTACCAGTGGCACGAACACTCTTTGCCTTTACCTCGGCTTCAAGTTCCATGACATCATCTCGGTCAACAAAATGACCGAGATATTAAAAAAAAGGGCAATATATAAAAGACAATCGAGGGTTAATTGAGGAGTTATATCTGTGTCTATTTAATGTACAGTAAATCAGGTAACCACGAGCAATCACGGTCATATAGAGTAGAGGTCGGAGAACTAACTTTGGACCCAAACGTCGTTTAGTTGAAGGATTGGCATCCAGCTACCAGCGGAAACGTGGACCACACCAATAACCCTAATGTTGGCAGGGATGACTCCGCCCTGACCGATGATCTACTGGTATTGGTCTGCCCTACGAGCCGGGTTTGGCGTCAATTCCTGTCATGGTGGTGATGTAATTCATATTGAGTACGATCGCGTGGCGACGGCAAACTTACACGAAGGAAGGCCTCCACGGTGCGACCAATGTAATGGGCAAACTTCCCAACAGTAATGGGGTTTTTCGCTGGCGTCTCGTCCTTGGTCTGGACTTGCCGCTTGAAATCGTTGTAACCCGGCCACTAATATGCACCCAGGGATCGTCAA
>Ga0209488_10000255_pt1 | contig 43019 bp, 46 predicted proteins | sample Rivendell_Oct201_8_FD_188349 | JGI IMG/M metagenome (GOLD analysis project Ga0209488, IMG submission 188349) | Vadose zone soil microbial communities from the Eel River Critical Zone Observatory, Northern California, USA -... | ecosystem: Environmental > Terrestrial > Soil > Vadose zone >...
TTCGCGCGCATAGTGGGCACTATGTAAGCGAAAGGATCACAAAAAGATGCCGCTGTGGGGCGGCCGCAGCAGGCGCATCATTAGTCAGACAGGCTCCTCGCCCTAAGGCGCCGCTCTGTGGTCGCGGCTGACGCGGAACTCACTGTTGGGATACCAGCGCGGGAATCGGCGGGTGCGCGCCACCCGGTTGCCGACGTCGTAATATAGCGTGAGGTCTTCGACCGCGCCGCGCACGTCCCAGTCCGGCGAGTATTGATCGCTCGGCTGGTGATAGCGATGCGCCATGTAGTCCTCGAGCCGCGCCCGCCCCCATACGGGCCCGCGCGCGCTGTCGTCGAGACCGCCTTTGGCATACAGCGCCGGCACACCGGCTTTCGCAAAGCTGAGATTGTCGGACTGGAAATAGAGTCCCCGTTCCGGCGTGGGCTCGGGGGTGATCTCGCGCCCCTGCAGTAATGCCCCCGCCCGCGCATACTCTTCCAGATCAGTGTTCCCGACGCCGAACACCGTGACATCGCGCGTGGGGCCGCCGAAGTGCAGCGTATCCAGATTGAGCACGGCCACGGTGTCCCGCAAGGGGAAAACCGGGTTCTCCGCGTAGTATTCGGACCCCAACAGGCCGGCTTCCGCGCCGGTCAGGGCCAGAAACACGATCGACCTATCCGCCACGGGCTTGGTACGGACCCAGGACTGCGCCAGTGTCAACAGGCCTGCCACACCGGACGCATTGTCGATCGCGCCGTTGAAGATATTGTGGCCTGGGCGCGTGGGGTCGCGGCCCAGATGATCCCAGTGCGCGGTGTACACGACATATTCACGGTGGCGGCTGCCGCCCGGCAATTGCGCGATGACGTTGGCGGAGGTGAACAGGCGAACGCTGTTATGCAGCGTGACATCGGCATGGAGACCCATCGGCAGCGCCTTGAATCCCGCACGGGCCGCCGCCGCCGCCGTGGCTGTGAAGTCGAGCCCGGCTGCGGTGAACAGGGCGCGCGCCGCATCCTTCTGGATCCAGCCCTCGATGGCCGCGCGTCCCGCACCACCATCCGCCGTCGAGAGGCCCAGCTGCGCTCCCGTCCAAGTGCTCTGCACGAGGCTCCAGCCGTAACCGGCCGCATCGCCATCGTGAACGATCAACACCCCAGCGGCGCCCTGCCGGGCAGCTTCCTCGATTTTGTAGGCCCAGCCCCCGTAAAAGGTCATGGTGCCGCCCCTGAATACCTTGGGATCCTTGGTGGCGTATCCCGGATCGTTGACCAAGACCACGACGGTCTTGCCGTGCACATCGATGTCGGCGTAATCGTTCCAGGCGTACTCCGGCGCCACGATGCCGTAACCCACGAACACGAGCTCGCTGCCCCGCAGCTCCGCCTGCGGGGTGCTGCGCTTGCTCCAAATGACCATGTCCTTGCCGTAGGCAAGCGTGAGGGTCCCGTGACGGCCTGTGGCGGACAGGGATGCATCGGCGCCGGCCAGACTCTCGACCATCGGCAGCTGCTGCAGGAAACTCTCGCCGTTTCCGGGTTTCAAGCCCAATTTGCGAAACTGCTCGACCAGGTACGCGACCGTCTTTTCCTCGCCGGGCGTGCCGGGTTTTCGGCCCTCGAAGTCATCCGAAGCCAGCACGCGGACATGGTTGCGGAAGACCGTCTCATCGATATCGGTCGAAGGAGGGGGGAGTTTGCGTCCCGCACCCGCACAAGCCGACAGCAGCAGGCTCGCGGACGCCAAAACGCCCCAATAACCCCGGATTTGCATGATTAGCCCACTCCCAGTTCAGTTGCGGCGCGGCCAGTAAAGCAAAATCACCGCGCATAGGCAGGCGGCGGTGGCGAGGTGCGCCCAGCCTCGCCACGGGCGTGCCTTGACCTGCCCCAGGAAACTACCCGCGCTGGCGGCGGTCAAAACGCCAAATGCAATCAAGCTCGCCACGAGCCGCGGCAATTCATGCGACAAATCCGGGTGCTCGCGGGCCAGGACGCAAAACACGATCAGGACGGCCCCCAGGCCGAAAGTGATCGATGCCGCCGACCCCAGCACGATACCGATCAAAACAGTGAACGGACGCATACCGTAAGGCTCATATACACTTGCTAGCAGGGGCGGGCTTCTCTAGCCTTGATGGGAATTGGGGAGCGGAGTTTACAGGAGAACTGGTACGGTGATGACTAATAGGCCTTGGGCCAATCGTTCGCGCTGGATAACCGGCATTGCGGTCTGCGCGAGCGCAGTGGGGCTTGCCGCCCTGTTGGGCGCGGCCATGACGCCCTCGCCCGCCGTTCCGGCAGCCACCGCGGTGCTCGCGCCCACGGAGCAGGAAAACTACGTCGCGCGCCGCGTGGCCGATATCGTCGCGCGCGAACACTACCGGCGGGCTCCGCTCGACGATCATCTCTCGAGCTTGATCCTCGACCGTTATCTCGACGCCATCGACGGCGGCAGAAGCTATTTCTTCGCGAGCGACATCGCCGAATTCGAGCGCTACCGCTATGAGCTCGACGATGCCATCAAGGCCGGCGACGTGGAACCCGCGTTCGTGATTTTTCGGCGCTATCAGCAGCGCAGCCGCGAGCGCATGGCCTATGCGATCGAACTGCTGAATAAGAAGCCTGACTTCGACGTCGACGAATCGTTCAATTTCGACCGCGAGAAGGAACCCTGGCCGGCGAACACCGCCGAAATGAACGAGCTGTGGCGCAAGCGGGTGAAGAACGACGAGTTGTCGCTCGTGATCGCGGGCAAGCAATGGACCGAAGCCGCCGACGTCCTGCGCAAACGCTACGAGCATGTCGCGAAGCGCATGGATCAGAGCAAGCCCGAGGATGTGTTCGAAGCGTTCATGAACGCTTTCGTGCTGTCCTTGGATCCGCACTCGAATTATTTTTCGGCGCGCAACTCCGAGGAATACAACATCCAGATGAGCTTGAGCTACGAGGGCATCGGCGCCTCGCTGCAGCTGACGGACGATTACGTCACGGTGATCGACGTGATCGCGGGCGGTCCGGCCGCGACCAGCGGCAAGCTCGCCGCCAACGATCGCATTACCGCGGTCGGCGAAGGCAAGACCGGAGAGCTGACCGACGTGATCGGATGGCGCCTGGACGACGTCGTGCAGAAGATTCGCGGGCCCGGCGGCACGTTGGTGCGCCTGCAATTGCTGCCCGCGGGCGCGGCGCCCGGTTCGCCGCAGAAGGTGGTGGAATTCACGCGCAACCGCGTGTCGCTCGAGGCTCAGGCCGCGCACAAGGCGATGCGGGTCCTGCAGCGCAACGGCCACGATGTGAAAGTCGGCATCATCACCGTTCCGAGCTTCTACCAGGACTACGACGCCAGCCGCGCCGGGGCGAAGGATTATCGCAGCACGACCCGCGACGTGCAGCGCCTGATCACCGAGCTCCGTAAAGACGGTTCCGACGTCCTGATCATGGATCTGCGCGCGAACGGCGGCGGGTATCTTCCGGAAGCCGAGTCCCTCACGGGTCTGTTCATCGACCGGGGACCGGTGGTGCAGCTGCGCGATACCACCGGACGCATCGAGGTCGACGACGATCCCGATCCGGCGGTTTTCTACAGCGGCCCGATGATCGTGCTGGTGGATCGGTTCAGCGCCTCGGCCTCGGAAATCTTTGCCGGCGCCATCCAGGACTACGGCCGCGCCCTCATCGTCGGCCAACAGACCTACGGCAAGGGTACGGTGCAAAACGCGCACCCGCTCAACTACACGATTTTCGGACGCAAGCCGGAGTTGGGCCAGCTCAACGTGACCATCGGCAAGTACTATCGGATCACCGGGGAGAGCACTCAAGACCGCGGCGTGACCCCCGACATCACATTGCCCTCGCTGATCGACGCCAACGAAGTGGGCGAGAGCACGCGCGACCGCGCCCTGCCCTGGGACCACATCGAACCCGCCGCGTTCAGAGTGGAGGGCGATCTGAAGGCCACCGCGGCTTCGCTGGAAAAGCTGCACGCGGAGCGCACCGCGAACAGCGCCGACTTCCGCTATTTGCATGACGACATCGCGGCGCTAGAGGCGATGCGCCGCCAGAAGACGCTTTCGCTGAATATCAAGACGCGCGAGGCGGAGCGCAAGCGCCTGGAGAGCGAGCGGCTCGATCGGGAGAACGCCTGGCGGGCAGCGCATGATGTCAAACCGGTGAAGTCCGCCGAGGAAATCAAGGACGACGCGGCGGCCGGCATCCTGCTCGATGAGGCCTCGCAGATCGCCGCGGATCTCGCGGTGACGGCGGCGCGTCGAACCGCGCCCACGCAGGCGCGGCGCACTAATTAGGCGCTTCAGCGCAGCAAAAGGGTGTAGAGGTCCCAGTAATCCTCGCCGAGCACGTTCCACGCCGCCGCCGGGGATTTCGCGGGCTTGCCCAGGTCGAGATCGGCCGGCGCCGCGGGCGCAAGGGAGTCCGCGGTGGGTACGGTGTCGGCGTTGTTGCGGTATTCGCAAGTGGCGCGCAGGCGGTCCAACTTCACCTTGAGCGCAACGGTGATCTGCTTCTGATTGGCCACGGCGGCCTGTGCTTGCTGCAGGCGCTGCATATAGCCCTCGCAGTCGTCGCGCGTGCCGAAGCTCATCTCGTGGACTCTGCGCGCGACGGCCTCCTTGGCGCGCGCCGCGAGTCCATAGGCGTCGACATGTTCGCACAGCAATTCGGCGAAACTGATGATGGCAAGGTTGATGTTGCGGCGTGCGGCGTGCGAGATGCCGGGAAATCCAGCCGCAGCTTCGTGGTCGATCGCGCTGCGCTCGGCGTGCAGATCGCCGACCGCGGCGTCGGCCAACACGACCTGATGGCGCACCAGTTCCAGAGATTTCTGGCGGCGGCGGCGCTTGAAATAGTGCCAGAAGGCGGTCAAGCGTCCGATCTCGTTTTGCGCCGCGGCCAGATGCCCGCGCTGCAAGTCGGCCTCGGCCGCCGCCTGCTGCAAGCGCTGATCGACATCCGCGAGCCGCGCGCTCTTCGCCGCTTCGGTTTCCGCCTTGTGCTTCGCAAGCTCGCGCGCCTCCTGCTGGCGGGTCAGCTCGGCGGCGAAAGTCGAGAGCTGCTGGTGGCAGGTCTTCCATAGCGTGCGCAGCTGATAGAACACCAAGGCGCCGAAGCCGGTCTTCGGATCGCCGAGCAGATCGCCGAGTGCGTCCAGCTGCTCCTGTACGCGTATGGTCGCGCCTTCCTGCTGCTTGAGGCGATCGCGCAGTAAATGAAATTCGTCCTTGAGGTCGGCGTAGGCTTTTTTGAGGCCCGCACGATTTTGGAAGAGCTGCATGAGCCGCTCTTCGTCGGGACTCACGGCGCCCCCGTCCGCACCTCCTTTTAGAAAACTTAAGCGATCGATCAAAGTCCCGCCTCGAGCCTCAACGGTGAATAGCCGGACATCGGTCAACCACCAGGGCAACCCAAGCCGCTAGAAGTGATGCCCCCGCTCGGCACAATATTCCAGCCATTTATTTAACATCATGTTTCGAGTCCAGCGCTGATCCAGTTCACGCTTGAGTCTCGACTGCAGCTTGGCGAGCTGCGGATGGCGCTGGAAACCGCGGAAACTGCGCACCTCGGCCAATCGGGCGTCGTGATACACGCACACCTCCAAATCCGGGTCGTGAACCCGCGCCCCCTCGAATTCGAACTCATATGTGAGGCGAAACACACTGGTATAGCGGCTCAATTCCTGCGGGGTGAGATAGAGATCACAGTCCGAGGCCACGTGCGATGCGCGCCGCGCCGTCACCGCGCGAAGATCGCTCACAAGCCAGCCCAAGCGCACGAAATTGCTCTCATACAGCGTCATCAGGCTGACAAAGCTGCCCGGCAGCGCGCGCCAAGTTGTCTCACACCATTGATCGGCTAACATGCCCCGAACTATACCACGCACCTCCGGAATGTCAGGGGCGCAAGCGCCGCTCGATGCCCGTACGGTCGAGAATCCTGCTCGATATTTCTTCGATCGAGACTTCGGTGGCATCGAGCATCGGGATGCCGTGCCGCTCGAACAGCGATTCCGCCGCTCTGACTTCGAAAGCCACTTGCGGAGCGGATGCATAGCGGCTGTCGGGACGCCGCTCGTTTCGGATCTGTTGCAGCCGGTCCGGCTTGATCGTCAAGGCGAACAGTTTCCGCGAATACGCTTCGAGCGCAGGCGGCAGCTTCCGCGATTCGAGATCGTCCTCGGTCAGCGGAAAATTCGCGGCAAATATCCCGTATTGCATCGCTAGATACAGGCAGGTCGGCGTCTTTCCCGAGCGCGATACGCCCACCAGGATCACGTCCGCGCGCTCGTAATCGCGCACCACCGAGCCGTCATCGTTGGCCAGGGCGAAATTCGTGGCGTCGATGCGCGTGGCGTACGCATGCGTGTCCGCCATGCGATGTGTCCTACTTGCAACATGGGTGGATTGCGTCTTGAGTTCGTTCTCGAGCGGTGCTAGGAAAGGATCGAAGAAGTCCAAAAAAAATCCGCTGCTGCCGCGAACCACGTTGCGAACATCCTCTTGCACGAGGGTGCTGAATATGATCGGCCGCATCCCTTCCTGGGCGCCCACCAAATCGATCTTGCGAACCGCCTCAATCGCCTTGTCAACCGTGGCGATAAATGGCACAGTCACCTGACGAAATTCGATGCCGTCGAACTGTGTCATGAGACTGTGACCCATCGTTTCTGCTGTAATGCCCGTTTGATCGGAAACAAAGAACACGGTTCGCTTGATCACGGTAGCCTCGGATGTTGGCGCATCGTCGCAAAGTGTTTCACTTAACCCACCGGCCCACAAGCAGCCCACCATGAAGCCCTACATCATCCCCTTCGAGCAGCTGAAGAACAAAGACGTTGAACTCGTCGGCGGCAAGAATGCTTCCATCGGCGAGATGATATCCGGATTGGCGACGCTCGGCGTTACCGTGCCCGGCGGGTTCGCGACGACCTCGCATGCGTATCGCGACTTCCTCGCGCAGGACGGGCTGGATGAGCGCATCCGCGGCGTTCTGGCCGCGCTGGACGTCGATGACGTGGAGCGGCTCGCGGTGGTGGGCGCACAGATCCGCGGCTGGATGCTCTCCACGCCGTTCCCCAAGCGGCTACACGACGAAATTCTGGACGCCTGGCGAAAAATGGGCAAGGCAACCGGCGATCCGGCGGAATTCGCCGTCGCGGTCCGTTCCTCGGCGACCGCCGAAGATCTGCCGGAGGCATCGTTTGCCGGGCAGCAGGAGACTTTCCTGAACGTGCGCGGCGAGGAGCATTTGATGACCTGCGTGCAGGAGGTATATGCCTCGCTGTTCAATGACCGCGCCATATCCTACCGTGTGCACAATAACTTCGATCATAGCGCCGTCGCCCTCTCCGTCGGCGTGCAGCATATGGTGCGGAGCGATCTCGGCAGTGCCGGGGTCATGTTCACTCTCGACACCGACTCCGGCTTTCGCGACGTGGTGTTCATCACGGCCGCGTACGGTTTGGGCGAGACGGTCGTGCAGGGCGCCGTCAATCCGGACGAATTCTACGTGTACAAGCCGGCGCTGCGCGCCGGACGCCGCGCGGTGCTGCGCAAGAATCTCGGCGGCAAAGCGCTCAAGATGGTCTACGGCGAGCCGGGGTCGAAGGATCGCGTGCGCACGGTCGATGTCGCGCCGGCCGATCGCAATCGCTTCTCGCTCGACGAAGCGGATATCGTGGCGCTGGCGAAGCAGGCGCTGATCATCGAAGAACACTATGGCACTCCCATGGACATCGAGTGGGGCAAGGACGGCGCCACGGGCAAGATCTACATCCTCCAGGCGCGCCCCGAAACCGTACAGAGCCGCGCCGGCCGCACCATTTTGCGATTCACGCTGAAAGCGCGCTCCAAGGTGCTGAGCAGCGGGCGCAGCATCGGTCAGCGCATCGGCGCGGGAAGTGCGCGCATCATCAAGGACGTGAAGGAAATGTCGCGAGTCCGGGCCGGCGATGTGCTGGTGGCCGACATGACGGACCCGGACTGGGAACCCGTGATGAAGCGCGCATCCGCCATCGTCACCAATCGCGGCGGACGAACCTGCCACGCGGCCATCATCGCGCGCGAGCTCGGCATACCGGCGGTCGTCGGCTGCGGCACTGCGACCACTGCCGTCAAGGAAGGTCAGGCAGTCACGGTATCCTGCGCCGAAGGCGATACCGGTCATGTCTACGAGGGCATGCTGGAATACGATCAGCGGACCATAGAGATGGACGCCATGCCGGCGATCCCGGTGAAGATCACCATGAACGTCGGCAATCCCGACCGCGCATTCGACTTCGCGGGCATACCGCACAAGGGGGTGGGCCTCGCGCGTCTGGAGTTCATCATCAATCGCATGATCGGCGTGCATCCGCGGGCGCTGCTGGAATTCGACCGGCAGAGCCCCGAGCTCAAGGACACCATCGGCAAGCAGATCTCGGGTTACGACGGTCCGGTGAACTTCTACGTCGACAAATTGGCCGAAGGCATCGCGCAAATCGCCGCCGCATTCGCGCCGGAGCCGGTGATCGTGCGCCTGTCGGATTTCAAGTCGAACGAATACGCGAACCTGATCGGCGGCAAGAACTACGAGCCGCACGAAGAAAACCCCATGCTCGGGTTCCGCGGTGCGTCGCGCTATATCGACAAGGTTTTCCGGCCCTGCTTCGAACTCGAATGCCGCGCCTTGAAACGCGTGCGCGACGAGATGGGGCTGACCAATGTGCAAGTGATGGTGCCCTTCGTACGCACGTTGGGCGAGGCGAAGGCCGTCACCCAGCTGCTCGCCGACAACGGCCTGAAACGCGGCGAGAACGGCCTGAAGCACATCATGATGTGCGAATTGCCCACCAATGCGCTTCTCGCGGACCAATATCTCGAATTCTTCGACGGCATGTCGATCGGATCCAACGACATGACGCAGCTTGCGCTGGGCCTCGACCGCGACTCGAGCGTCGTAGCCAAGTCCTTCGACGAGCGGGACGACGCGGTCAAGGCGCTGATGGCCATGGCGATCAAGGCCTGTAAGGCGCAGAACAAGTACGTCGGAATCTGCGGCCAAGGCCCCTCCGACCATCCGGAGCTGGCGCGATGGCTGGTCGAACAGGGCATCGACAGCTTGTCCTTGAATCCGGACACGGTGGTCGAAACCTGGATGTTCCTGGCCGGCGACACCCCGGCCGCCAACGCGGGCGTCGTCACCCCGGGCGCCGCCAAACCGATAGTGACAGCACGCAAGTAACGGTCGAGGCCTGGGGGATGGGAAGCCTGAAGGCAACGAAAGACGCAGTTGCCTTCACGCTTCCCATCCCCCAGACCTTTCACTCTGGACCGCCCGTGCCGTCGGCACTAAGTCGCCGACCGACTACGGTAATCCCGCGTCACCATCCCCTTGCCACTAGAACGGCCGCAGCAAGTGTTCACGATAGTATTGCAATTCGAGGATGGACTCGCGCACGTCATCCAACGCCAGGTGGCTGGATGTCTTGCGGAACCCCGCGGCCACCTGCGGCGCCCAGCGCAGCGCCAGTTCCTTGAGGGTGCTCACGTCGAGATTGCGGTAGTGAAAGAATTTCTCGAGCGCCGGCATGTGGCGCGCCAGAAAGCGCCGATCCTGACACACGCTGTTGCCGCACATCGGTGATCGTCCCGGTTCAAGCCACGGCTCGAGAAACCGCAGGGTCTCGCGTTCGGCAGCGGCCGCGTCGACGTCGCTTGCCAAAACTCGGGCGCAGAGCCCAGAGCGGCCATGCTGGTTGCGATTCCAATCGTCCATTGCGCTGAGCACGGCCTCGCTTTGATGCACCGCGAACACCGGACCTTCGGCAAGCACGCTGAGGTGTTTGTCGGTTACGATCGTCGCGATTTCGATGATGAGATCGGAGTCCGGACTGAGTCCGGTCATTTCCAAATCGATCCAAATGAGATTTTCAGGGGATTTCATGAACTTTACGCAACTAAAAGCGGCATGGTAGCAGAGCCTAGGGAGTCGGAAGGCGCCATCGGCGGCGAGGGGCTGGTGCTCGCCAGTTACGGCCGGGGCGTCTTGGTGCAGGCCGGCGGAACGACGCTGCACTGTGCGCTGTCGGGGCGCAAGCAGCGTGTGGTCTGCGGCGATCGCGTCATCTATGCGTATCCGCCGGCCGCGGACGGGCCGTCGGTTCAGTCGATCGAACCGCGCCGCAACCTCATCGAGCGCATCGATGCGCGCGGCCGTGCGGAACCCGTCGCCGCCAACGTCGACCGGCTCGCCATCGTCGTGGCGGCAGAACCCGCGCCGGATTGGTTTTTGGTCGACCGCTACTGGGCGGGGGCCGTGCTGAAGGACTTGGATGGTCTCCTCATCGTCAACAAGCTGGATCTCGGAACGGAAAACATCCGGCCGGAAATCGAGACGTACCGCAAGCTGCGCTTGAATTGCATCGAGGTCTCGTCTCAATCGGGAGCGGGTACGGCCGACCTCGAGCGCAGCCTCGCGGGCAGCGTGACGCTTCTCGTCGGCCAGTCGGGTGTCGGCAAATCCTCTCTGGTGAATGCCCTGAGCCCGGACGCCGCGGCGCAAACAGCCGAGTTGACCCGCGACATCGAGGGCCGGCATACCACGACCACGGCGCGCTGGTACCAGCTTGCGGCGAATTCGGCGATTATCGATGCCCCGGGCGTCCGCGATTTCGCGCCGCCCGCAAGCCTCGTGCGCGCGGCTGAGCGCGGCTTCATCGAGATCCACCGGCTCGGCGCCAATTGCCGCTTCAAGGATTGCCGGCACATGGAGGAGCCCGGTTGCGCCGTGCGCACCGCCGTCGTGGCACAGGAGATTGCCCCCCGCCGCTACGAAAGCTATCGGCGTCTGTTTCGCCTGTACGAGAAGCTGGCGCCTCTCTAGGTCACCCCTCTCGGGAACCCGCGTGATCAGGAGACGTTGGTGCGTCCGGCCAGAGCGTGCGCCAGCGTGCCGCCGTCCACGTATTCCAGCTCGCCGCCGACGGGCACGCCATGAGCGATTCGCGATGCCTTCAACCCCAAACGCAGCGCAAGCTCGCCCAAGTAGTGCGCCGTCGCCTCCCCTTCCGCCGTCGGATTGGTGGCGAGAATCACTTCGCGAACTTCTCCGTCGCCCAGCAACCGCTCGAAATCATCCAATCCGAGTTCGGCCGGCCCCACTCCATCGAGCGGCGACAAGTGTCCCATGAGCACGAAGTAGCGGCCGCGAAATCCTCCCGATTGTTCGATGGCCACCACGTCGGCGGGGGACTCGACCACGCAGAGCTGCGCCACGTCTCGCTGGTTGGAGGCGCAAATCGTGCAGTAGTCGCTCTCCGTCAGCATGCGGCAGCGTTTGCAATGTCCCACGCTGTCGAGCGCATCCGCCAGCGCTTGGGCAAGGAGCTTTCCCCCGTTACGATCGCGCTCCAAAAGATAAAACGCCATGCGCTGCGCGGATTTCGGACCGACGCCCGGGAGGCAGCGCAGAGAATCGATCAAACGCGCGAGTGTGGGGGTGTACTTCAAAACGGCAGCTTCATGCCCGGCGGAAGATTGAGCCCCGACATGAGGCCGGAGTACTTTTCCTGGCTGCGCTCCGCAATTTTCCGCACCGCGTCGTTGACGGCTGCCACCAACAAGTCTTCGAGCATGTCTTTGTCTTCCCCGAGCAGTTTCGGCTCGATCGTCACTTTCTTCGCTTCGTGATGCCCGTTCAGCGTGACCTTGACCATGCCGGCGCCGGACTCCCCCGTCACCTCGAGTTGCGCGAGCTCGGCCTGTGCCTTCTTCATCGTTTCCTGCATCTGCTGCGCCTGGCGCATCAGATTTCCCAGTCCGCCCTTCATCATGCCCACCTCCTCATCGTTAGTTCGCGGGTTTCACCGAAGCCAAGTCCACGTCGGCACCGAAGCGCTCGCGCAACCCCTTCACCGCGGGATCTGCCTCGAACGCAGCCGCGGCGCGAACGGCCTTGTCCTGCTCCTGCAGCAGGCGTTGCCGTGCAGGCGTAACGAGGGCCGATTGCGCGGTTTCGAACGTCAGGCGAATGTCTCGGCCGAGATACTTCGACAAACCCAGCACAAGCTTGTCTTCGATGGGCCGCGTACGGCGATCCGCCGTCGCTTGATCGAGTTTCAGCGCCAGCACGCCGTGCTCGAACGAGGCCGGGACACAATTCAAGGCAAATTGCCGCACCATGCCGCTCAAGTTTGCTGCCTCGACCACCGCGGGCCAATTGCTCGCATCGATGCTCGTCAACCTGATACCGGACGTATTCGGTGCGACGGCACCGGACGCCGTCGGATGGGGCGCGCCGCCCATGGACGCAGCGGCGGTGGACGTACCGGCACCCGGCACATCGGCGGGTGCGGCGGCGCGCGTCGGATGGTCCGCGGCGACCGTGCGTCCGGCCGTGTTGCCGTGGACTGCGGCAGCCTCGGGACGAAACGCCAGCATGCGCAGCAGCGTCATTTCGAATCCCATGCGAGGCTCCGGCGCCATCGCCAGATCGCGCCGTCCACCCAAGGCGATTTGATAGTAGAGCTGCACATCTTCCGGCGAGATCGCCTGCGCAAGGCGCGTCAGTGAATCCGCATCGAACTCCTCGTCCTGGAGCGCGGCCTCGGGCACGATTTGCACGATCGCAATCCGCTGCAAGAATGCCGTCAACTCGACCAACGCGCGGTCGTAGTCAGGCGCGTCGCGATCCAGCTCTTTAACTTCCGCCAAGAGAGCGGATCCGTCCGCGCGGGCCAACGCATCGATGAGTCGACCCACATGTCCGCGATCGATGGTGCCGAGCATCGCGCGCGTATTGGCCTCGCTCAGGCTGCCGCCGCCGAAAGCGATCAGCTGGTCCAACAAGCTCAAGGCATCGCGCATGCTGCCTTCGGCCGCTCGCGCTACCAACGCCACCGCCGCCGGATCGAACTCCAGATGCTCAGCTCCGGCGATGAACTTCAGACGTTCGCCGATGAGCGAGGCAGGCAGCCGCTTGAGGCTGAACTGCAGACAGCGGGAAAGCACGGTGACGGGCAGCTTTTGCGGGTCGGTGGTCGCCAGCAGGAATTTGACATGGGGCGGCGGCTCTTCCAGCGTCTTGAGCAAGGCATTGAAGGAGTGATTGGAGAGCATGTGGACTTCGTCGATGAGGTACACCTTGAAGCGGCCTCGGCTCGGCGCGTACTGCACGTTATCGAGCAGCTCGCGGGTGTCGTCCACTTTCGTGCGCGAGGCTGCGTCTACCTCGATGAGATCGACGAAGCGGCCTTCGTCGATCTCCCGGCATGCGGCGCAGATGCCGCAGGGATTCGAACTCACGCCGGCGGTCTCACAATTCAGCGACTTCGCTAAAATGCGTGCAATCGTCGTTTTCCCGACCCCACGGGTGCCCGTGAACAGAAATGCGTGGTGTACCTTGCCGCTGTCGAGCGCATTGCCGAGGGCGCGCAGCACATGCTCCTGCCCCACCATTTCGGCAAACCGCTTGGGACGCCATTTACGCGCTAATACGATGTAGCTCATAGGGTTTAAGTTTAGCTTCGGACGCCCAAGGTCGCGTGGCTTTTAGGAGGCGGCCCGCGCCAGCAGGACTTCGGCGCCCGACTTAAAGCCGCTACCGCTGCTCCCTTCCGGGCCTGACGGGGTTCGTGGCCAGTCGTCGCGAAGATGCAAACGCGAGCCGCCATAGACTCACTTTACAGCGTTTTCAAGGCAATTGGCGGAGAGGGTGGGATTACTCGTCGCTCCGCTCCTCGCCCCTTCGGGGCCGCCCTAACGGGCGTTATCCCCGCTTCGTTGCTGCCTCCATAGGCTGATCAATGCCGCCAAAAATTTACTTATCAACTGGCGGAGAGGGTGGGATTCGAACCCACGAACACGGTTAGGTGTTACACACTTTCCAGGCGTGCGCCTTCGACCGCTCGGCCACCTCTCCACGCGGCCGCAAGGGTACCGGAGGCGACCCACGCGATCAAATGGAGCGCGCACGCCGCGGAAACCGGCCCGGACGGGCGGCCCTCGGGTGTCGGTTCCAGGACGCCCGGGGAAGCGCGCCGGCGACGCCTAGCCGCTGGCCGCCTTATTGGGCGGCGCCGGCTTGTAGCGCGGCGGAACGTCGAGGCACGAGTCCTTGGGCCCCGGAGGCGGCGGCGCAAGCTCCACGGTGGGAATGACCAGGGCGCCCTGAGTATTCGGAGTATCCAACCCTGGAGGTACTTTCAGCGGTGGTACCTGGCCGGCTCGTTGATATTCCTGCCGAGTGTGGCAATCCGCGCCACGAAACAAGTGACAGCCGCTCATCAGCGCTGCCGCAGCAACAACCATCAAAACTCGATCCAGACTCATGCTGCTTGGTCCTCAAGGTTAATTCCGGCGGCCTGCATGGCCCGCAGCACGGTATCTTGGTGCGTCGCCGACAGTTCGACCAATGGTAATCGGATTGCGTTCCCGATGAGGCCCATTCTCGCCACCGCCCACTTGACCGGTATCGGGCTCGCTTCGACGAACAAATCTTTATGTAAAGGCTGCAAGCTGGCGTCGATCGCGCGTGCCTTGACGAAATCGCCCGCAAGAGCGGCTTGACAAGCCTCGTGCATGCGGCGTGGAGCAACGTTGGCCGACACCGAAATGACGCCGCGCGCGCCCACGCTCATCAAATCGATGGCGGTGGCATCGTCGCCCGAGAGCAGAGTGAACTCCGGTGGACACGCATTCAGCGTTTCGCGCGCACGGCTCAACGAACCGGTCGCTTCCTTGATCGCCACGATGCGCGGATGCCGCGCCAACCGAGCGACGGTGCCCGGCAACAGATCGGCGACGGTGCGGCTCGGAACATTGTACAGGATCACCGGCACCTCGGAGGCGTCCGCGGCAGCCATGAAATGCCTGTAAAGACCTTCCTGCGGAGGTTTGTTGTAGTATGGAGTCACCAGCATCACCGCATCGACGCCAAGGCCCGACAAGGTACGAGTGAGCGACACCGTGCCGGCCGTCGAGTAGCTGCCCGCTCCGACGATCACCTTGAGCTTGCCCCGGCAGCGCGCGACCGCCCGGCGGGTGAGTTCCTCGATCTCATCCATGAGGAGCACCGGGGATTCGCCGGTGGTGCCGGCAACGACGATCCCGTCGGTGCCCTCGCGCAGGTGAAAATCCAGCAGCCGATCCCATGCGGGCCAGTCCAGGCCGCCATCCGCAGTCATCGGCGTGACAATCGCTACCGTGCTTCCGGAAAACATCGAGGGGGCTCCGCAGGAAATATCGCTACCTTAAGTGGCGGACATGCACCCTGGCAAGCGCCCATCCGGTAGAATTTGGACCGATGAAACAACATATCGTGATTTCCGCGGTCGGCGGGGACCGCGTCGGCATGGTCCATGAACTGTCCAAAGCGATTGCCGACTGCGGGGGAAGCATCAGCGAAAGCCGCATGACCTCGCTCGGCAACGAGTTCGCCATGCTGCTGCTGGTCAACGGCAATTGGCACACTCTCGCCAAGCTCGAGGGTGAGTTCAAGAAGCTCGCCGACGCCACGGGCATGAACATTCAATTGCGGCGCACCGAAGAACGGGCCGCTCGCAATGACATGCTGCCCTACTCCATCGACGTCGTGTGCCTCGACCAGACCGGCATCGTCGCGGGCCTTTCCGGATTTTTTGCGCAGCGCGGGGTGGATATCGCCGAACTGTCCACTCGCTCGTACGCGGCCGCACACACCGGCGCGCCGATGTTTTCGGTGCAGATGATCGTGAACGTGCCGAGCCGGCTGCACATCGGGGTGTTGCGCGAAGAGTTCATGGATTTCTGCGACCATCTGAACTTGGACGCCATTTTCGAACCCGTAAAGAGTTGACCCTCCATGAGCAATATCGACGTTGGCAAGAAGGCGCCGCAGTTTACCCTCGAAGGCACGGGCGGCAGCCGGTCTCTCCGCGACGCGGCCGGCAACCCCGTCGTCATCTATTTCTACCCGCGCGACAATACGCCGGGGTGCACCCAGGAGGGCGAAGATTTTGCCGCAGCCTATCCGCAATTCAAGAAGGCCAAGACCACGGTCTTCGGCATCTCCGCCGACAGCATGGGGAGCCACGAGAAATTCAAGGCGAAATTGGGGTTTCCGTTCGAACTGCTGAGCGATCCCGATAAAAAGGTCTGCAAGCTCTACGACGTGATCCAGGAGAAGAGCATGTACGGCAAGAAATTCATGGGAATCGAACGCAGCACTTTCCTGATTGACGGCAAGGGCGTGCTGCGGCATATGTGGCGCAAGGTCAAGGTGAACGGTCACGCCGCGGCGGTATTGGCGGCGGTGAAGGCACTGTGACCGGGAACTTGCGGCCTCTGGCGGCCGCGATCGTCAAGAGCCGTTCGGCCAAGCAAGAACGCCGCATCTTCGTGCTGGACACGAATGTGCTGATGCACGATCCCACCGCCATCTTCCGCTTCGAAGAACACGACATCTATATCCCCATGACCGTGCTCGAGGAACTCGACGCCGGTAAAAAGGGATTGTCCGAGTCGGCGCGCAATGTGCGCCAGGTCAGCCGCTTTCTCGACGAACTGATGAAGGGCGCCAGCAAGAAACAGATCGATCGCGGCCTCGCGCTGCCGACCGCAATACCCATCAATCACGGCAAACGGCCGCCGGGCGGCCGCCTGTTCTTTCAAACCCAGTTGCTGGAATCCGTGCTCCCGGACAGCCTGCCGGGCCACGGCGCAGACAACGCGATCTTGGCCAACACGCTGGCGCTGCAACAGAAATTCCGCGCAGCCAGGGTCACCCTGGTGTCGAAAGACATCAACTTGCGCATCAAGGCGGCGATCCTCGGCGTGCAGGCCGAGGACTACTCGAGCGACAAGACCATCGAAGATGCGGACCTGCTCGCGAGCGGAGTGCAGCAGCTGCCGCCGAACTTCTGGGAAAAGCACGGCAAGGGCATGGAGTCCTGGCAGCAGCAGAGCCGGACCTACTACCGGGTGCGCGGACCCCTGGTGCGCGAATGGCACGCGAACCAGTTCGTCTACGATCCCGGCGAGAACGGCGTCGAGGCCGTCGTGCGCAAACTCGAGGACGAATCGGCGATTCTGGAACTCACGCTCGACTACCGCGCGGAACGCAACAATGTCTGGGGAGTCACCGCGCGCAACCGCGAGCAGAATCTCGCATTGAATTTATTGATGGACCCGGAAATCGACTTCGTGACCGTGCTGGGTCCCGCCGGCACGGGTAAGACGCTGCTGACTCTGGCGGCCGGGCTTGCGCAAACCCTGGATCACAACCGCTTCAGTGAAATCATCATGACGCGGGTCACGATACCCTTGGGCGAGGACATCGGTTTCCTGCCGGGCACGGAAGAGGAGAAAATGGAGCCCTGGATGGGCGCCCTGATGGACAACCTGGAGGTCCTGACGCAGGGGCAGCCGGGCGGCACCTGGGGGCGCGGCGCGACGAACGATTTGCTCCGCCACCGCATCAAGATCCGCTCCTTGAATTTCATGCGCGGCCGCACGTTCTTGAACCGCTTCATCATTATCGATGAGGCTCAGAATTTGACGCCCAAGCAGATGAAGGCGCTGGTGACCCGCGCAGGGCCCGGCACCAAGTTGATCTGTTTGGGAAATATTGCGCAAATCGACACGCCCTACCTCACGGAGACCACCTCGGGCCTCACCTACGTGGTCAACCGGTTCCACGGCTGGGCATTTTCGGGCCATATTACTTTGGTCCGCGGCGAGCGGTCGCGTCTGGCAGACTACGCCTCCGAAGTTCTTTGATTCGGCGAGGGAAATGAGCGAACTTTGGGTCCTGAACAGCACTCCAAGGAGCTTTACGGAGGCTAAATGTCACTGGTGAGGTCCCTGTTCGCGTTTGCGGCCGCAGCCGCGGTCAGCGCAAGTGTCAGCGTGGGCTGGGCTACGGGCGTAGGGACGGGCTCGAGCGCCGTCGACCAAGATCTGCCCGACCTGGGGAGCCCGGCGACCGCGGCAGTATCGCTCGAAGAGGAATATCGGGCCGGATTGGGCTGGTTCGCCGGCATCCGCCAGTCCGGGCAAATCATCGAAGATCCCGAAATCAGCGATTACATTCAGCAAATCGGCCACAGCCTGTCGAGTCACGCCGAGGAAGGCCAGCACCAGTTCTACTATTTCGTGATGAAGGATCCGGTCATCAATGCCTTCGCGATGCCGGGCGGGTTCATTGCCATCAACAGCGGTTTGATCCTGGCGACGAACAACGAAAATGAACTGGCCGGAGTGATGGCCCATGAAACCGCCCACGTCACTCAGCGGCATCTCGTGCGTGGACTCATCGACCAAAGCCATGCCGGCCTGATGTCGACAGCCGCGATGCTGGCCGCGATTCTATTGGGCGCGACGGCGGGCCGCGGCTCGCCCGATGCCATGGAGGGGGCCATCCTCGCGACTCAAGGCGCGGCCATCCAGCACCAGATCAACTACACGCGCGCCAACGAGTTCGAGGCCGACCGTATCGGCATCGGCACGATGGCGAGCGCCGGTTATGATCCGCTGGGGATGGCGAGTTTTTTCCAAACCTTGGACCGAAATTCACCCGACCCGAGCAGAATCAAGGCCGTCGAATTCCTGATCGATCACCCGTTGTCGGCGGAGCGCGTCGCCGAGGCGCGCAACCGTGCCGAGCAGATCGGCCGCATTCGCCACACGGATTCCTTGAGCTATACGCTGATGCGCGAGCGGTTGAGGTCGCTGACCGGCAATCCGCAGGCGGCGCGCGATTATTACGTGAGCTTGATCAAAAACGGCGCCGGAAAGAATATCGAGGACCGTTACGGCAAAGCGGTGGCGGAAATCGCGACGCGCAATCCCGCCGTGGCCATCCCCGAATTACAGGCGCTGGTAAACGAATATCCGAAGGTGAACCAATTCTATGGCGCGCTCGGTCAGGCGTACCTCGCGAACGGACAGCTGAAGGAGTCTCTGGCGGTGCTGGATAAGGCGGAGAATCTGTTTCCGCGCAACGCGCCGATCACCATTCGCCTCGCTGAAACGCTGATGCATGCCGGCGACAACAAGCGGGCGCATCTCATTCTGGACGACTTGTTCAATGTGGTCGAACCGACGCCCGATCAAACCCGGCTGATCGCCAAGGCCGCGAATGCCGCAGGCGACGTCGCCGACTCGTACTACTACATGTCGTACTTCTATCTGATGAGCGGCGATCTCAAGATGGCGGCGAACCAGCTGGAGCTCGGCCTCGGGATGCCGGGATTGGACCCGATACAGCGCGCACGTTTCAGCGCGCGTCTCGAAGAGGTGCGCGCCGCAATGCCCAAGGATCGCAAGAACACGGTCGCCGACGACAACAACGGCGGCAACGGTCGACGTTAAGGGACCGCTCCAGGACTCACACACATCTCCCGCTTTGTCGCGGGGGCAGACCCCTGTATCGTTCGGGTATCCATCTGGTTCATTAGGGAGAAGTTCTCAATGCTGAAAGCAAGGTACGCCCGCGCGGCGCTCGGCATCGCATGTTTTTTGAGCGTAAGCGCCTGCGTCACGTTACCGCCCAATCACCCGCGCTCGCCTCAGGATCCGTGGGAATCATGGAACCGCGGCGTCTACAAGGTCAATGTGAAGCTCGATAACGCCATCGCCAAACCCGTGGCGCGGACCTACGTGCGCATCGTGCCCAAACCCATTCGTACCGGCGTGAGTAATTTCTTCGACAATCTTGACACGCCGACCGTCATGATCAACGACGCTTTGCAGGGCAAATTCCTGGCGGCAGGGAACGATCTCGGACGCTTCCTCTTCAACTCAACCATCGGCTTGGGCGGGATACTCGATCCAGCCACGTCGGCGGGAATGGATAAGAACAACGAGGATTTCGGACAGACCTTGGGCCACTGGGGCGCGCACCCCGGGCCCTTCGTGGAACTGCCCATATTCGGTCCGTCGGACCTCCGCGATGCGCCGGGCAAGGTGGTGGATTCGTACACGAACCCGCGCCAATACGTCAAAAACAACTGGGTGAAATACGGTCTCTGGCTCCCCTCCCTGGTTGATACGCGCGCCCGTCTACTCCCGTTGGACGAGACATTGAAGAATGTCTACGACCCTTATGCCTTCATACGCGACGCCTATCTGCAACGCCGCGCCTACCTCGTGTCCGACGGAAAAGTCACGGAGGAGCCGCTGGTCGATCCGGAGGCCGGTCAGGACCCGGGCAACACGCCCGCGAACCCGGAGAAGGCCGCGCCTCCACCGGCTAAAGCGCCGGCGGACGATGCGCAGCCCAAAACCCCTTAGCGCCGTTAGCAGCGATTAGCGCCGGCGGCAGGGGCCGCCCTTAGCGCCAATAGCGGCCGTGCACGTAGCCGTGGCCGTAAAAGCCGTGTCCGTAGCGCACGAAGCCGGGGCGATAGTAGTAGGGGTAGTAGTAGGGACCGCCGTAGTAGTACGGCCCATACGCCACGGGGGGCGCGTAGGCGACTACCGGCGGCGCAACCACCGCCACCCCCGGTAATCCGATGCCCACACCGATGTAGACGCGCGCCTCGGCCGGCTTGGCATACCCCATCCCGGCGATCCCGAGAGCGGCCACAAGGGCCAGTGCGGCGAATTTGTGCATAGCGGCATTCCTCGAACTATGTTGAACCCACTATTACAACGCCGGGCTCGGCGAGGGGTTGACGAAGGGCCGGCGCCTTGACCGCTACGCGGGAAGCAGCAATTCCTCGACTTCACTCAAACGTGCAAGCTGCTGTAATTGTGACGGAATATTCTCGAACCGCAGGGAACGGCTCGCAGCCTTGGCCACGCTCAACCATTCGATCAGCAGCGCAAGTCCTGCGCTGTCGCTCGCGGTCACGCCGGCCAGATCGATCACGGCGGCGCGGCCGGCGTTGATCGCCGCTTCCCCGGCGGCGAGCAGCGCACTCACCGTCGTGAAATGCAGCGACCCGATGACGCGTGCGCGGTCGCCGTCCGACATTTCGAACGAGGCATCCTGCCGGGTGTTGCCGCTATACCTGCGTCTGCCGATCAATGACTGGTCCCGGGGGCGCTGGTGCGTCCGACTTTATTGTCGGCCTCGAGCCGATTGATGACTTCATCCAGTCCCTTTTGCTGAATCTCCGAGCCGAAGTCGGTGCGGAAACTCTTGACGTACGAGATGCCTTCGATGACCACGTCCCAGGCCTTCCATACCCCGTCGACTTTCCGCAAGCTGAAATTCACGGGGACCTTGTCCCCGTTGGAACGCTTCACTTCGGTTCGAACACTGGCCGTCGTGTCGTTGGGATCGCCCTTGTACGGCAGTATCACGAAGCGATCGGCGGTGAAGTCGACCAGCGCCGAACCGTAATTGCGCAGCAGGGAATGATAGAACGCATCGACGAAGCGCTTGCGCTGTTCGGGAGTCGCGGTGCGCCAGGTCTGACCCAACACCAGCCGCGCCGCATATTCGGTGTCGAAATTCGGCAGCAATACATTGGCCACCAGCGCATCGAGCTTCGCCGGATCCTTCGAATACATCGCGCGATTGGCGTCCAGCTCCACGAGCATGCGCTTGGCCGAATTCTCCACCAGTTCCTGCGGACCCAGGGTGCTGGGCGCTGCGGCGGGGGTCGCCTGCGGATCGGCTGCGTTGGCTCCGCCCGCCAACCCTAGGGCGAACATGGCGAGGATGGTAAGTCGTATCATTTCGATTTCTCCGTAGACTTGGGCTCTGCGGCCGCGGGTGCGTCCGTCTTGGATTTGCCGGAATCCGATTGCCCGCCGCCTTTCATGAAGTTCGCCGCGAACTGGCCGATCAGGTTTTCGAGCACGAAGGCCGACTGCGTAAAGGCGATTTGATCCTTGTCCTTCAGATACGTTTCCGCACCGCCCGGGGTCAGACCGATGAACTTGCCCCCCAACAGGCCCTGCGTATAGACGCTCGCGTCACTGTCGGTGGGGATCTGGTTGAATCGTGCATCGATGCGCAGAGTGACGGCGGCCTTGTATTCCTTCCAATCAAAGGCGATCTTCGTGACTCGACCCATTTCGACTCCGGACATCGATACGGGAGCGCCCACTTTGAGATCGCCGATATTGTCGAACTTGGCCGTCAAATCGTAGTGCGGCGGACTCGCAAATGAAATACCGCGGCTGGTGGTCTGGGTGGTCAGAAAGAACAACGCTGCAAAACCCAGCAGCACAAACGACCCGGTACCGAGATCCAAAGTACGTGATTTGCGCATGGCGATACCTCTTTACAGAAACGCGGCAGTGATCAAATAATCCAAGAACAAGGTGAACACGGCGGAGGTGACCACGGTGCGCGTGGTCGCGCGGCCGACACCCTCCGCCGTCGGCGTCGCATAATAACCCTCGTACACCGCAATCAAACTGCACGCGACGCCGAAAACGCAGCTCTTGACGATGCCCTCGTTGATGTCCCTCAAGCCGACGGCAGCACGCATCTGCGACCAGAAGCTGCCTGCATCGACGCCCATGATCTGCACTCCCACGAGCTGCGCCCCATAGACGCCGACGACGCTGAATATCGCGGCGAGCAGCGGCATGGCGATGACGCCGCCCAGAAATCGCGGCACGACGACCCGCTGGATCGGGTCCACCGCCATCATCTCCATGGCCGATAGTTGATCCGTTGCGCGCATCAACCCCAATTCCGAGGCCAGCGCCGTCCCCGCCCGGCCGGCGAACAGCAGCGCCGTGACCACCGGACCCAGCTCTTTCACGAGGCCGATGGTCGCCGCCGTGCCCAAGGCATCTTCGGATCCGAATCGCTGCAGCAGCTGGAATCCCTGCAGGCCCAGCACCATCCCGACGAACAAGCCGGACAGCATGATGATGACCAGGGACAGGGCGCCGGCGTTGTAAATCTGCTTCGAAATCAAATCGAGGCGCAGCATCGCACGCGGAGAGGCGGCCACCAGGCGCAGCAAGAAACGCACCACCGAACCCAGTCCCGCGAGAGACTCGGTCATGCTCTCCCAGAGTTCCCGTATCAGCTTCACGCATCCTCGCGGGCGAGAAGTTCGCTGAAGTAGTCGGGAGCGGGGAAATGAAACGGCACCGGACCGTCGGCCAAACCACCGATGAATTGGCGAACGACGTCCGATGGGAAGGACTGCAACTCCTGCGGCGTGCCCCGCGCGACCACCTTGCCCCCGGAGAGCAGAAAAACCACATCGGCTACGGTGGAGATCTCCTGCACATCGTGCGAAACCACGATGCTGGTGATCCCGAGCGCGTCGTTCAAACGCCGGATCAGCCGCAAGATGACTCCCAGGGAAATCGGGTCGAGCCCGACGAACGGCTCGTCGTAGATCAAGATCTCGGGGTCCATGACGATGGCTCGCGCCAGCGCGACTCGCCGGCTCATTCCGCCCGAGAGTTCCGCAGGCATGAGTTCGGCCGCACCGCGCAGGCCCACAGCCTGCAGCTTCGTGAGCACCAACTGACGGATGAGCTGCTCCGGCAGGTCGGTGTGTTCGCGCAACGGAAAGGCAACGTTCTCGAACACGCTCAAGTCGGTCAGCAGAGCTCCGTTCTGAAACAGCATGCCCATTCGGCGCCGTAGCACGTACAAGTCCGCGCGCCGCATGCCGCGCAATTCCTGTCCCGCCACCATGACCGAGCCCGAGTCGGCGCGCACTTGGCCCGTGATGAGACGCAGCAGAGTCGTCTTGCCGGTGCCGCTCGGTCCCATGACCGCCGTGATCCGGCCGCGCGGAATGTCCATGTCGAGTCCGGCAAACACCGGGCGATTGCCGTTGACCGCGTAACTCAAGTTACGAATCTCGACGATGGAGGAGGATTGGTTCAATGTGGTTGCTGTAAGGGTCCGCGTCCCAAGGACGCGGAGCACCTTAACTGAGAGCGGAGCTTTTAGGCAGCGGAACTTTCCATGGAGCCCCTGTAGGTCCCTACGGCCGCCAATCCGTTCAACTTCGCACGAACGAATAGAGCTTGCTGGCCGCTCGAATACCCGGTCGATTTTCCGCCCCAGGCGTTGAGCGCGTTCTCCTGCAACGCCCGCCCGTAGCTGAATGTCAGCGTCCAGGGCAAGGGACCCGCCGCGTTCATCAAGCTCAAATGCAATGTCGCTTCGGTCGGGCTCTGGCCTCCGGACAAGAACGCGATGCCGGGAACCGCGGACGGTACCTGACGTTTCAACGTGCGAACGGTGGCTTCTGCGACCTGTTCGGGGCTCACCTTTTGAGTACTCTTCTTGCCGGGAACCACCATGTTCGGCTTGAGCACCATGCCCTCCAGAAACACCCGGGCGGCAAACAAGTGTTCGAATACTCTGTCGAGCACGAGGTTGGTCACCTCCTCGCAGCGATCCAACGGGTGGCCTCCGTCCATCAGGACTTCGGGCTCGACGATCGGCACGATCCCCGCCTCCTGGCACAGGGTCGCATAGCGCGCCAGCGCTTCCGCATTGGCGTCGATGGCATAGAGGGTCGGGATTCCGGACCCGATATCGATCACCGCGCGCCACTTCGCGAATTTCGCACCCAGCTTGTAGTACTCGGCGAACCGCTCGCGCAATCCATCGAGTCCTTCGGTAATGGTCTCGCCGGGAAAACCGGCCAGCGGCTTCGCTCCCAGATCGACCTTGATGCCGGGAAGCATTCCATGCTGTGCGAGATAGACCGGAAACGGTACCCCGTCCTTGGTCTTTTGGCGGATGGTCTCGTCATACATGATGACGCCGCTGATGTATTCCGAGGCACCGGGAGCGGTAAACAGCATTTCCCGGTACGCGCGCCGATTCTCTTCGGTGGATTCGAGCTTGATGGTGTCGAAGCGCCTCTTGATGGTGCTCGTGCTTTCGTCAGCAGCCAAAATTCCTCTACTTTTCGCGACCAACGCGTGCGCGGTAGCGCTTAGCTCTGCAGTATTCATGTTTGGCCTATCTCGCTGATCGATGGATTCGGGAAGGATAACAAAATATGTCTGAATCCGTCCCGGGTAGACCTCCAATTCAAATAGGACTAAACTTGTCCTACATGACGTTGTCCTACGTGACACGGCACCGGAGGCTAAGGACTCAAATGTTGCGAATGGGAAAATTGACCGACTACGCGACCGTAGTGCTGGCTAGTCTAGCGCAAGAACCCGCGCGGCATCGCGCCGCAGCGGAATTGGCGGAGCGCACCCGCCTGAGCCGTCCCACCGTGAGCAAGGTACTCAAGGGTCTGCAGCGCGCCGGCATGGTGATCTCCTCGCGCGGGGCCCAGGGCGGATACCGGCTGGCGCGAAGCCCGGTGCAGATTACCGCCGCACAGATTCTGGACGTCTTCGAGGGGCCGATCGCAATCACCGAATGCAGCGGCGCGGCGAGCCAGTGCGGCATCGAGCGCCAATGCCGGGTCGGTTCTGCATGGCAGCGCGTGAACGCCGCCATCCGCCGCGCGCTGGAAGAGGTCACGCTGTGCCAATTGGCGGGTTTGGACGCTGCAGCCCTGCGCGTCGCCGACCTGGCGTCGGAAATTCGCGTGGAGCCTCTGGTGAATACCGGCCTGGGTGAATATCGGAAAAACGACCCCACTTAGTCGATTGAAGCGTAATGGCAACTGGAAATTCTAGTGTCTAGCAAACCTCAAGATGTTGAAGCCCTCCTCGCGCAGAAGTACCGGCACGGCTTCGTCACCGATATCGAGTCCGACAGTCTGCCGCCGGGACTCGATGAAGATGTCGTGGCCGCCATTTCGAAAAAGAAGCATGAGCCGCAGTTCCTTCTGGACTGGCGGCTGAAGGCGTTTCGGCATTGGCTGACCATGCAGGAGCCGACCTGGGCGCATGTGCATTACAAGCCCATCGACTACCAGGACATTTCGTACTACTCGGCGCCGCGCGCACCGGCGAATGCACCCAAGAGCCTCGATGAAGTGGACCCGAAACTGCTCGCGACCTACGCCAAGCTGGGCATTCCCCTGCATGAGCGCGCGCGGCTGGCGGGTGTCGCCGTCGACGCCGTATTCGACAGCGTTTCCGTCGCGACCACCTTCAAGGAGAAATTGGGCAAGGCCGGGGTCATCTTTTGCTCATTCTCGGATGCGGTTCGCGATCACCCGGGGCTCATCGAGCGCTATCTCGGCAGCGTCGTGCCGCCGGGCGATAATTTCTTCGCGGCGCTGAATTCAGCGGTGTTCTCCGACGGCTCGTTCGTGTATGTGCCGCCGGGCGTCCGCTGCCCGATGGAACTGTCGACTTACTTCCGAATCAATGCCGCCAAGACGGGACAATTCGAGCGCACCTTGATCATTGCCGCGGAGGCGGCGTCGGTGAGCTATCTGGAGGGCTGCACGGCGCCCATGCGCGATGAGAACCAGCTGCATGCCGCGGTGGTGGAGCTGGTGGCTCTGGACAACGCGCAGATCAAGTACTCGACCGTTCAAAACTGGTATCCCGGCGATGAAAATGGCCTGGGCGGCATTTACAACTTCGTCACCAAGCGCGGCGAATGCCGCGGGCACAATTCCAAGATCTCCTGGACTCAGGTAGAGACCGGATCCGCCATCACCTGGAAATATCCGAGCTGCATCTTGAAGGGCGACAATTCGATCGGCGAGTTTTATTCCGTCGCGGTCGCCAACAATTATCAGCAGGCGGACACCGGCACCAAAATGGTCCACATAGGCCGCAATACCAAGAGCACCATCGTGTCCAAGGGCATCTCGGCCGGCCATGCCGAGAATACTTATCGCGGCCTGGTGAAAATCCTGCCGAGCGCCGCGGGCGCGCGCAACTTCACCCAATGCGATTCGCTGCTGATGGGACCGAAATGCGCGGCGCACACGTTTCCCTACATGGAAGTCAAGAATCCGACCGCGACGGTCGAGCACGAGGCCAGCACCTCCAAAATCGGCGAGGACCAACTGTTCTATTGCCTGCAGCGCGGCATCTCGGCGGAAGACGCCGTCAACATGATCGTCAGCGGATTCTGCAAGGTGGTGTTCAAGGAGCTGCCCATGGAGTTCGCGGTCGAGGCACAGAACCTGTTGAGCGTGAGTCTGGAAGGCGCCGTCGGCTGACGGCCGGAGGAAAGGCCAAAAGGAAAGGCCAAAAGGAAAGGCAATAGAGGATAGATCTTGCTTAAAATTACCGACTTGAAAGCCCGCGTAGCGGGCAAAGACATACTGAAGGGAGTCAATCTGGAGGTCCGCGCCGGCGAGGTCCATGCCGTCATGGGTCCGAACGGTTCGGGCAAGAGCACCCTCGCGCAAGTGCTGGCGGGCCGTGAAGATTACGAGGTCACCGGCGGTTCGGTGACCTTCGAGGGCCTGGACCTGCTGTCGCTGCCGGCGGAAGAGCGCGCGCGTGCGGGGCTGTTCCTGGGCTTTCAATATCCGGTCGAAATTCCCGGCGTCAACAATGTCTATCTGTTGAAAGCCGCGCTCAATGCTAAACGCAAAGCGGCCGGAGAACCCGAAGTCGATGCCTATGAATTTCTGACTCTCATCAGGCACAAGATGAAATTCATGCAAATGAGCGAGTCCTTCCTCACGCGCGGCGTCAACGAGGGATTCTCGGGCGGCGAAAAGAAGCGCAATGAAGTTCTGCAGATGCTGGTCCTGGAACCCAAGCTCGCGATATTGGACGAAACGGATTCGGGCCTCGACATCGACGCGCTCAAGGTGGTGTCCGCCGGCGTGAATACCCTGCGCGACGCCAAGCGCGCCATCGTGCTGGTGACTCACTACCAGCGTTTGCTCGACTACATCGTGCCGGACCAGGTACACGTGTTGTCGGGCGGCCTGATAATGAAATCGGGCGACAGTTCGCTCGCACATGAACTCGAACGTCGCGGCTACGACTGGGTTCTGGAGAGTCAGGTCGCATGAATCCGGCACTGCGCTCCTTCGCGGCCCAATGGCAGACGCGGTCCGCCGATGCGCTGTCGCCGGTGCGCGCCCAGGCCATGGAGCGGTTTCTCAAGCTCGGCCTGCCGACCACTCGCGATGAGACCTGGCGTTATACCAATCTGCGCAGCCTCGCCGCCCAGAGCTTCGTGGATGCGCCGCGCAAGACTCGCGGCGAGATCGAACCGAACGCCTCGCTGTCGCTGCTGGACAAGACCGACCGGGCCGCGTCGCTGCTCATGGTCAACGGCTATCCGACGATGCCGGTGGTGGATGGCCTGATCAGCGGCATGGAGATCTACAGCCTGCGGGAAGTCGCCCGCCTCGATCCCAACACGCTGTTGCGCTTTCTCGAGCCCTTGTCCGACGCCGACCAGCGACGCTGGGCTCTGCTCAACACCGCGCTGTTCGTCGATGGCCTGTATCTCAAGATCACTTCCCGCGTACCGATGCCGCTGGTCATCCTGCATGTGGCCACCGGCGACGGCGCCGACAACATTGCCTACCCGCGCATCATCATCGAGGCGACGCCGGGGTCCAGCGCCACGATCATCGAACACCACGTGGCGCAGGGCGACCACACGCCGCTTTGCAACTCCAACACGCACATCGCGCTTCGGCACGACGCCCAGCTCGAACACTACCGCGTGTTTGCGACCGGCGCCGACGCCACCCACCTCGATTCGCTGGATATCCGCCAGGATAAGGACAGTCACTGCAAGCAGTTCACGATCGTGCTGGGCGGCGGCTTGGTGCGCACGGCTCTGGAAGCGCACCTGGACAAGCCGGGCGCCTCGCTCGACAGCCATTCGCTGCTGGTGGGACACGAAGACCGGCATGTCGACTGCGTCAATATCGTGACTCATGGCGCCCCCGATACGCGCAGCGATCAGACGGCGCGCGCCATCGCCAGCGACTCGAGCCGCGTCATTTTCAACAGCAAAGTGATCGTCGACGCCGGCGCCGTTCACGCAGAGTCGAAGCAGTCCTGCCGCGGCTTGCTGCTGTCGCCCACCGCCGAGATCGATACGCGCCCGCAGCTCGAGATCCATGCCGATGAGGTCAAATGCGCGCATGGCGCGACCACCGGCCGGCTCGACCCCGACATGCTCTTCTACATGCTCTCGCGCGGCCTGGACCGCGCCACGGCGCAGAGCCTGTTGGTCTATGCCTTCCTCGCCGATGTGCTCACCGGCATGTCGGTGACCTCGGCGCGCCAGGCGATCGAAGACGCGCTGATTGCCCAATTACCCGACTCAATGACACTGCGGAACTTTCGATGAAAAATATCGCATTAGCCGATCGACCCGTGGAATTCGACGTGGAGGCCGTGCGCCGGCGGTTTCCCGTGCTTGCACGCATGGTGCACGGCAGGCCGCTGGCCTATTTGGACAACGGCGCTTCCGCGCAGCGTCCGGCCTCGGTGATCGATGCCGTCGATGACTACGAACGCCGTCACCACGCGAACATACACCGCGGCGTGCACACGCTGAGCCAGGAGGCGACGGCTCTGTACGAAGCAGCGCGCGATCGCCTCGTGAAGTTCGTCAACGCCCGGTCGCGGCACGAAATCATTTTCGTGCGCGGCACCACCGAAGCGATCAATCTGGTCGCACAGAGCTACTCGAGGCCCGTGCTCGAGCCGGGCGATGAGATACTCATCACGCATTTGGAGCACCACGCCAATATCGTGCCGTGGCAGATGGTCTGCGGGCAAACCGGCGCGAAGCTGGTGGTCGCGCCCATGGATGCGCGCGGCGAGGTGCACGAGGACGCGGTGGTGGCGCTGATGAGCCCGCGCACGCGCCTGTTCGCTTGTGCGCATGTATCGAACGCCCTGGGCACGGTCCTGCCGATCCGGCGCTTGATCGCCGCCGCGAAGGCGCGCGGCATCACCACGTTGATCGACGGCGCGCAGGCCGTGCCGCACATGCAGGTCGACGTGCAGGAACTGGGCTGCGATTTTTATGCATTCTCGAGTCATAAGATGTTCGGCCCCACCGGGGTCGGCGTCCTGTACGGACGCGAACAGCTGCTCGAGAGCATGCCGCCCTGGCAAGGCGGCGGGGACATGATCCTCGCCGTGACCTTCGCCAAGACCACGTACAACGCCTTACCGTATAAATTCGAGGCAGGCACGCCCAACATCTCGGGAGGCATCGGATTGGGCGCGGCGGTGGATTTTCTGCTGGACCTGGACCGCGACGCCGCGGAGCGCCACGAGGCCGCCCTGCTCCATCATGCGACGGCGGTATTGACCCGGATTCCGGAGCTGCGCATCGTGGGTACGGCCCGCGACAAGGCAAGCCTGGTTTCCTTCGCCGTTGCGGGCGTGCATCCTCACGATCTGGGAACCATTCTCGACGAGGACGGCATCGCCGTGCGGACCGGGCATCACTGCGCCATGCCGGTCATGGACTTCTTCAAACTGCCGGCGACCGCCCGAGCCTCGTTCGCGTTCTACAACACCTTCGAGGAAATCGATAGGCTTGCCGCCGGCGTCGAACGCGCGCGCAAGATATTCGCTTAAGACGGCCGCCATGGAAATCAACGACCTCTACCGCGACGTGATTCTCGACCACAATCGTCGACCGCGTAATTTTGGAGCTTTGGAACCGGCCGATGCCAGCGTCGAGGGGTTCAATCCGATGTGCGGCGACCGCCTCACGGTGCGCTTGAAGATGAACGACGACAAGATCAGCGACATCCGCTTCGAAGGTCAGGGGTGCGCGATATCGACCGCCTCTGCTTCATTGATGACCGAAGCGGTGAAAGGCAGGACGCGCGCCGAAGCGCTGCGCCTGTTCGACCGCGTGCACGAGCTTCTCACCGACGACGCAGCGCCGCCCGCCGACGAGCTCGGCAAGCTCGCAGCCCTCTCCGGGGTTCGCGAATATCCGGCACGCGTAAAATGCGCGAGCCTGTGCTGGCACACTCTCGCCTCCGCCCTGCGATGCTCCGATCCGCACGTTTTGCCCACCGTCACCACGGAATGAGCTGCTGAGATGCATTCGTACGAAAATGAACCCATCGTCGTCCAGCGCGAGGTCAAGGCCGTAGCCATTCCCGCGGGCGTCGACGTCAATCTCAAGTTGGGTTCGGTGGGCTATATCACTCAAGCCCTGGGCGGCAGCTTCACCGTGTACATCGACGGCAACTTGTTCCGCATCGCCGGCCAGGATGCGGACGCCATCGGCAAGACCGCTGCGACGGCGCCGGAGGTGCCGCCGGGAGCTTCGGAGGAAGACATCAAGAACGTCGTGTGGCAGCAGCTGAAGACTTGCTATGACCCGGAGATCCCGGTCAACATCGTCGACTTGGGACTGGTCTACGAATGCGAGGTCAGCAAGAACGACGATGCGACACGCACCGTCGACATCAAAATGACCTTGACGGCGCCGGGCTGCGGGATGGGCGAAGTCCTGGTCCAAGACGTGCGCGACAAGGTGCAGATAGTCCCGACCGTCGCGCGCGCGAACGTCGAATTGGTCTTTGACCCGCCGTGGAACCAGACCATGATGTCGGACGAAGCTCGTTTGCAAACCGGAATGATGTAATACGCGGACGATGTGCGGCTGAAGGACATGACGAAGGGGGGCGTGAAATGGATCGACGCGGGGCTGGCCGCTGATTTGGGCGACGGACAGACCATCTCTATCCCGGTGGGACGCCGGATCATCGCCGTGGCACGCAGCGGCGAGTCTTTTTTTGCCCTTGAAGACGTCTGCACTCACGACGGCGCCCAGCTCACCGGCGGCGCCATCGAGGGGACGGACATCATCTGCCCCCGCCACGGCGCCCGGTTTTGCCTGCGAACGGGGGAAGCGCTGACGCCGCCCGCTTACGAGCCGGTGCGCGTCTACGAGTTAAAAGTTGAGGATGGTCATTTGTGGGTACGCGCAGACTGACGCTGTTGCGACATGGGAAAGCGCAGTCCATCGACGCCTGCGCCGAAGACTTCGAGCGCGCGTTGACACGCCGCGGCACCATCGAGGCGCGGGAGATGGCGAAGCGCATCGTGTACCGCGACCTCATACCGGACTTGATACTGGTGAGCCCGGCCGAACGCGCCTGGGCGACGGCCGAGATCGTAGCCGCCGCCTGCGAACTCGATGCCAAGCAGGTGCAATGCGCGCGCGAACTGTACCTGGCCACGCCCGAGGCCACCTGGCGGCTGGTCACGCGGCGCGATCCGGCGCTCCGCCACATCATGATCTGCGGCCACAATCCCGGCTTGAGTCAGATCGCGAGCCGCCTGGGTCCGAAGCCCCTGCCGCGGGAATTGCCCACGGGCGGAATCGCGAGCGCCGTTTGGCACAACGCTCTGTGGCAAACGCTGCAGCCCGAGTCAGCCGTCAGCTGCGATTTGGACGATCCGGAGAGCATGGCGGATCTCTGGGTGTGATTCGACTTAGGAGCCTGTCTGACAGGCTCCTAGGTTTGGTCCCGCTGCAGCCGCATCAGCCGCCGCCGATCGCGTTTGTCCGGGCGCGTGTCCGGCCGCGGCCGGGACGCCTGCGCCAGCCGCTGTTGCTCCCGCAACTTGGCGCGGCGCTCGGCGCTGGCGGGCGTCTCGAGATATTGCGCTTGCGCCTCGGCGGCGGGACCGCGCCGCGCCGGCAGTCCGAGCACCTCGAACTCGCCGACGATACCCTGCAGCGAGAGGCTCAACCGGTCGCCGACGCGAACACGGTGCGCGGGCTTCACCCGCTCGGCGTTCAGGTGCACTTTCCCGCCAGTGATCGCGGCGGTCGCCAGGCTCCTCGTTTTGTAAAACCGGGTATGCCATAACCACTTGTCGAGGCGGTGACTGTCGACTTTCTCATCGGTTGCCATAGGAAACCCGTCCACGACGATACCCAATACGGCGCATGCCTTCGCTATAATAGCCGTATGAACGACCCGACTCAGTACTCAGGAACCTCGTGCTAAAGGAATTCCGCGAGCGGCTGTCGCGCGAAACGGAGGCGCTCGATGCGGCGGGACTGCTGAAACGCGAGCAGGTCTTGGGATCGGCGCAGGGCCCCGTGGTTCGGCTTGCCGACGGGCGCGAGATGATCAATCTCTGCGCCAACAATTACCTGGGACTCGCCAACCATCCCGCCGTGGTGAAAGCCGCGCAGGATGCGCTCGAGCGCTACGGCTACGGCGTCGCTTCGGTGCGTTTCATCTGCGGCACGCAAAGCGTCCACCGGGAGCTGGAGGAGCGATTGAGCGCCTATCTGTCGATGGAAGATACGATTTTGTACTCTTCCTGCTTCGACGCCAACGGCGGGCTGTTCGAGACGCTGCTCGACGATCAGGACGCCGTCATCAGCGATGCCTTGAACCACGCCAGCATCATCGACGGCATTCGGCTTTGCAAGGCACGCCGGCTGCGGTACGCCAACAACGACATGAACGAGCTCGAACGAGCGTTGAAGGACTCGCAGGGTTCGCGCGTGCGCCTCATCGCCACCGACGGCGTGTTTTCCATGGACGGTTCGATCGCGAATCTGAAGGACATCTGCGATTTGGCCGATCGCTACGGCGCACTGGTGATGGTGGATGACTCGCACGCCACCGGGTTCATCGGTGCGCGCGGCCGCGGTTCGCATGAGCTGCGCGGCGTCATCGGCCGAATCGACATATTGACCGGAACTTTGGGCAAAGCCTTGGGCGGAGCCAGCGGCGGCTATGTTGCCGCGCGCAAGGAAATCGTCGGCTGGCTGCGCCAGCGCTCGCGGCCCTACCTGTTTTCGAACAGCATCGCACCGCCGGTGGCCGCGGCCACCATCCAGGTGCTCGACTTGCTGGAGAGTTCGACCGACCTGCGCGAGCGTTTGCAGTCGAACGCCATTTACTTCCGCGAGCAGATGCAGGGCCTGGGATTCAATTTGATCCCGGGCGAACACCCTATCATCCCGGTGATGTTGGGCGAGGCGCCCTTGGCGGTGAACCTCGCGGATCGGGTGCAGGCGCAGGGAGTCTATGTCGTGGCCTTCGCCTTTCCGGTCGTTCCCCATGGAAAAGCGCGAATTCGCACCCAGATGAGCGCTGCGCACTCCCGCGAACAGCTGGATCGGGTCATTCAGGCGTTCCGGTCGGCGGGACGCGATTTGAGCATCATTCACTAGGCTCCTGAGGGCGGAACATGAAAGCGCTGGTCAAGGCACGAGCGGAACCCGGCATCTGGATGCAAGACGTCCCGGAGCCGGCGGTCGGCCACAACGACGTGCTCATCAAGGTGCACCGCTCGGCGATATGCGGCACCGACATGCACATCTATAACTGGGATGCCTGGGCGCAGAAAACCGTTCCCGTGCCCATGGCCGTCGGCCATGAGTACGCGGGAGAAATCGTCGAACTGGGCAGCGAAGTACGCGGCTTCAGCACCGGCGATCGCGTGTCCGGAGAAGGCCATATCACCTGCGGACACTGCCGCAATTGCCGTGCGGGCCGGCGGCACCTGTGCCGCAATACCTCGAGCGTGGGCGTGAATCGCGCCGGCGCGTTCGCCGAATATCTGACCATCCCGGCGAGCAATGTCTTCAAGTTGCCGAACGCCATCGACGATGAGATCGCTTCCATCCTGGATCCGTTCGGCAATGCCACGCACACGGCGCTGGCGTTCAATGTCGTCGGCGAGGATGTGCTCATCGCAGGCGCCGGCCCCATCGGCATCATGGCGGTGGCGATCGCCAGGCATTGCGGCGCCCGGCACATCGTCATCACGGACGTGAACGACTACCGGCTTGGGCTGGCCGCAAAAATGGGCGCATCCAAGGCGCTCAATGTGTCGCGTGAATCCCTGGACGACGCCATGCGCGATTTGGGCATGGAGGAAGGCTTCGACGTCGGCTTCGAAATGTCGGGCAACGCCACGGCGTTGCGCGAAATGCTGCGCACCATGAACCACGGCGGCAGCATCTCCATGCTCGGCATTCCTCCCGGCGAAACGGCCATCGACTGGAACCAGGTCATTTTCAAAGGCTTGGTGATCAAGGGCATCTACGGCCGCGAGATGTTCGAAACCTGGTACAAGATGTCGAGCATGCTGCAGAGCGGACTCGATGTGCGGCCGGTGATCACCCATCGTTTAGGGATAAACGATTACCTCGAAGGTTTCGAGATCATGAAATCCGGCAAGTCGGGCAAGGTGACCCTGGACTGGTCCACGCTTTAGTCCGCCGTTCGCTGAATCGACGCAAATAGTGATTTGATTTTGACCGGTTCGCATGGTCTGGGGGGATGGGAAGCCTGAAGGCAACAAAAGAAAAAAGGCGCAGTTGCCTTCAGGCTTCCCATCCCCCCAGACCCTGACGGTGGGCCGCTCGACTCACAAATGCTGGTCAGCGGCCGGTAAGCCCTTTGAGGGTCATGCGCGGTTCGCGGCACCAGCAGTACGCATACAGCCCGCGGGGGTCGTTGAGCCTTGCGACGGCGCGCGCCTGCTCGAGCATGGGATCGAGAACCCGTTCCACTTCGCTGCGCGGGGCGATGATTCCCGCGATCTCTGCCATGCGCAGCGTCTCGGAGCGCAGCTGCATCAACAACGCCTCGCGCAGGTTCAATTCGGGCTCGATGTAGTCGACATTGTAGTCGGGGCCCAATTCAGCCAGCTTGGCCGCGGCGTCGGTGGCATCCTTGAGACCGCCCAGGTGGTCCACCAAGCCGATGCGCTGGGCATCGATGCCGGCCCACACTCGGCCCTGCGCGATCTTGTCCACGTCCTCGACCGGCTTTTTCCTGCCGTCGCCCACGCGGCGCAGGAACTCTGCGTACGCGTGATCCACTGAACTCTGCAATATCTGGCGGCGGGCGGGCGTGAGCGTGCGGTCCGAGCGCATGTCGCCGGCGAGCGGAGTCGTGCCGATGCCGTCCACTTTCACTCCGAACTTTTCCAAGGTGTGCTGGAAGGTCGGGACCACGGAAAACACGCCGATGGACCCGGTCAATGTCGTGGGGCTGGCGAATATCTGATTCGCCGCCGCGGAAATATAGTATCCGCCGGACGCGGCATAGGTGCTCATGGAGACCACGACGGGCTTGCCGGCTTTGCGCAGAGTCTGCACCTCGCGAAGGATCTGCTCCGATGCAAACATGCTTCCACCCGGACTATCCACGCGAAGCACCACCGCCTTCACGGCATTGTCATAGCGCGCCTGCCGCAGCAGATCGGCCGTGCTCTCGCCGCCGATCGTGCCGGGCGGCTGATGGCCGTCGAGAATCTCTCCGGATGCCACCACGATGCCTACCTTGGGATCCGACTTGGATTTCAAGACATGCTTGCCGCGCACGGAGGCGAGATATTGATTCATCCCGATGGCATTGAAGGAATGCGTGTCCTCATCCTCGCCCACCAACACTTTCAGCTCGTCGGCCATCTGGCGCCGGCTTTTCAGCGCCGTGACCAGGCCGCGCTGGAGCGCCAATTTTGCCGCGTCGCCATTGACGGCCGCGAGCGCGGCCGGCTCCTGGGCCACGAACTCGTTGAGCGCGGCGGCGGGGAGCGAGCGGGCCCGGGTGACGTCCTGTTGATAGGCGTTCCACAACGACTGCAGCCACACGGAGGTCTCTTCGCGTTCGCTCGGAGCCATGTCGTTGCGCGAGAACTGGTCGGTGAAGCTCTTGTACGTGCCGGCGCGGAACACGTTGACATCGACGCCCAGCTTGTCGATGGCATCCTTCAAAAACATGCGGTAGTAGCTGAAGCCGTCGAGGTACACCAGCCCCATCGGATCGAGGTAGACCTCGCCCGCCTGCGCCGCCAGGTAGTACTGGGTTTGATCCAGCGAATCGGCCGCCGCCACCACGCGCTTGCCCGCGGCGCGAAACTCGCGAAGCGCCGCGCCGATTTCCTGCAGCTTGGAAAGACCGGATGAATCCAGGGACCCGAGATCGAGCACGATCAGCTTGATGCGCTCGTCGGACTTGGCGGCCGCAATGGCGTCGGTCATGTCCCGGAGCAGAGTCTCGGGCGCCGGACCGCCGGAGGCCTGGCCGAAGGCGCGGCGCACCGGGTCACTCGCCAGCTGCTCGACGATTTCGCCCTCAGGGGCGATCACCAGCGCCGCGGTGTGCGGGACGCTGGGAATGGAGGTATGCAGGGCGGCGAGAATGAAGCCGAAAATAACCAGCAGCAGAATCAGGTGCAGGACCCTGCGAACACCCTCGAGAATCCGCCAGACCAGTCCAAAAAATCCCATGAGAGCGGACCCGACACCCATTCAACGCCTCCCGTCCGCCCCTCGACGAAGTACCCGGACGAAGTTCAGATCTTCTCGTCGATGCGCGCCGCTTTGCCGGACAAATCACGCAAGTAATAGAGCTTGGCGCGCCGGACCGCGCCGCGGCGCTTCACGCTGACCTCGCTGATCGCGGGACTGAAGGTCTGGAACACGCGCTCGACCCCTTCGCCGTGCGAAATCTTGCGCACGGTGAACGAGGAATTGAGCCCGCGATTCTTCTTGGCGATGACCACGCCCTCGTAAGCCTGAACGCGCTCACGATCACCCTCCACCACTTTGACCTGCACGACGACGGTGTCGCCGGGATTGAATTCCGGAAGCTTGCGCGACGCACGTTCGCCGTTCAATTCTTGGATGATCTTGTTCATAAGCTTAAGTCCTCGCCTTTCGGCCCTTACCGTTCACTGTCTTCGATTCGCCCCGTGCCATCGTCAATGCTCGATCCGGGCACGTTCGATCTTGAATTCTTCCAACAAAGCCCGCTCTTCATCGCTCATGCCGCGCCGCTCGAGCAATTCCGGCCGCCGCAGCCAGGTCCGGCCCAGCGCCTGCTGCAACCGCCAGCGATGGATCGCCGCGTGGTCGCCCGACATCAACACCGCAGGAACCGCCTGTCCGTCGATCACCGGAGGCCGCGTGTAATGCGGCCAATCCACCAATCCGTCGCTGAACGATTCCTGCACCGCCGATTCTGCTCGCCCGAGCGTCCCCGGGATCAGCCGCGCTATCGCATCGATCACCACCAGCGCGGGCAGCTCTCCGCCCGAGAGCACGTAGTCGCCGATCGACCACTGCTCGTCGGTTTCGCGCTCGATGAAGCGCTCATCGACGCCCTCATAGCGTCCCGCCACCAACACCAAACCCGGCCAATCGCGCGCCTCGCGCGCCATGCCTTGCTCGAACCGGCGCCCGTCCGCGCCCAAGTACACGCGCCGGCTGCCCTGCGGCAGCGTCGCCACGGCGCGGCCCAAGGCGCTGCGCAGCGGCTCGACCTTCAGCACCATGCCCGGGCCGCCGCCGTAGGACCGATCATCGACCGTGCGATGCACGTCGGTCGCATCGTCCCGCGGATCGAAGCACTCGACCTCGAGGACTCCGCGTTCCACTGCCCGCCCGACCACGCCGTGCCCCAGAGCCTCGCGGATCATCACCGGAAACAACGTCACGACGGCAATGCGCATGCCTTCAATCGGAGGCACCCTAAGCGGCGCCTTCCGTCTCGCTCCAGTCCACGACCACCCGCCGCGCCGGCAAATCCACCCGCCGTAAATGCTGCGGCACGGCCGGTATCCAATATTCCCGCGTCCCGCGCACCACCATCAGCACCTGCGCCGGACTCTCGATAAAATGCTGCACCTTTCCCAAACTAATCCCGTCGAGATTCACCGCTTCGCAGCCGATCAAGTCGGCGCGGTAGAAGTCCCGGCTCTCCCGCTGCGGCAGCTCGCTGCGCGGCACACAAACTTGCGCGCCCCGCAGAGCCTGCGCCTGGTCCCGATCCTCGACCCCCGCCAATTTCACCGTCAGCGCGCCACCGCTGCGGCCGCTGGCCTCAATACGGTAGTTCTGCCAGACACCGCCCTGGCCCAGCACCAAACTACGATGATCGAGTAGGCGCTCAGGGGGATCGGTGTGCGAACGTAGCTTGATCCATCCTCGGACGCCAAACGGCGCTCCCACGAATCCAAGTTGGATGAGCGCCGATGGGTCGTCGCTCATCGTAAGCCCCCTCAAACGTTTACAAGGCCCTTACGCGGCCTGCTTACGGAAGCTGGTGAGAAGAAACTTGACGCGATCCGACATATGGGCGCCCTCGGCCACCCAGTGCTCGATTCGAGCGACGTTCAGGCGCAGCTTGACTTCCGCGCCGCGCGCGACGGGATTGAAAAGCCCCACGCTCTCGAGGCTGGTGCCGCCCTGGCGCTTGCGGCTGTCGGTCACCACAACGTGATAGAACGGGGTCTTCTTGCCGCCGCGTCGAGTCAAACGAATCGTCACCATCTTTAATTCACCTTGCAGAGCGTAGCCGCTAATTGTAATGACAACGAGGGGCGGAGAGCAACAACTCATTGAATAGGCAGCAAATGGTGGCGAACGGGCAGCAAATGGCGGCCGGGAACCGGCCTTCAGGCCCGTTTAGGGTCCGAATCCGGGCGGCAGGCGCCCGGCCATACCGCGCATCATGTTCTTGAGCATGCCGCCTTTGGCGAGCTTTTTCATGGTTTTCTGCATCTGGTCGAACTGTTTCAACAGCCGATTGACCTCGGGCAGCTGCACGCCGGCGCCGGCGGCGATGCGGCGCTTCCGGGAGCCGTCGATCAGCTCCGGGCGCCGGCGCTCCCGCGGCGTCATCGAATCGATGATCCCCATTTGCCGCTTCAGATTCTGCGCATTGGCCGCCCCGGCGGCCGCCGCGGCGTTGGCCTGTAGGTGAGCGGGCAGCTTGTCCAACAGCGCCGACATGCCGCCCATGTTCTGCAACTGGCTCAATTGATCGCGCAAGTCCGCCAGATCGAAGGATTTTCCCTTGGAAATCTTCTTGGCGAGCTTTTCGGCCTTTTCCTGGTCCACCTGTCCTTGAACCTGTTCCACCAGCGACAGGACATCGCCCATCCCAAGGATGCGCGACGCGATGCGCTCCGGCTGAAACAGCTCCAGTGCCTCCGATTTCTCGCCGGTGCCGACGAACAGGATGGGCTTGCCGGTGACCTGCCTCACGGACAGCGCCGCGCCGCCGCGTGCATCACCGTCGGCCTTGGTCAGGATCACCCCAGTGAGACTCAGGGCGTCATTGAATGCCTTGGCGGCATTGACTGCGTCCTGTCCGGCCATGCTGTCGACGACGAACAGGCGCTCGTGCGGATTGAGGGCCGTTTCCAGTTCCTTGACCTCCGCCATCATCTCGGCGTCGATGTGCAGGCGGCCCGCCGTGTCGAGCAGCAGCACGTCGTAAGCCTGCAGCGTCGCCTCGACGAACGCGCGTTTCGCTATCGCCACGGGCGCCTCGCTCGCATTCGCCGCGGCAAAGCCCGCGCCCACCTGAGCGGCCAGAGTCTGCAGCTGCAGAATCGCCGCCGGACGATACACGTCGGTGCTGACCATCAGAACTTTTTTGTTTTGCTTCTCGATCAGCCAACGAGCGAGCTTGCCGGCGCTCGTGGTCTTACCGGCTCCCTGCAAACCGGCGAGCATGACGACCACCGGACGCTGCGCGCGCAGATTGAGACCGCCGCTCGGCTCCCCCATGAGCCTCGTCAGTTCCTCATGCACGACCTTGATGAAGGCCTGCCCGGGGGTCAGGCTCTTGGTGACTTCAACGCCAATCGCTCGTGCCTTGACGGCCTCAGTGAAGGTCTTGACGACACTGAGCGCGACGTCGGCGTCGAGCAGCGCGAGCCGCACCTGTCGGACCGTGTCGGAAATATTATCGTCGGTCAGCCGGCCGCGGCCGGACAACGACTTGAGTGCGGAAGAAAGGCTGGATGTCAGTCTGTCGAACATATGTGTGAATGTTATCAAAGTTCCATGGCCTGGGCGGCCAGGCGCACGTTGCCGGCGGCTAGGCGCTACTAGGTGCTTGTGTCATTATCTTGGATGTCATCATTTAGGCTCTCCGTGATTCCAGGCCAGCCGTGATCCTCGCCCTCACTTTGTTCCTGCTCTACGCCGCCAGCGCCTGGGTCATGCTGCGCAGTGTGAACCAGCCGCGGTTGGATCCCATCGCCTGGACCTTGAGTCTCGCGGCAATCGTCGCTCACAGCGACGCCATCGTGCACATGATGCGCATCAACGGGCCCTTTTCCATCGGCCTTTTCGCGGCCATCTCGCTGCTGGCCTGGACCCTCGCCGTGCTTGCCTGCCTCATCTGCATCGAAAGGCAGAACCGCGTGCTGGGCGCCATCCTGCTGGCGAGCGCGGCGCTGGGAGCGGCCGCGACCGGCACCGGACCACCTTCAGCCGAAACCACGGCCCCTGGGTGGGAACTCACGGCGCACATCCTGCTCTCCATGGGCGCTGCCGCCCTGCTGTTCGCCGCGGCGGTCACGGCTCTGCTATTGGTGTTTCTCGATCGACGGCTGCGCACCCGGCGCATCGCCGACCTGCCGAGTGTCTTGCCGCCGCTCGACGCCCTCGAGAAGGTCATGTTTCGTCTGATCGGCGCCGGCTTCGCGTTGCTCACGCTGGCGCTGTTCACGGGATTCGTCTTCGTCACCAATTTGTTCACACAGCATCTGATTCACAAGACGGTGCTGTCGCTGGTCGCGTGGACGATATTCGGCGTGCTGCTGATCGGCCGCATCCGATTCGGCTGGCGCGGGCGGTCTGCGCTGGGGTGGACCTTGAGCGGCTTCGGCGTGCTGGCGCTGGCGTATTTCGGTGCGAAGTTCGTCCTCGAGAACGTGCTCGGGCGGCATTGGGGCTAGGCTGGAGGCCGGAAGGACGGCAGGCCGATCAGAATGCCACATCCCTCCCTAGAACTACTCTTCGGCGCGTTGGCGGGATTGCTCATCCTCGCGGCATTTTTTGCCGGCAGCGAGACGGCGCTCATGAGTTTGAACCGCTATCGCCTCAGGCATCGCGCGAATGAAGGACACCGCGGCGCGCGGCTGGCGGAGAAGCTCCTCGCCCATCCCGACCGGTTGATCGGATTGATCCTATTGTTGAGCACCATCGTCAACGTCGTGACGCCGACATTGGTCGGCCTGATCACGTTTCGCCTGGGCGGCGATTACTTGGTCGCCGCCGGCGTCATCGCCCTCACATTCATCATGCTGATCTTTTGCGAGGTCGCGCCGAAGACCTTCGGCGCCATGCACCCGGAACGGCTCGCCCTGCCTGCGGCCTATATCTATACGCCCCTGCTGTTGCTCTTTTATCCCTTCGTCTGGGCCACGAATCTGCTGGCCAACGGCGTGCTGCGGTTGTTCGGGGTACCGAAGCAGCAAGCCTCCAACTCCTTGAGCAGCGAAGAACTGCGCACCGTCGTGGCGGAGGCCGGCGCGATGATTCCGCATCGCCACCAGCAAATGCTGGTCAGCATTTTGGACCTGGAAGATGCGACGGTGGAAGACATCATGGTGCCGCGTAACGAGATCGTCGGCATCGACGTCGACGACGACTGGGATAGGATCGTGGAGCAGCTGCGTCAGAGCCAGCACACGCGTTTGCCCGTCTACGAAGGGGAAATCAACCGCATCATCGGCGTGCTGCACATGAAGCAGGTCGTTCACGAACTGGCGCGCGGCCGGCTGGACCGCGACGCCTTGATCGAAGCGGCCGGCGCCCGCGAAGCCTATTTCGTGCCGTCGGGCACGACCCTCAATACGCAATTGCTGAATTTCCAGCGCGACAAGCGCCGCATGGCATTCGTCGTCGACGAGTACGGCGATATTCAGGGGCTCGTGACGCTCGAAGACATACTCGAAGAGATCGTCGGCGAGTTCACGACCGATCCCGCGACCATGATGCACAAAGACGTGCACTCCGAGGCCGACGGCAGCTTCGTCGTCAATGGATCGGCCACCATCCGCGCGCTCAATCGATCCATGCGCTGGAACCTGCCGACCGACGGCCCCAAAACCTTGAACGGCTTGATCGTGGAATTCCTGGAGACCATTCCCGAACCGGGCACGACCTTGAAAATGGCGGATTACATGCTCGAGGTGCTGCAGACCGGCGACAACGCCATCAAGACCGTCAGGATACGGCCGCCCGAGCCCACACCGCCATGAGCTCGTCCGGGATGGGAAGAAGCCTCGAGGCAACGGGGGGAGCAGTTGCCTCGAGGTGTGTCCTACCCCGCCGGACGAGCGCTCGAACCGCTATACACCACAGTGCCGGTTGGGGGCGGAAACTCGCCCGCACCGGGTGATGTCGACGGGCACGAGCAAAGGGCCTGGCGGGGTGGGAGGGGAGCGGGCAACTGAATCCCCCGTTGCCCGCTCCCCTCCCCCCCCGCCAGGCCCTTAC
>Ga0209488_10000256_pt1 | contig 42922 bp, 54 predicted proteins | sample Rivendell_Oct201_8_FD_188349 | JGI IMG/M metagenome (GOLD analysis project Ga0209488, IMG submission 188349) | Vadose zone soil microbial communities from the Eel River Critical Zone Observatory, Northern California, USA -... | ecosystem: Environmental > Terrestrial > Soil > Vadose zone >...
CGCCACCGAGATCTCGATCCTCATCGGCGCGGACCGCGACATCCCCGCCCCCGACGTCAACACCGACGGCCAGACCATGGCGTGGATCATGGATACGCTCTCGATGCATCTCGGCTACTCGGTCCCTGCCTCGGTGACGGGTAAGCCGATCGAGGTCGGCGGATCGCTCGGCCGCATCGAGGCCACGGGTCGCGGCGTGACGATTTGCGCCATGGCCGCGCTCGACCACCTCGGCCGGCAGCCACATCAGACCAAGGTTGCGGTGCAGGGCTTCGGCAACGTCGGCAGCATCAGCGCGAAGCTGCTCGAAGAGTCGGGCTGCACGGTCGTCGCGGTGTCGGAGGATTACGGCGGCATCTACAACCCTCTGGGTCTGTCGATCAAGCGCGTGCTCGAATATCGAGCTCGCGAAAAGACGCTGAAGGGTTTTCCCGGCGCCCAGGAAGTTGGCAACCAGGAGCTGCTCACCGTCGACTGCGACATGCTGGTCCCTGCCGCGATCGGCAACCAGCTCACCTCCCGCAACGCGCGGGAGGTGAAGGCAAAGCTGATCGTCGAAGGCGCCAACGGACCGACCACCCCTGAGGCGGATGCGATCTTTCGCGAGCGCGACATCTTCGTCGTGCCGGACATCCTCGCGAACGCGGGTGGCGTCACCGTCTCTTATTTCGAGTGGGTGCAGGACCTGCAGTCGTTCTTCTGGTCTGAGCACGAGGTCAACCAGAAATTGAAAGCGATCCTCTCCCGAGCATTTTCCGAAGTGCTCAAGACCAAGCTCGAGAAAAAGCTGGACATGCGGATGGCGGCCTACTGCCGCGCGGTCTCACGAGTCGCGGGAGCGACTCGGGAGCGGGGACTCTACCCCTGATTCGTTGAATTTTGCCGCCGGTGCATACACCGGTGGGTTTGCGGGCGGATCGAAACCCGCAATCTGTGTTTATGAAGCGAGGCTTGACCGCAGGAGTTCGCGCAGGCGCCGTCCTGGCGGTCTTTGCGATCTTGTTTGGGATTCTGGGCTTGACGGCGTCGTTGTCATGGATTCCTGAGGTTCCGCTCCTCACCATCGCGGGCGTCGCGCCGATCGCCGTGCTGACAGTGGCGGGCTATCGGGCCTTCAAGAGTTTCAGGTCGATTCTGATCGCGGCAATAGCGGGCTCCAAGGCCGGTGGAATTGGCGGCTTCGCGGGGGGCGTGACGTATGTGATGTTCGGCAAGTCGACTTTCAACGTCGTTGCCGGGGCGATCGTGGGAATTGCGGCGGGCGCGGCACTGGGCGCAGCGGGCGCGTTGGTGGCGGCGAGGAGGCCTAGACCTCCCTCGCCCTGAAGCTCCAGACGCTCAGCCCGAGCATCAAGCCGAACCACACAACGACCCACAGCAGAAAAAGGATGGGTGGCGGGTCGGCGGCGAAGAACGGGTTGGCGCGAGCCGCGGCTCCAGCGGCGCGCATGGTAGCCAGAAAGGCGTCCGGCTCCAGCGCGTAGATCGCCCCTCGCCACAGCAGGTCGGTCGGCAGGATCGTGTGCGTGATCAGGCCGACCTTCTCGACCGCATCGTTCTGCAGGCCCGCGCCGATGTCGCCCACGACGCCTCCGATCCAACCCATCAGCCACGCGACCAGCGCGATCACCCCTCCGGTGATCCCGGAAAGGCGCGTCGAAAGGAGCAGGCCCAGAGACAGCAGGGCGAGGCCTTCCATTCCCACGTAGAGGACGAGCTGGATGGGATGCGGAGGCACATACCCGGTTGCCCAGTCCACCGCGGCGAGCTCGAGGAAGGCAGAGCCGGCGGCGTAGAGCGCGACCAGAACCGCGAGTCCAAGCCACTTTCCGATCACGACCTCGCTGCGACGCACCGGCCGAGCCAGGATTGAAAGGAGGAGGCCGCTCTCGACCTCGCTCGAGATCAGCGGTCCGGCAACAACCGCCGCACTCAGAGCCAGCACGCCGCTGAACATGAACGTGACGACGATCAGCAGCTGTGAGGTGATGAGTGCCACCTGCTCGGGCGGGAGAGTCGTGCCCTCGCCGTTGGTCACCGTCGTGATCTTTTGAAAACCCCACGCCGAGACGCCGACGACGATCAGCGTGAGGATGACCAGCGCAAGGATCAGCCGGCGTCGCGACGTCTCCTGCACAGTGAGTCGAGCGATGACGAGGATCGGCGGCATTACTTTTCCTCTTCCTCCAGCAGCTGAAGGAATCGGTCTTCGAGGGTTTGGTGTCGCGGTGCAACTTCGTACACCCGCCCGCCGAGGGCGACGATCTCCGCCACAAGGTCGGGCACGCGCTCGGGCTTCAGCCGGGTGAACGTGAGCTGATCGCCCTCGTCATCGACGTCACCGAAGCTCGAGAGCTTGCCGACGTCGGCGGGGCTGAGCCCGCTGACACGCACCTTGACCGCGGTGCCGCCGAGGAGCTCGTCCATCGTGCCCGACGCGATGACGCGGCCGTGATCGACCACAGCGACGCGGTCACAGAGCTGCTCCACCTCGCTGAGCAGATGTGAGTTCAGAAAGACGGCCGTGCCGCGCGAGGCGAGGCCACGGATGATCTCGCGCACGTCGTGGCGGCCGACGGGGTCAAGCGCCGAGGTCGGCTCATCCAGAAATACGAGCTCGGGCTCACCCACCAGTGCCGCGGCCAGACCGAGGCGCTGCTGCATGCCCTTGGAAAACGTGCCCACACGATCGGTGGCGCGATCGGTCAGACCGACCGTCTCGAGCGCGCTCGTGATCTCGTCATTCCAGCTCGACTTCGGCAGCGGGGCAAGCTCGCAGTGGAGGGCCAGGACCTCGCGCGCTGAGAGCCATGCCTGGTAGCGGAAGAGCTCCGGCAGGTAGCCGATCTTGCGCCGGGTGTCCAGGTCCCCGATCGGGCGACCCAGCAGCCACGCCTCGCCCCCGCTCGGCTTGAGCAGGCCGAGAAGGAGCTTCACCGACGTGGTCTTGCCGGCCCCGTTTGGTCCGAGGAACCCAAAGACCTCGCCGCGCGGCACTGTCATCGAGAGTCCCGCGAGGGCGACAGTCTTTCCGAACGTCTTCGAGAGGTTGACCGTGTGTATGGCGGGATGAGAAGCGGCCGCCCCCTCAGGAGCGGCCGCTTTCGTTTCTATGTCCAGCTCTGCCACGCGTGCAGGCTATAACGCCTGCCTAGGTCAGTTGGTTAGCCACGGTTATGGCGTCCGACTGCTTGATCGTGCCGACGACCCCGTAGACGACGCCGTTCTTGATCCAGATGACCCCGGCGCCGACGCCGGTGTTGTCTCCCAGGGCGATCCCGTCGACGCCCTGCACCTGGATGCGAGTCGCTGTGCCGAACTCGATCGGGACTGGGACCGGGAGGGTGGTCCCCGAATCACCAATCGCCTTGATCGCCGCCACAAGCTCGGGCGAGATGCCCGGCATCGTCACGACGTAATCGGCGAGCTGCTTCACGGTGACCTGCGTGGAGGTGGCCACCGGCGCGCTCGACTTCGCGACGATCAGCTGAGGCAGGTTGGCCTGCGTCAGGTCCGACCCTGAGGTGGGCTTGTTGAGGTTGCCGTAGATCGAAGCCACCGCTGGCCCGATAGTCACAGTCAGCTTCGCGCCATCCATTCCCGCCGGCAGGGCGGGGAGGGTCTTGCCGGCCTGCGCCGCCGCGGCGGCGGCCTTGTCCTTGCTGAAGGTGAAGACCGCCTCAGCTTTCGGCATGGCCGCGTAGGTCACAGTTTTGGAAACTCCGTTCGGCAGGGTCGCCACGTTCGGCGGGGTCAGGCCGGAGACCGAGTGAGCCTCGTCCGCGTTCGCGGCGATCTGGAGGTTCGGTCGTGTGGTCCAGGTCAGGTCGCCGTAGGCGGCCAGCTGAGAGAGCGACTGGAGGTCGGCCACCGTAACGGGAACAGGAGTGATCGTCTTGGGCGAGAAGATGTTGTCGCCGGAGGCGAGCGCAGTAACGAGCAGTGCGACCGCCGCCAGCGTGGCGGCGAACGCCAGTGCCAGCGGCCGGCGACCTGGCTGCATCACCGGCAGGCGGAAGCCAAACCGCGGGCGCGCGGCCGGGGCCGAGCGCACCCGATCGAAAGCCGATGCGACGTCGACCTTCAGGTCCGAGGCGGCAAGCAGGCTGCTGATGTGAGTTGCATCGCCGGCCACGGCCTTGTAGCGGGCCTGGCATTCGGGGCAGCTCTCGAAATGGCGCGCGTCGGCGCCTGCATGAGCTTCCGGCTCGTCGACCATTCGACGAAGAGTTCCTTCAGAAAGATGTGCCACGGACGACCTCCTTGCGCAGCGCGGATTCCGCGCGCCTTAACAATGTTCCGACCTGACCTGTGCCGACTCCGAGCGCCTGCCCCACTTCTGCGTAGCTGAGACCGCTGGCGCGAAGCACCAGCACCGCGGCGGGTTTGGGGGCCATCCGGGCGAGCGCCTGGCGCACCCGGCGGCGGTCTTCATTGATCTCGACCTGCTTCTGCGGGTCGACCGACTGGCTGCTCTCGTCACTGGCTTGAGCCACCTCGCGACGCTGCCGGCGTCGTGCCCCGCGCAAGCGGTTCAGCGCGGCATGCGCGGCCGCCCGATGCAGCCACGCCCGGGCGTACTGAGCGCTGGCGGAGTGCAGGCGGTGGAAGTCGATGAAGACCTCCTGAGCCACGTCCTCGGCCTCATGCGGATCCGCCAGCACCCGGTTCGCGATCCCGGCCACCCGCGCGTATTCCGCCGTGAAAAGAGCCTCGAACGCCTCGTCGTCAGGACGGACCGTCGCCACTCGCCTCACCCCAAGGTTTGCGCCCACTGATAGACAAGCACCACGGAAGCGGTATTTGTGACGTCATGGCCGGACCGTCTTGGGGCGCCGGACAAGGTGCTCCGCAACCTCACGCAGGAACGGGCCGCCCCAGATGCCGGCGGACAGCAGCGAGGCGAAGATCACGACGGCGTCGATGCTCACCCTGCCCGGCCCTGTCCAGTAGACGTCCTCGAGGTTGAGCCACAGCGCGAACTCGTCGAGGGTCAGCGCCGCGGCCACGCCATACGCGATGGCGGTCGCACTGCTGAACCAGCTCGACCCGGTGCCTGCCTGGATGAGCCAGGCATATCCGACGCCGAGGAGAAGGAGGATGCCCCACACAAGATGATGGATGTGCAGCCCTCCGCTGTTGATGTTGTGGATCGGCCCGATCCCGGCGCGGATGAGGTGCGTGATCCCCCGCACGACGGCGAACGTGACGAGGAAACCTAGCGATGCGAGAAAGAGGCGCTCCCTGCGCTCGTTGTGAAAATGAAATTGGTAGATCCGCTTGAGGGTGCCCAATGCCTAGGCGCTGAGGGATCTCCTGCGCCGGGCGCTGCGCGAAAGCTCGTCCTCCAGGATCGCGAAATCGTTGCGAGGCAGCGCGTGGATGTGGCCCTGGAAGGCGAGCGTCCAGTGTTCGGGCGGCCATTTGCGCACGTAATCGAGACGGTATGCCAGCTCCTTGGCCGGCACCCAGTCGGAGTCCTCGAGGATCACGTCCTGCCGGATGTGGACCCGCCACGGGTAGTCCTCATCTCGACGCGCCGAGCGCCAGATCGGCGTGTGGTCCTCGTACATCGGCGAGGCCACGGTCACGCTCGCGGCAAAGGCCATGCGGCCGGTGACGTAATAGAGCATCCGGTCGCCGACCCGCATCGTCTCGACGCGGCGCCGGTGCCGGCTTTTCAGTCCCTGGATGGTGAAGCCGTGCTCGCGCGTCTTGCGGAAATTTTCGGGCGAGCTGACGATCATCCAGTACTGGGAGGCGCGGCCTTCTGAGCGTCCTGATTTCCGTTTGCGCCTGGACCGACCCGGCTTGGCTGGGCGTTCGGCCGGCGCGGCGTCATTCTCGATTTCCTCAGACACGGTTGAAATTTTCTTCCTCGGGCAGCAGCACGGTGAGGTTGCGGATCTGCGCGATGTGGCCGATCTCGTGCCGCGCGACCATCCTGCAGACCTCGAGGAGGGTGGTCTCGCCGCCCCGCGGATCGCTGAGCTTGCGGTCCCATTCGTTCTTGCCCCAGCCATGAAGGAGGTCGACGGTCCTCCGGCGCACGCGGGCGAAGTCCTCGAGCGCCTCCTGCAGCGGGCGGGTGAGCTCGAGATCGTGGTCGGGGTCGATGGTGGCGCGCACGTCGGCGGTTGCGAGTCCGTCGAGATGGGCGTGTCGGAGCAGCGCATCCACCTTGGAACCGGAGTCAAGCAGGTGCGCGATCAGGCCGCCGAGGGTTGGAAAGGCCGGACCGTGGCGGTAGCGCAGCCGCGCGTCATCCAGCCCGTAGACGAGGTCGCCGATGCGCTCCGGCACCGAGCTCATGAGCAGGACCGCGTCGGCGGGCGACAGCTCCTCTTGAAGTTCCATCCATTCTGAGTATGTAGCCTTTGGGACATGGCCCAGGTGCAGGTGGCTTGCGACAAATGCGGCGGGGAGCTGGTTCCGAACGCCGCCTACTGCGAGCGCTGCGGCGAGCGCACGAGGCGCGCCCGCAGGCTGGTCCGCGTCGCGATCCGGGTAGAAGTGCTGTTTTTCCTGATGGTGGTGGCGATCGTGATCGGCTTCATCTGGACGTATTCCGCCCAGAAATAGCGGGTTACTGATGCGGGCCCTTAGCGGCGGTAGATTGCTCTCCCGTCGATCTCGTCTTTGTTCAATCGCTTGTTCAGGTGAAGGCCTTCGAGCAGGAACTCGATCACGGACGCCCGCACCTCCGGCCGGTCGGGTAGGTTCAGCTTCTTCAACGCGGTCGCGAGCTCGGGAAGGTCGCCGAACGTGCGCGCGTAGGTGCGCGCCGGAATTCCCTCGCCGACCTCCAGCATGCTGCCTTCCTCGAACCGCGCAACCACCCCATCGAACTGCGCCGCGGAGAAGTGACGGCTGAACACCGCGCTGATCGCGCCGCGCTCGAGCCGCGACAGCACCTGCTCTTCTTTGCCCTCATCGAGCGCTTCGATCTCGACGCGACCGGCGGTGGACGAGGCGAGAAATTCGAGGTCGGTGATGCGAGGCACCGCCAGAGTCTCTCCAACGCGCGCGGCGCGCCGCACCGCGTTGCTCGCGAGGTTCTCGAAGTTTGCAATCGACATGCGCACCGAGACGCCTGACGACTGAGAGATGTGCGGGCTGCGTCGAGCGAGATGTGTGAGCTCCGCAACGATCTCTTTCATGAAGGACGGAAAGATCAGCTCGAAATCCTCGGGGACCGGATGCCTCTCGGACTCCATGATCTGCATCTCTTCGCCAACGCTCAGCGGGTAGTGCGTGCGCACCTGCGAACCGAAGCGGTCCTTCAGCGGCGTGATGATGCGCCCGCGCGACGTGTAGTCCTCGGGGTTCGCGCTGGCGATCACGAACAGGTCGAGCGGAAGTCGCACGCGGTATCCGCGGATCTGCACGTCCTTCTCTTCCATGATGTTGAGCAACCCGACCTGGATGCGCTCGGCGAGGTCGGGCAACTCGTTGATGCCGAAGATTCCGCGGTTGGTCCGCGGCAAGAGTCCGTAGTGGATCGTCAGCTCGTCCGCGAGATAGCGACCCTCGGCCACCTTGATCGGGTCGACCTCGCCGATCAGATCCGCGATCGAGATGTCTGGAGTCGCCAGCTTCTCGCCGTAGCGCCGGTCGCGCTCGATCCATTCGATGGCAACGCCGTCGCCATCACTCGCGACCAGGTCGAGACAGCGGCGGCAGATCGGGGCAAACGGATGGTCGTTGACCTCACAGCCCGCGATGGCCGGGACATGCGGGTCGAGAAGGCTGACCAGCGAGCGCATGATCCGGCTCTTTGCCTGCCCGCGCTCACCGAGGAGGATGACGTCGTGGCCCGAGATGATTGCGTTGGCGAGCTGCGGCAGCACGGTGTCGTCGTAGCCGACGATGCCTTCGAGCAGCGGCTCTCCCGAGCGAAGTCGGGTCAGCAGGTTGCGGCGCATCTCCTGCTTGACGGTCTCGCGCTGATGGCCGCTTGCGCGAAGCTCGCCGATGGTCTGCGCCCGTACAGGGGTCACCCAAGCACTATAGACAGGGGACCGCGGCGCGTTGTTAGCGATCGGGAAGAAATTGGCGACGGTGCTAAGCAATTGCTGAACACCGGTTTACGACCGGCTCGCAGTTAGACTGACCGGCGCTTGACTGAAACGATTCGCGACCGTTACGAGGCTGCTCATGACGACGGCCGGCCCCTGCTGGGCGGCCATCGCGGCAACCCGGCCGAGCATCCGGAGAACACGATGCGCTCGTTCAGGTCTGCGATCGCCGCCGGCTGCGACCTCATCGAATGCGACGTCCACCTTTCGTCCGACGGCAGACTCGTGGTCATCCACGACCACACGCTGGAGCGCACGACCAACGGCAAGGGCCTGGTTCGCGACCATTCCGCGGCCGAGCTTCGACGTCTGGACGCCGGCCACGGCGAGCGAATCCCGCTGCTGCAGGAAGTCGTCGAGCTTGCGCTCGGCAAAGTCGGCCTGGTGATCGAGACCAAGCAGATGCCCATCCAGTACGCGGGGCTGGAGGACAAGCTCGTGGCGATGCTGCGGCAGCTTGGCGCCGTGGCCGAGTGCGCCGTGGTCTCTTTCCACCATCCATCCATTCGCGTCCTTCGCGAGATGGAGCCCAAGCTGCAGCTCGGCATCCTGGAGGGATCTCGGCCGATCGAGCCGGCCAGGATGCTGAAGGAGTCGGGGGCCGACGTTTTCTCTCCGCACTGGGGCGCGATGGATCCTCAGGTGGTCAAGGAGGTTCACGCGGCGGGCGGGGCGGTTGCGGTCTGGCCCGTGGACGACGACAACGCCGTCGCCTGGTGCAAGTTCTGCAAGCCGGACTCGATCTTCACCAACAAACCAGTCGAGATAGGGGCAGCCCTGAAAGCCTAGGGTCCCTGACCGTTACACCGGCACGGTGCCGGGCGTTGGCTCAAATACGGTGCACACACATATGATCCGGCCGTGCTCGCCGACCGGCCGCAGTTCGAAGACCTCTACCGCGCCTACCTGGGCCGGATCTACGCCTACGTCCGCGCGCAGGTCCCCAGCTCGGCCGACGCGGAAGACATCACCGCCCAGGTCTTCATGAACGCGTACCAGGCCTACGCGCGGTTCGAGGCGCGAAACACGACTCCGGCCGCGTGGCTCTTTCGCATCGCGCGCAATGCGACCCTCGACCACTTTCGCGCTCACGGTCGGCGCGAACGCCTGCGCCGAACCATCGAGCACCAGCCGATGGCGGAAGAGGATCCGTCCGGCGTGGCCGAGGAGCGCATCCAGTACCGCGCCCTGCTCGAGCGCGTCAGCCAGCTGCCTGAACGCCAGCGCGACTGCATCTCGCTGCGCCACTCCGGGCTCAGCTTCGAAGAGGTCGGCACGCTGCTGAAGTGCAGCGAAGACGCGGCCAAGATGCTCTACCACCGCGCGGTGAAAGGTCTGCGCGAAGCGGTCGAGAAGGAGGGAGTGTGAGCGACAGCGAAGACCTGGAGCTCCAGGCGATTCAGCGGCAGCTCGACGACGCGTTCGAAACGACGCGGCCGCGCGCCAGTTTCGAGGACGAGCTGTGGACGCGAATCCAGGCGCGCCGTCCGGCGAGCACCCGCCTGCGCGACGCATGGCTCGGCCTGATTGGGAGCATCCGTGAGGCGCCGGCGGTCCCGATGGGAGCAGTGGCCGTCCTGCTCGTGGTGGCGCTCGGCGTGGGCGTGGTGACCCTCAGCGGGATTCACATCGGCGGCGCCGGCGGAAGCGGGACGACAGCGCTGTCCGGAGCCAACGGCTCGCAGCAGTACGGCCCTGAAGCGGGTCGCGCCGGTCCGCCGGGCGCCTTCGGACGCCTGCCATCGCCGGTTTTGAACCCTGGCCCGCCGCCCAAATCAGCCGACAGCGCGGCCCAGCCAACGTTTGCTGCCCCCGACTCGACCTACCCGGGACCGGTCACGCTCACCTGGACCGGGAAGCTCGACCTCACAGTGACGAGCGCGCCGGTCTTCCGCTACAGCGAGCCGTCGACCAACTCGGCAGACCAGTTTGGCGCGTCGCTCGGGGCCATCCTCGTGAACCGACCCGCGGGCTACCTTGGGTCGTACGAGACGACCGACTTCAACGTGCGAGTGCGCGGGAGCGTCCAGGCGCCTGCGCGCGAGCCGTCGTTCATCATCCTTCCGATCCGCGCACAGACACCGATCGACGCCGCGGGCGGGTCGGCCGATGTGGCGGTGGTTTTCCTGGCGCAGCACAGCCTTGCGCCGACCTGGCAGTACACGTCTGAGGCGACCACCTCCGGCGATGAGACGAAGGTTGTGCTGCTGCGGCAGTTTGCGGTCAACGGCTACGGCTATGCGTACCTCGTCAATGCGGGCGGCGAACGCTACGGGCTCGAAGTCGACCTGAAGAACAACACGCCGACGCTCGCGACGGGCCAGCTCCCGCTGAGCCTCGACACTGCGAGCTATCCCATCATCACGGCCGACGAAGCGATACGTTCGGCGCTTGCATCGTCGCCACCGGCGGCGGCGAGCCCGGCCGCCCCCAACGTCGCGCTGACGACCGCGGAGCTGGTGTACTCGTTGGTGGTGGCGGGCGATCACAGCTTTTACGAGCCGGCGATTCTATTCTCAGGAAACTTCACGGTTGACGGCAAGAACTACGTGAAGCGCGTGCTCGTTCCAGCGGTCGATCCTTCGCAAAGGTCTTCGTAACTGCCGGCTCTTTTTACCGTGGGTCACTCGACAAAGGATCTCGAGGAGTTCATCGACCTCCTCCGTCATCACGAAATCGAGCTCGTGGTCGACATTCGAACGATTCCGGCATCGCGACGGATGCCTCATTTCACGAAGGCCGCGCTCGAAGGATCGCTTGCTCTGGCCAACATCGATTACATGCACATGCCCGCCCTGGGCGGCCTGCGCAAGCCGCGACCGGAATCGATGAACACCGGCTGGCGCAACCAGGGATTTCGCGGCTACGCCGACTACATGCAGGAGGAATCCTTCTGGAAGGCGATCGACGAGCTCATGGTGCTCGGTGTGTCGCGGCGCACCGCGATCATGTGCGCCGAAGCGGTGCCGTGGCGCTGTCACCGCTCGCTGACATCTGACGCGCTCACCGTGAAAGGGGTCGAGGTGCGGCACATCACTGGCACGGCGGCGCCGGCCGCGCACATGATCAGCCCTTTCGCCGTGGTCGAAGGGGGGCGCATCACCTATCCCGAGCCCGATAGACTCCCCCTCTAGAGGAAGGCGTGGGAAAGAAACAGATCAGGCAGGTCCGCCAGCAGATGCGGCAGGTTCAGCCCAAGACGGATTCGGCGACGAGTCCCGGGCAGACCCGCAAGCAGCGCGAACGGTATGTCCAGGCCGGTGGGATGCTGCAGGGCTACGCGCCCGACTTCATCATCCGCCTGGGCTACATGGCGGTCGGCGCCGGCGTCGTGTGCCTGCTTGCCATCGCGGCGTGCCTCGTCTTCCTGCCTCCCGTCTACGGCTGGCCGGTTGGCATCGCGGCCGCGCTTGCGTGGGTGCTGCCGATCGCCCTGCTGGCGAGCTTCATCCTGCCCGGATACCAGCTGGCCCGCAAAGACCGGAAGGCGGAAGCACGCCTGGTGCAGGGTCAGCTCGTCGGAGCGAGCTCGGTCAGCACTTCGATCGGGCTCGGAATGATGATGGTGCAGACACGGGGCGGGGTCGAGCAGTACCTGGTTGCCCCGGCGCGCCTGAAGCAGGTGCCGGGCAACCAGGTCAACGTCGTGGTCACGGTGACGCCGCACCTGCGACACGTTCGCTCGGTGGGCGTGATGGGCCAGCGCATGGTGGGTCGGGTCGAGCCGCCCGTGCCGCCCGTGATGAAACGTTTGCAGCTGCTGCCTCTCATCACCCCACTCGCGCTGACCCTAGGGGCGATCATTGGCGACGACGCGGTGGCGCTCGCGCCGATCAATCCTTCGCTCCTTCACGCGGCGCTCGCGGTGGTGGCGGGGGCGGCCCTGGCGGGCGCCGTCTACGGCGTCTCGTTCCTGCTGCAGCGCCAGATGATGACCGAGGTCCAGGCGCTGGTCCCTAAGACTTAGCGGCCTCCTCTTTCTTCTCTTCTTGTTCGATCACAACCGGAGGCGCCGCCGTGGCCACGGGCTCCTTTGTGGATGACGGCATCAGCTTCTTCCGCTGCGGGTAGGTCGCGATCAGCAGGAGGCTGAAAGCCAGCCCGAAGAAGACCGGGCCGAAGTGGAAGGGCGCGTGCCAGACGTAGTAGGAACCGGCCTCGAAGGCGACCACGACAAAGCCGTAGAGAATTCCCGCCCGAACCCAACCGATGTTGGCCGCAGGGTTGACCGCCGCGGCCATCAGGCCGATGCCGAGCACCGCCCCGGCGGCTGAGGCATGGGTGCCGACCTCCTGGTCGAGCGGTATGAGCGATGTTCCGACGAGGGAAACGGCCGCCCCGCCGACCAGGGCCATGCCCATGAGCAGCATCGCGACCGTCAGCAAAATCCGTCTCATGGCCCCGACTTTAAACGGCCGGCACACGGTTAGACTCGAATCGATGACAAATGACGTTCACATCACGCCCGAGGGGCTCGAGCGGGTCAAAGAGGAGCTCCATGGGCTGACCACGGTCTGGCGCCCGAACATCGTCGCCAAGATCAAGGCCGCCCGCGAGTTAGGCGACCTCTCCGAGAACTTCGAATATCACGCGGCCAAGAACGAGCAGGGGATGATGGAGGCGAGGATCAACGAGCTCGAGGCCATCGTCAAGAACCACGTCCTGATCGAGACCAAGGCCCTGACCGGCGTGGTCGACATGGGGAACACGGTGCATTTCAGCGAGGACGGCGCCGACGTAGAGACGTATCGCATCGTCGGCCCGGCCGAGGCCGACCCCAAGGCCGGCCGGGTGAGCTACGAGTCCGCTCTCGGCAAGGCGTTGATCGGGCACAAGGTTGGCGAAGTGGTCGAGATCAAGACCCCAAACGGCGCGTACAGCGTGCGCATCACCGGCATTGAGTAGCGTCACCACGACCGCGCCGCTCGACGACCTGCGCGGATGGTTGGCGCGCCACAACCTCGACGCCGTCTACGTGACCAAGCCGGTGTCGATTGCGTACCTGACGGGTTTTTACGCCGAGCCTTACGAACGCCTGATGGGGCTGGCGGTGAGGCCGGATCGCGCGACGCTCATCGTGCCCGCGCTCGAGCAGGAGAAGGCAACCCGCCACGCGGACCTCGCGGATGTAGTTGCGTGGAGAGATGGAGAGGACGCGTACGCGCTTGTGCGCGCGGCGCTCGATGGCTGCGTTGAAGTCGGCGTTGAAAAAGAGCACATGAGCCTGCTCGCCGCTGAGATGCTGATCGCGCGCACGAGCGCGCGCGAGATGATCGACGTGAGCCCCGAGATCCGGCGCCTGAGAAGGATCAAGAATCCGTCTGAGATCGAGAAGCTGGCGCGAGCGGCGGCGATCACCGACACGGTCACCGAAGAGGTCATCAAGCAGCTGCGCCCTGGACAGACCGAGCTGGAGGTTTCGGTCTTGATCGGCGCGGCCATCGGCGAGCAGGGCGGCACCCTTTCGTTTGAAAGCCTGGTGCAGTCCGGGCCCAACTCGGCGCTGCCCCATATGAGACCGACCAGCCGCAAGCTCGCGACCGGCGACTTCGTCCTCCTGGATTTCGGCGCGGCGTTCGACGGCTACCACGCCGACACCACCCGCATGGCGGTGGTCGGTGAGCCGAGCGCGCGACACGCGGAGATCCACAGCCTCGTGCTGGCCGCGCACGACGCCGCGATCGCGGCGATTCGAGCCGGCACGACCACGGGCGCCGTCGACTCGGCCGCCCGCCAGGTGATCGACGCCGCCGGCATGGGAGATCGCTTTTTCCACCGCGTCGGACACGGCCTCGGCCTGGAGCCGCACGAAGACCCGAGCGTCGACCCAGGTTCGGCCACGCTGCTCGAAGCGGGCATGGTGTTCACGATCGAGCCCGGCATCTACATCCCGGGATGGGGCGGCGTCCGCATCGAGGACGACGTGGTCGTCGAACGATCGGGATGTCGCGTCCTGACCAAGGCAGACCGGTCGCTGCACGTGATAAAGGACAGCTGATGCTCGCCCCGGGCATGCGCCGGACCGCGCAGCGGACGATGGTCTACAACGCCATCGTGGGTCTTGGCGGGCACTGCACCGCCGATGAGATCGCTGAGGAGCTTCACAAGAGCAAGCCGGGTTTCCCGCGCAGCACCGTGTATCGAGCGCTGGAAGCCCTGACCGCGTCGGGCTCGGTCTATGCCGCGCATCTCGGCGAAGGCGCGACGTACTACGAGCTCGCCACCGGTGATCACCACCATGCCGTCTGCCAGGTGTGCGGCGGAGTGCTTCACATCCAGGAGGAGCTGGTCAGCGAGCTGGAGACTCACCTCGAGGAAGGCCACCACTTCAAGCCGTTGCGGACCGAGGTCCTGGTCGTCGGGATCTGCGATTCGTGCTCTCGCACCCCGGGCCGCCGGGCGGAGCGCCGCCGCACGATCGACCCGCATTTCCACTTCACCGAAGGCGCGGGATAATCGTCCCGATGGAATCCAAGATCGTCGGCACGGTGATGCCCGTCCTCGAGCTGAGCATGCAGCCCAGCGAAAAGGTCTTTGCTGAATCGGGGCAGCTTGCCTGGATGTCGATGGCGATGCAGATGCAGACCTCGACGACGGCAGGCGGCCAGCAAGGTGGCTTTTTGGGCGCCCTTGGGCGGGCAGTCGCAGGCGGCACCCTGTTCATGACGGAGTACACAGCAGTCGGCGGGCCCGGGCTCCTCGCTTTTGCGGCCAAGCTGCCCGGCCAGGTCCTGCCGATGGAGATCGCTCCAGGCCAGGGTTACATGGTCCACCGCCACGGTTTCATGTGCGCCACGATCGGTGTGCAGTTCTCGATCGGGTTCCAGCAGCGACTGGGTGCCGGGATCTTCGGAGGTACCGGTTTTCGCATGCAGCGGCTGCAGGGTCAGGGCACCGCGTGGGTCGAGCTGAACGGCGAGGTGGTGGTTTACGACCTGCAGCCAGGCAACACGCTGCGCGTCCACCCTGGACATGTCGGCATGTTCCAGGAGTCGGTCACGTTCAACATCACCACCGTTCCCGGCATCCAGAACGCTTTCTTTGGTGGCTCGGGGCTCTTCCTCGCAGCGTTGACCGGACCCGGCCGGGTGTGGCTTCAGTCGATGTCGATGCACCACCTCGCACACGCGATCCAGGAGTACCTGCCCAAGCCGGGTTAGCGTTGCCCTTCCGTCCGCCGTTTGTCCAGGAGGACATGCCATGCCGAAGTACCTGATTCAGGGTTCGTACACCGTTGACGGCATCAAGGGAGTGATCAAGGAGGGCGGTAGTGGGCGTCGCGATGCGGTCGCAGCCGCGCTCAAGACATTTGGCGGCAAGATCGAATCGATGTACTACGCGTTCGGCGACACCGACGTGTACGTGATCGTCGACGCGCCCGACAACGTGAGCGCGGCAGCGCTGGTGATGGGCGTGGCCTCGACCGGCACCATCGCCGTCGAGACGACGGTGCTCCTCAGCGTTGAGGAGATGGACCAGGCGGCAAAGAAGGTGGTGTCGTTCCGCGGTGCGGGTCAGTAATCAGGCTTGGCCTTTAGGAGCGACGAACCACTCGGCGAAGGAGCTGCAGCGGCCGGACTCATCGAACTCGATGACAAAGATGTTGTCCCACTGCTTGTCGAGCTCGGTGCGCGTCGAGTCTTTGAAATAGCGGCTACGGCCCTGCGCCACCGCGACGTTGCCGTCGACGGCGATAGGCGCGTAGGAGGCGTCCCATGTTCCAGGCGCATTCTGGTCCTTCAGCCACGACTCGACGATTGCCTTTCGGCCGCGCACGGGCTCTTCAAATGGATAGTAGGAATAGGTGGCGTGGTCTGTGAAGAGCGCGCCGATCGCCTCCGGCGAGTAGCTTTCCCACGCCTTCACGTAAGCATCGAGCCAATCAATCACCGCGGATTTTTCCACGCCTTCAATTCTGTCAAGGTCCAACCTCGGAGGCGAACATGGCAGGTCGCTGGCTGACTTTCGACTGCTTCGGCACGCTGATCGATTGGCGTCACGGCATTCGCACCACCGGGGAGCTGCTGTTCCCAGGACACGGTCAGCAGTTTCTCGACGCCTACATAGGGATCGAAGCCGAGGTCGAAACCGAAGGATCGTTCCGTCGATACCGCGCGATCCTGACGGAAACGACCAGGCGTGCGGCGAAGCAGCTCGAGGTCGACCTGAAGCCGGACGACGCGACCGCGCTGGTCTCGACGATTCCCTACTGGCCGCCCTTCGGTGACGTCGGCCCACCGCTCAGCGAGCTGCGCAAGGAAGGCTGGAAGTTCGCGCTGCTGACCAACTGCGACCGCGACATCATCGCGCTGACCCAGCGACGGTTACCAGTGCCATTCGACGCGGTCGTCACGGCGGAAGATGTCTCGGCGTACAAGCCGGACCCTGCGCATTTCCTTTTGTTTCAGTCGACGTTCGGCGCCTCAGCCGATGTCTGGATCCACGTCGCGCAGAGCTACTTCCACGACATCAGACCAACCAGTGAGCTGGGCATCTCGCGGATCTGGGTGAACCGGCAAGGAGAGAAGGACGATCCGTCGCTGGCAGACGCTGTCGTCGGGGGTTTGAACGAGCTGCCGGTGGCTGTAATGAGGCTGGCGGAGTAGGGAACTCCCCATCGGGTCCCCGATGGTCAAATGTCTGCCAACCGATTTCGCCATCGGGGCCCCACGGTCACTCTTAACCACCAACGTTGTTCTTTTGGGCAGGGTTGATGATCCTGGGTCGGTGCGAACAAGACCTTCCGTACCTGCGGCGCTGAGGACCGCGCCGTTCACGACTTCAGAAGCCGTTGGCCTGGGTGTCAGTCGCGCTCAACTGCGAGGAGCCAGCTATCGCAGATTGGGCTCAAGCCTCTACCGCTGGGTCGGTCTAAAGGAAAGCCCGTACGTGTTGCTAAGCGCTGTCGCGCGGCGACTGCCGGCGGGTGCTGCTTTCTGCGGAAAAACGGCAGCTTGGCTGCACGGCCTGGACGTGGCGCCCTGCGATCCGATCGAAGTGACAATCCCAGATCCGATCGGCACCCGCCGTCGCGCCGGTGCGTCAGTTAGCCGGGCTACCCTCGGGGCCGCTGAAATTGTGCTCCGTCGCGGTTTGCCAGCTACGTCGCCACTCCGCACAGCGGCCGACCTCGGAGGCAGAGATCCATTGACTGAGGGAGTCGTCGCCGTGGATATGTTCCTGCATGCAGGGCTTGTCAGCACCACCGAGTTGCAGACCTATGTCGGCGAGCACTCGAAAGCCAAGGGCATTGCCCGGCTTCGGCGCGTTGTCGACTTGGCCGAGCCGAAGTCTGAGTCACCAATGGAGACGCGGCTGCGGATGCTGCTCCTGCTCGCCCGTCTCCCACCGCCAGAAGTGCAAGCGCCCATCCATGACGCTCAAGGGCGTTTTGTCGGCCGTCCGGATCTTCTCTATCGCGCCCAATGCCTGGCCATTGAATACGACGGAGGCAATCACCGTGATCGGCTGGCGTATGACAACCGACGCCAGAATGGTCTTGTCGGCGCGGGATTTCAGTTACTGCGCTTTACTGCGGCGGACGTCTACGGCACTCCCGAACTGGTTGTGATGCAGGTACGTCAGGGCATTTCAAAGTCGGCGAGGTCGACGCTCGCCCGGTAGACCCGGCGCGCCGGGCCCGACTGGACCAGGTTCCCGCCTTCCTCGCGCCGCACGCTCAGGTCCCCGCCCGGCATGTGGACCGTGACCTGGTCGTCCACCAGGCCCGCACGCATGCATGCCGCTGCCACTGCGCTGGCGCTCGTGCCCGATGCCAGCGTGTAGCCCGCCCCTCGCTCCCAGATCTCCACCCTGACTCGTCCGCGGTCGAGCACCTCGAACAGCTGGACATTGGTGCGCTCTGGGAAAGCGGGGTGGCGCTCGAGGTGGGGGCCGAGCTCGAGGCAGCGCTCCTTGGTCACCGGCTGGTCGAAGACCACGCAGTGCGGGTTGCCGACCGAGACCAGCATCGCTTCGACCGCGCCTGCCTCGGTGCGGAGATGAACCCGATCGGGCTCGCCCTCGAACGTAGACGGCAGGTCGGCAGCGCGGAACGACGGCCGGCCGATATCGACCTCGCAGAGGATCCCGGCGTCACGGCGCTCGAGGATGCGGACCGGATTCGGCCCGCCCGGCGTGCGCAGCTCGAACCTGTCGGCGGCGCCGTGCTCCAGGACGGCGTGGGCGGCCGCGATGCGCAGGCCATTGCCGCTCTTCTGGGCCTCCGAGCGATCGGGGTTGAAGATCCGCACGGTCATCGCGCCCGGGTCGAAGGCAAGCAGGCCGTCGGCGCCGAGGCCCCGATTGCGGTCGCAAAGCACCGGCAGGAGGGGGACGATCTCGTCGAGCGGGCCCGGGAGGTCCAGGACGAGGTAGTCGTTCCCCAGGGCCTGGTACTTAATGAGATCGATTCGCATTAGCGCCTCATCATCGGGGAATCGCGGTCCCGGCTCACCGGTTGTCATAAAATGTCGTGACCATGCAGGACATCACCTGGCCTGCCCAGCGTTTGGTCCACATTCCGGCCTGCTTCTGTAGCTAGGCCTCCGGCCGTCTGCTCGCGCCCCTAGGGCGCGCCCATTCGACCGCTTCTCGTTTCGTAAGTCATCAACCGTTTGTGAATTTGCATTTTTTGGGAGGTTTCGAATTGAGCTCATCGACGACGACCAGGTCACTGGTCAGCACGGAATGGATCGCCGAACACGGCAAGGACAAGGGTCTTCGCATCGTCGAAGTCGACGTCGACCCGTCTGCCTATGACAAGGGACACATCGAGGGAGCCGTCGGCTGGAACTGGCGGAAGGACCTTCAGGACCAGCTGAATCGCGACGTCGCCACCAAGGAGGCGCTCGCGAACCTGCTCGGGCAGAGCGGCATCACGCCAGACACGAACATCGTTCTCTACGGCGACAACAACAACTGGTTCGCGGCCTACGCGTACTGGGCGCTCAAGTACTACGGCCACGACAAGGTCCAGCTGATCGACGGCGGCCGCGTCAAGTGGGAGAAGGAAGGCCGTGAGTACAGCAGCGAAGTCCCGGCCTACCCGGCGACCGACTACAAGTTCCACGGCTCGCCAAAAGAGGACATCCGCGCCTACCGCGATCACGTGCAGTCGAAGCTCGGCAAGGCGGGGCTGGTCGACGTCCGCTCGCCGAAGGAGTACTCGGGCGAGCTTCTTGCTCCGGAGAACCTGCCGCAGGAAGGGGCGCAGCGCGGCGGTCACATCCCGACCGCGGTGAGCATCCCCTGGGGCACCGCCGTCAACCCGGAGGACGGCAGCTTCAAGAGCATCGAAGAGCTGAAAGAGATCTACGGCGGCAAGGGCATCACGTCCAACAAAGAGGTCATCGCCTACTGCCGCATCGGGGAGCGCTCCGCGCACACGTGGTTCGTCCTGAAGGAGCTGCTCGGATACCCCGACGTCCGCAACTACGACGGCTCATGGACTGAGTGGGGCAGCTCGATCAAGGCCCCAATCGAGAAGTAGGAATGGCAACGCAGCTGGTCGATCACTCAGCTCTCAAGGTCAACCAGACCGGGATCATCACGACCGTGCTTGTCGCGTTCATTGGCAGTGCGTTCTATCGACCGCTGCTGGTGTTGATCCCGCTGCTCGCGATCGTGCTCCTGGTGGGCACCTTCGCGCCGCAGCTCGCACTGTTCAAGCAGCTTTACTTCAAGGTCCTGAAGCCGCGGGGCATCGTCAAGCCGCGACCGGTTCAGGACAGGCCCGAGCCGCACAACTTCGCCCAGGGGTTGGGCGGGGTTTTCCTCGCGGTGTCATCGGTGCTCCTCATCACCGTGCCGGTGTTGGGGCTGGCACTCGCCCTTCTGGTCGCGGTCCTGGCGTTTGTCAACCTGGCATTCGGCTACTGCGTGGGCTGCCAGATCTACTTCCAGCTCAGCAAAGCAGGAGTCATTCGAGCCTCGTGAGCACACAACTCTGGGCATTGGCGGTGGTGGGCACAGTCGTGCTCGCCGCCGCCTGCCTGGAGGTCTTTCGCTCCCGCCGGGCGCGCGCCAGGACGCTTGGCGCCGTCGCCGAGGCTGCGGGCGAGCCGTACGTCCTTTACTTCACCGGCGACGGGTGCACCGTCTGCCGCACCCACCAGGAGCCCGCCCTCGAAAAGCTTGGGGCGGTGCGCATCGACAAGGTGGATGCGGTCGCGGAGCGAGAGCTCGCGGACCGGTTCAACGTGTACACGCTTCCCACCACAGTGGTGATGTCGCCCCAGGGTCGGGCCCTCCACGTCAACTACGGGTACGCGACGGCGCCGAAGCTGCAGCGACAGCTGGACGAGGCGCGCGGCGCCTTGCAGGTCGCGACCGCCTAAATCGATATTCTGGCCGGGTGAGATCTCGGTCGCTCGCGCTGATCGCCCTCGTCCTCTTGTCCGCGGCGTGCGCGCAGGCGCAGCCCGATCAAAACCATGACCTCGTCCTTGGCGCCATCTACCCGCTTACCGGTCCGCAGGCTCCGGGAGGCACACAGGAGCTGGCGGGTGTGCGCGCGGCGCTCAGCGTTGCGGAATCGAGCGGCGCTCTCAAGTTTCACGTCCGGCTTCAGGTCGTCGACGCAACCACGCCACAGGCGGCCGCCGCGGCGGTGGACCAGCTGGTGCGCGTCTATCACGTCCCGGCGATCCTCGGCACGTATGGGAGCACGCTTTCCGCGGCGGCTTCGGCGCGCGCGGAGGAGCTGAAGACGGTCTACTGGGAAACGGGCGCGGTCGCAGACCCCATCACCGCTCAGCGGCGTTACGTCTTTCGCACTGTCGCGACCGGCAGCGCGTTGGGCCGCATGGCAGTCACCTTCACGCATGACGTGCTCGTGCCACGGATGAAGCTGTCCGCGCCGCGCGCGGCAGTGCTTCGAGTCAACGACGTCTACGGGCGCTCGGTCGGCGGTGGAGAAGAGGCTCTCGCCAAATCCATGGGCATCCAGGTCATTGACGTCATCGAGTACAACCCCAGCGCGTATGACGCAGACGTCATCAGCGCGCGACTCGCGGCGGACCATGCGGATTTCCTGTGGGACGTGAGCTACATCGATGACGGCGTCGCGATCTGGCAGGCCCTCCTGCGCAACCAGGTGTCGTTCAAGGCGGCGATCGGAACCAGCTCCGCGTTCTGCATGGAGGAGTTCAGCCGGCGCGTGGGATCAGGGTCGGTGGGCGTCTACGCGGCGGACAAGCCCGACGGCGAGATCAACCCCGCGGCCCTGTCACCCGCCGGAAGAAGTTTGCTGGCGAAAGCGCGCGCCGAGTTTGCGCGCACCGGGCAGGCTCTCGACATCCCCGGGGTGGCTGGTTTCGTTGGCGGCTGGACGCTGGTCAGCAAAGTGCTGCCCCAAGTCTCGGGACCGTTCACGCCCGACTCGATCCGCCGCTCAGCTCTCGCGGTGGACGTACCGACCGGCGACAGCATCAATGGTGGAGGCGTCAGGTTTGGCGCGGATGGGTCCCTCGATGAAGGCCAGAACACCCGGGCCGCCGCGGTCATCGGTCAGTGGCAGGCAGTCGGCGTGATGAACGTCTTGTTTCCGCTCGCCTACTCGACAAACAGGTCGTCTACGTAGCAGAACATCCAGGCCTCGCCCGGCTCGAACGACCTGATGACCGGGTGTTGCGTTGCATGGAAGTGTTTCGTGGCGTGCTTGTTCTTCGAGTTGTCGCAACAGCCGACGTGGCCGCAGGCCATGCACAGCCTGAGATGAACCCAGTCATCGCCCATGGCCAGGCACTCCTCGCAGCCTTCCGGTGTCCGCGGCTCGACTTCATGCACATGAGTGAGGTGAGCGCATACCGCGCTTTGCGACATCAGATCCTCTCCTTCGCAACCAGGTGTTCCAACGCGAGAGAGATGGCTTGATCGAGCGTCATGGCATGGCCGGCCTGCCACGCTCGCTCGTCATCCTCCCCGGACACGTACTCATGGCGGCTGCGGCCTTCGTCGAGGTTGAGGATCGAGCCCAACCCCGCCCCGGACGTCGCCTGGTGCATGGCGGCCGCGGAGGCGAGCTGGATGCCAGCCGGCCGGTTGCCCGCAGCCATCACAACCTCACCCGCGTCATCGAGCAGAAGCGCAATACCAGAGATGTCCCCCGCCTCCGAGAATAGCTCCAGAGCTTCGCGGACGTACTTGCGACCGCCCTCCACGTCGGCTGTCCGAAGGGCACACAGGGACCTCGTGTGCAGCGCCCAGCCGAGCCCGAACCGATTGCCGCTCTTCCTAAACAGCTCGATGGCTTCGTCGAGCGCGCCGATCGCGTTCTCGTAACTCCTCCTGAAGTACAGCAAGTTGCCGATCGCCCACTGGCATCCGCTGATGCCTGGTTCGTCGGCAAGCTCGCGGTAGATGGGCAGGGCTTGCTGTAGAAGCCCCTCGCTGATCTCCAGTTCGCTCCGGTCCACCATTCTCGGAAAGCTGGCGTTGTAGAACGCGTTGGCCAGCTCGCGTCGGTCACCGCCGGCGCGTCTCAACGCGAGGCATTCTTCGTAGAAGACCTGGGAGGCGGCCATGTCGCCCTGCCAGTAGGCGATGCCGCCGGCCGCCTCGAGCGCTCGCGCACGGGAATCTGGATAGCGCTTGCTCTCAGGCATCGCGAGGATGGCCGCGACCCGAGCCCTTCCTTCGTGGAGGTGGCCGCGCATCTGCCACAAACGCCATAAGGAGCCGGCCAAACCGTGCGCGCGTTCAGCGTCGTTCTGCCCGACACACCAATCAAGTGAGGCCCGGAAGTTGTCATGGTCCAGCTCGAGGCGATCGAGCCACATCTTCTGGTCCTTACCAAAAAGGTTGGGCGCAGCCGCATTCGCCAGGGCGCAGTACGCATCGGCATGACGGTTGCGAATCGCGCTGGACTCGCCGCTCTGCTCGAGGCGTTCGCTCGCAAACTCGCGGATCGTCTGGAGCATCAGCAAGCGCGGCTCGTCGTAGTCGGGCTGGCGGCGCAGCAGGCTGTGATCGGCCAGGTCGTCGAGCCCGGACAGCACATCGCCACCGACCTCCTCGGCGGGCCCGCAGACGAGCTCGGCCTGTTCGAGGTGCGCGCCTCGCGCGAAGACCGAGAACCGATTCAAGAGGCGCTGCTGGTTCTCGTCGAGCATCTGGTAGCTCCAGTCGATTGCGCCGCGCAGCGTCTGCTGACGTCCCGGCAGATCGCGGGCGCCGCTGCCCAGGGCGGAAAGGCTGGTCTCTAGCCGGGCCAAAAGCGCCTGGGGAGAGAAGAGCTTGATCCGCGCGGCCGCCAGCTCGATGGCGAGGGGCAGGCCGTCCACCCGCTCGCAGATGCCGGCGATCGCCGGTGCATTCTCGTTGGTGGCGGTGAAGTCGGGCTTGACCGCCACCGCGCGCTCGATGAAGAGCTTGACCGCCTCGTACTGCTTGAGTGCGTCGAGACCCGGGTGGGTCTTGTGGTCGGGAAGACCCAGCGGCTCCACCGCGAACTCCTGCTCGCCATACACGTGAAGGACGGAACGGCTGGTCACCAGCAGCTTGACGCCCGGACCGGCCTGGAGCAGCCCGCTTGCGGCGGAGGCCCCGTCCGGCAGCAGCTGCTCGAAGTTGTCGAGCACCAGCAGGATCGTCATGTCGTGGAGATGCTCGACGACGCCTTCGATTGGCGTGCGTGAGCCTGACACCGGGACGCCGAGAACCTGCGCTACCGCCGAGGCGACGAGCTCGGGGTCGCGCACGGCCGAGAGAGGGATGAAGTAGACGCCGGCTGGAAACTGCTGGCCCGATTCGGCAGCGATCTGGAGGCTGAGGCGTGTCTTGCCGATGCCGCCCGGGCCGGTCAGCGTCAGAAGACGCGTGCTCATCAAGAGCCGCTTGCCCTCGGACACCTCCGCTCCGCGTCCGACAAAGCTCGTCATCTGCGTCGGCAGGTTGTTCTGCGTTGCGTCGAGGGTGCGAAGGGCGGGGAACGTCTCCTGCAGCCCCTCGATCACCAGCTGATAAAGCCGCTCTGGTTGCGCCAGGTCCTTGAGTCGATGCATGCCAAGGTCGCGAAGGCTCAAACCCGGTTTCAGGTTGCCCTCCACCAGGCCGCGCGTCGTGTCCGAGATCACGACCTGTCCGCCGTGCGCGGCGCCCGCGACCCGGGCGGCCTGGTGAACGTCGAGACCTATGTATTCGTTTCCGACCAGTGGAGCCTCACCCGTGTGCAGCCCGACCCGCACTCGGAGTGCCTGACCGTTGTGCCATGGGTAGCCGGCGAGTGATCTCTGAGCCGTCGCGGCCGCCTGGCACGCGTCGATCGCGCTCGCGAACACGCAGAAAAACGAATCGCCTTCGGTTCTGAGCTCGTGACCTTCGTTGCTTTGAAAGGCGGCACGGAGCATCTGGTGGTGAGCGGTCTGGGCGGCGGGGTAGCGCTCGCCCATCTCCTGCATCAGGCGCGTGGAGTTCTCGATGTCGGTGAAGAGGAAGGTGACCGTGCCCCGCGGGAGGGTCAATGCGAGCTCTTGGTGAGCGAGGGAGAAACCAGCCCGCCCAGCGCGGTGGAGAGGTGCTGCTGGTAATCGGGACTCTCGTAGTCGAGCAGCGGATGCGGAGGCAGCAGCTGCGGTTCGGTGACCGCACCGCGGCGGCGGAGGTAGACAGCGGGGTAGGGATCGTCTCGGCCGTTCGATTCGAGCGTGATGGCGACGGCGTCAGGCCCAGGCGAATCGACGAAGTGCGCCAGCGGCATGAATCCTTCGTCCGTGATCCCGTGCCTGGGATCCAGGTTCACGACGTGCGCGAGGTAGGAGCGCTGATGCCAGAGCTCGGGACCTCGGCTGACCTCGGCGAGGAGGAATGGCACCAGCGAGTCGGAGCGCATCTTGGGGCGAGGTCGACTCTTGTTGAAGTGGGTCTCCGCGAGATGTGCGGCCAGCACTCGGGCGTTGTAGCGATACCCCTGCACCGCGCCTGAATTGCTCGGGATGCCGTGCTTTCGAAGGCCCGGCGACCCCTGCATGATCGTGCCCGCGAAGAAGATGCCGGGCTGGGTCGCGCTTCTCCAGTACGGGGTCTGCGCCGGCAGCTTGCTGTGTCCAAAGGTGGCGACGCCCAGCTTTTGCAGGTCTCGCAGTGGCGAGGTGAAACCGGTGGCGGCGATCACATCGTCGACCTCGAATTCCAGGACGCCGCCATCCCTCGCGTTGCGGGTGCTGACCTTCAGGCCGCCCCCCGAAGGTGCGACCGATTCGATCGACGCGTCAAGGATCACCACTCCACCCGCCAGCGCGGCATCTTCGTACGGCTGCACGTAGCGGGCGCGCACGCCGACCAGCGACCGCGTGTTCACTGACAGCGCCGTAGGGCTCGGCGAGGCAAGGATGATCTGGCGCGCCCAGGGAAGCAGGCCGCTGGCGATCTCAAAGCCCGAGTTCTGCTTGCCGATGATGAATACGCGCTTGTCGGCGTACGAGTCCGCCGGCCGCAGCTCGCCGTAGTGAGAGGCCGCCTCGAGCCCGGGGATGGATGGCTTCCAGGGTTCGGCGACGCCGACCGCGAAGACCACCACCGGCGCCTGGTACTCGCCGTCCGAGGTGCCCAGCACGAACTCTTTCTCGTCCGGCGTTTTCGTTGTCGTCTCCCAGCGACAGCCGTACCGGACCAGCAGCCCAGTCGCGCCGGTGAAGATCGCGAGGCCGCGCTCCATCTCCGGACGCGATGGAAAGTAGGAGGTCCCATCCATCAGGGCGGGCATGATCCCGCGGTGTTCGACTTCCTCAGCCAGGAGGCTGTTCCAGTCGTAGCGCTCGTACATGCGGCTGAAGTGTTCGCAGCCGGCGTATGGCTTGGTCCAGCTGAGCATGCGCTGGAACACAGGCCAGCGCCGGAACATGCCTCCGGGCTCCGGGTCCTCAGAGATGACCGCGTGCTCCACGCCAAGGCGGTTCAGGCAGTAGCTGAGCTGCAGGCCACCGGGACCGCTGCCGACGATGATCAGGGGATAACGGCCCGGTGGAAAGGGCCTTTCGGTCAGCTGTGCCACCCGATCGTGCTGCGCAGCTTTCGCGCCTCCCCCTGCAGGACCTTGTACATCACGCGCGGGTTCGCGACGAGGAAACCTTCGAGCTGTGACGCCGGCAGGACGAGGCAGCGCAGTGGGCGCTCAGCCACGATGTCGGCGGTGGGGGGAACTCCGAGCAGGCAGGAGATTTCGCCGAAGAAGTCACCAGGTCTGAGCGACTCGCGCTTTTTGCCATCGACGTGGATGACCGCGGCGCCTTCGAGGATGATGTAGAAGCTCGAGCCTGTGAATCCCTGGCGCAGGATGCGGTCGCCCTCACCGAACCAGGCCTCTTCGAAGACGCGCGCGATGAGGTCGAGCTCGGGGGTCGAGAGGCCGCTGAAGAGTGAGAACCCCGAGATGATCTCGACCACATCGTCCCGAACGTCCATGTCTGAGTTTTCCTACTGTTCGAGCGATCGCTGGACGAGGGTGATGTCCATCCAGCGGTCGAACTTGTTCGCCGCATCTTTGATGGTGCCGACCACCTCGAAGCCGAGGCGCGAGTGCAGCGCGAGGCCCGAGCGGTTGTCAGTCGCGACGGTGGCGACGATGGTGCGATAACCCAGGCCGCGGGCTTCTTTGATGAGCTCGGTCAGGAGCGCGCGGCCGATGCCGCGGCCCTGGTGCACCGGGTCGACGTACACGAGGTCCTCGACAACGTCAAATCCCCGCTGCTTCCAGGGGAACAGGCGGGCCCAACCGATGACGCCGCTCTCGTCGGTGGAGACGATGAGCTTGGACCGCTTGCCGTGCGCCTCCCACCAGTGCGCGGCCTCCTCGTCGTTGAGGGGCTCCGAGTCGATGGTGGCGAAGGTCTGGTTGACGGCCCAGTTGTACAGGCCGACGATCGACGGAAGGTCGGCGTGGGTGGCGGGCCGGATGGCAAACGACCTGGTCGCCTTCGCCATTACGTGGCCAACATTACACGGAGCTCATTGCAGGTGAATTCGCTCGGGGGTCACCTTCACGATGACGCGGGTCTGGTCGGGACGATAGCCCTTGAACGGGCGGCGTGTGTAGAGTCGGGCGAGCTTGTCGATGTGCTCCCTCGCACCCTCCAGGACAAGCTCGGCCCGACCCCGGATCGCGAGCACGTCTTTATAAGGATGCTTGGGGTCGAACACGGTGATCGCGACCCGTGGATCGCGCTCGAGATTGCGGGCCTTCAGGCGCGGAAATGCGGTGTTGAAGTAGATGTACTTGCCGTCGGTCTCGATCCAGACCACCGTGGCTTCTGGGCTCCCGTCGGGCATGACCGTGGCGACGGTGGCGAAGTGCCGGTCGTTGAGGATCCGAACTTGACGCTTAGTGAGGGCGACCACGTCGGATGAGTCTGATACCTTCCGGCACGTGATCACCGAACGCAAGAAGCCCGCCCTGAAAACTCCGCTGCCCGGGCCCAAAGCCGCGGAGCTGATCGCCCGAGACGCCAGGGCGATGTCCCCCAGCTTCACCCGGGCCTACCCGTTTGTCATGGAGAGGGGCGAGGGCTGCTGGGTGACGGACGTGGACGGCAACCAGTTCCTGGACTTCACAGCCGGGATCGCGGTGGTCACAACGGGCCATTCGCATCCCAGGGTGGTGGCGGCGATCGAGGAGCAGGCCCGGCGCTTCATCCACATGTCGGGGACCGACTTCTACTACAGCCCCGAGATCGAGCTGGCCGAGCGGCTCGAGGCGAAGATCCTGCCTGGCACCCCGGCGAAGGTGTTCTTCACCAACTCGGGCGCCGAGGCGATCGAGGGGGCGATGAAGCTCGCCCGCTTCACGAGTGGCCGGCCGAGCTACATCGCTTTCATCGGCGCCTTCCACGGGCGCACGTTCGGGGCGCTGTCGCTGACGGCCTCGAAGGCGAGCCAGCGGAGGCGGTTCGCGCCCCTGCTGTCGTCAGTTTTTCATGCACCGTTTCCGACCGAGGCTCGTGGCGTGACCACCGACGAGACGATGGCCCGAATCGAGGAGCTGTTCGCCACCGTCGCTCCACCGGAAAGCGTGGCGGCGGTGTTCGTCGAGCCCATCCAGGGTGAGGGTGGCTACCTGGTCCCGCCGGACGACTTCCTGCCGCGGCTCCGTGAGCTGACGTTGAAGCATGGGATCTTGCTCGTCGCGGACGAGGTCCAGTCGGGCATGGGCCGGACCGGGAAGCTGCTGGCGGTCGAGCACTGGGGCGTGGAGCCCGACATCGTGTGCCTGGCCAAGGGCATCGCCTCGGGCCTGCCGCTCGGCGCTTTCATCGCGCGGGCGGAGCAGATGAACTGGCCGCCCGGCTCCCATGGCAGCACGTTTGGCGGAAACCCAATCGCGTGCGCGGCCGGGCTTGCGACGCTGGACCTCCTGGATGAGGGCCTGATCGAAAACGCGGAGCGCGTGGGAGCGGTGCTGCAGGACGGGCTGCGCGAGATCGCCGCCTCGCATCCACACGTGACCGACGTCCGCGGCAAGGGTTTGATGCTCGCGCTCGAGTTGGTGACACACGAGCAGGCGGACCAGTTGGTCCAGTCAGCTTTCGAGCGGGGGTTGCTTCTGCTCACCGCCGGGTCGCGGGCAGTCCGCATCAGCCCGCCTCTGGTGCTCGATCCGGAAGAGGCGGCCACCGGCCTGGAGCTCATCGCCGAAGCACTCGGCTCGATGGGCTCGTAGACCGCATTTCACCGCGAATGCGGGGTTAAAGGGCTCTCGGAAACCCGCATACCAGCGCGAATGCGGGTATCAGGCGTCTAGGCGATCCGGTCTGCGATCGGCTGCATGGCGGCGGCGGCCGCTCGGTCGTCTGCGGCGACTGCTTTGAAGGCCTTCGAGCGTTGGTCGTCGATGACCTTTATGGTTGCCAGCACCTGGTCTCGCGCGCTGTCGGCCGCGGTCGGGGCGATGCCGTAAAAGCGGGTCACGAATTTGTCGGTGAGACCCTGCCGCGCCGCGGCGTCACCGCGGGTTGCATAAGCGATCAGATCTGAATTACGCGCGCCCCACAGCTGCTGCACGGAAGCTCCGGCCGCTGACCCGACCACCTCGGTGAACAGCTTGCTCAGGGCGTCGGCGTTGGCCCCCAACGACGCGGCGGCGGCCGCCTGCTCGGCCGTCCGTTGATTGAACGCAGCATCCGTGGTCATCGTCGCCAGGTACGAATGCTCCTGCAGCAAATCGTTGAACGCGACGCGCGCGTCGACGGATTTGTTTGAAGCATCGCCAGGAAATTTGTCCGGGAACTGCTGCACGACGCTGATCGCCAGCGCATCACCCACAAGGGCGCTGGTGGCGTATGCCAGCCGAAGAGTCGGGTACATCGCCGCATAGGACTGGGCCACTTCCTTGTCGATCACCTCTTTCAGCTGCGTGATCAGCTGACTCTGCAGCTGGGTCGTCGAAGAGACGCTGATCGAGGTCAAGCTCGCGATCAGCTTTGCGAACTGAGGCACAAATCCATTGACGAGCCCGGACATCGCGCCGTTCGACTTGGCGTCGTTGTGCGTGACCAGGCCGATCGTGTAATCGATCAGGTAGCCGTTCTGGATGCGCCAGGCCTCATCGAACTGAGTGGCGGCGGTATTGCCATAAGCCGAACGGACGAGGTCGACCAGCGAGTTGGCGTTGCTCGTCAGCAAGATGAGGTAGCCCGAGTAAGCGTCGGTGTGATTCGACGCGGCCACCGCCTGCTTCGCGGTCAGCATCGTGTGCTCCGCAAGCAACAGGTCGAGGCGAGAGCGTAAGTCGGCGGCTTTGGAGTCGGCTGGATTGAAGCTCGGCGTGGCAGTGGCGATCGGAATTGGCGAATGGATCACGCCGCTGCCGGGTGTCGTGCATGCGGCCATCAGAAGCGCCACCAGCGCCAGCACCCGAGTGGGTTTCAAACCATAGCAATCGTAGGTCTTACGATGGTCCCGCCTTGCCGGAATGGTTGCTGGTCGACGGCTCGAGCATGATCTTTCGAGCGTTCTATGGAATCCCGCAAACGATGCGGGCGCCCGATGGATCCCTGGTCAACGCGGTGCGCGGATCGATGGACAACCTGGCTCGCTACCTCACCGAGCGCCGTCCGCGTCATGTCGCCGTGACCACTGACGAAGACTGGCGCCCCGACTGGCGCGTGGAGCTGATCCCGAGCTACAAGGAGCACCGCACCGGCGAGCCCGTACCGCCGGCGCTCATACCGCAGATGCCGATCATCATGGAGTGCTTCGAGGCGATCGGCGTGGACGCGATCGGCCTTGAGGATTACGAGGCCGAGGACATCATCGCCTCGCTGGCGTCCAAGGTCCCGCCGCCGATCGAGATCGCAAGTGGTGATCGCGACCTTTTCAGCCTCATCCGCGGGCGGGACATCATCGTCCTGTATCCCGAGAAGACCGGCATCGCGGTGGTCGACGAGGCGGAGGTGGAGCGCAGGTACTCGATTCCGGGTCGGGCGTACGCCGACATGGCGATCCTGCGCGGCGACCCGTCGGACGGCCTGCCCGGGCTCGCCGGATTCGGACCGAAGAAGGCCGCCGACCTAGTCCGGAGATACGGGTCGGTGCGCGCGATGATCGAGGCCGGCATCTTTCGCGACGCCGACGCCGAATACCTCGAGCGGGCGATGCGTGTCGTGGCGCCGGTGGCCGACCTCAAGCTCGAGGTTCCGCGCGGCCGGCGCAAGAACTACCCCGACGACCCGGCGCGCACAGAGGAGCTCGGAAAACGCTATGGGGTGGCCAGCTCGATCGAGCGCCTCGTCAAGGCCCTGAACGCGATGCCGGCCTGATCCACCGTGCAAGTCGGGCTTTGCGCAACCTGCAGGCATGCGCGACAGGTCCCCGGGAGCCGAAGCACCTTCTGGATGTGCCAGCGCTCGCTGACTGACCCGTCGTTCCCGCGCTACCCGCGCCTACCGGTGCTCACCTGTCGCGGCTACGAGCCGGAACCTACGAAGCAGCCGCCTCCACCCTCAACAGGCCCATAGGAAACCCCTCGCCGGGGTCGAAGGTCGCGGCCACCCGCCCGTCGGCCATTGAGAGCTCGGCGATCGCCCCGGCGTCATTCACCGCGTAGACCCTGCTGCCGTCGGGGCTTGCCGCGACGCTCCACACCGTCCACTTCGCGAGCTGGTGGCTGAGGGTGCGCAGGGTTGAAGTGTCGATCCACACGAGGCCGCTCTGGCCCGCGGTGACCAGCGTTCTGCCGTCCTGGCTGAGAGCCGAGCCGCTCGGACCAAACTCTTTGGCCGCGACGTCCTGCACGAGCAGGCTCGACGTCGATCCAGTCGTGGCGATGGTCCCGGTGCGCTTCACCAGCGGCTGGTTGCCATCGAGGTTGTCGATCTGTGCGAGCAGCCCCAGGGCGCCGTTCGCAGCGTAGAGATGGCGGCCGTCGGCGGTGAGCGCGAGCGACCACTGGAACGCATTCATGCTGCTCGACCATCCTGGACCGGGCAGGTCCAGGCAGAAGGCGAAAGGCTGCGACAGGTTGAGCGCGTGCACGAAAGCGCCCTGCTTCTCGCGCGCGTACACGCTGTACAGCCACTGGCCGTCGGGCGAGAACACGCCGGAGATGCGAGCTCCGGTCATGGGTTCGTTCGGGTCACCTTTGTCGACCACCGTGTACGCGCCAAGCTGACCCGCGCCAACTTCGTAGACACGAACGCGGTAGTACCCCGACGTGGCATTGGTGTACTCGATGACGTATACACGCTGCCCATCGTTGCTCACCGCGTCAAAATCGAAAACGCCGTCGAGGTCGATGCGCTCGGACACTTTGAACGCCGAGGTGTCGACGAGCAGCATGTGCGAGGTGGTTCGCTGCCCACCCGTCTGCAGTGCCAGCCATCGACCGTTCTGAGAGAGGCCGCCGGGCACGCCGCCGACGCCGGCGGCAGGTGCGTCGAAATAGCGTGGAATCTGAAGGCTCCGGAGAGCCGCACCGGTGTGCGAATCGATTTCCTGCAGTGTGGTCGAGGTGACCGCGTAAAGGCGCTTGCCATCGGGTGACAGCGTTCCGCGTGGCAGGCGACGCTCGGTCGTCTGCGAACGCGAGTTGATGACGGCAACCAGCTGCCCGCTCTTGGTCGAAGCGGCCTCATACAACCGGTAATTCCCGCTCGCCAGCGGCAGCTTGGCTTCCGTCGCCGCGCAGCCGCTAACCAGAAACAGTCCGACCAGAGCCACCAGAAGTCGTCGCATGCTCTTCACCTCACCCTCCATACACCGCGAGCCGGTGGTGGGTTCCAGCTATTTGAGGGAGGCCGCGATCTCCATCGCCTGGGCTCTGGTCAGCTTGCCCTCGATGCGGACGACCGTGCCGCCCTCGTCCAGGATCAGCGTGTTGGTCGCGAGGCGCATCGTCTCGGGCCTGATGTTGCCACTGGCGTCTTCGAAAACGAACTGGTGCGGCGAGCCCGAGACCCAGTAGCCCTTGTGGCCTCCGACGGTGACTGCTTCGATCGTCGTATCTGGCCCGAGCATCTTCTGGAAGAACTGCTCGTTGACTCGGCCGCGGGCCTCGGTGACGAGCACGGCCACCCCTGTCTCGCCAGCAACCTGGATGCCGGGCCGTGTCGAGTAGACCAGGGTCACCTCACCCAGCGTCGGGCCGTCCGGCGGGAGCTGGAGGTAAACCTCGTCCGGGGATCCAAGAGACGCGGGGATCATGACTGGCCACGTCACGCCGGCCCGAGCGCCTGCCAGCGTGGTGCGTCCGCCCAGGCCGAGGCGCGCTCCGAGCGGGCCAGGTGGCTGGGCGGAGGGAGTCGGCAGGACGTGGACCCGCTGGAAGAGGACGTGGACGTTGACCCATTCCGCGATCGCCTCGCGGGTGGGGTTGTAGGCGAGCAGGGCTGTGAGGGCGATGACCATCGCAGCCGCAGCGATGGCCCACCGGCTCTGGTACCAGGGGACGCGCAGCACCACAGGCCGCGTGGTGATCCTGGCTCGAACGGCGGCCGCGATCGCAGGCGTGGTTGGCCAGGCAAGCTCGGCGCCAAGTGCTTGCAGCTCTTGCTCGAGCTCAGGCACGGGGAGCCACCTCATCCATGCGGGTCCGCAGGCGCGCCAGCGCCCGCGAGAGGCGTGACTTGACAGTGCCTTCGGGGATGCCGAGCGCCGCCGCGGTCTCCTCGCTGCTGAGCTCGAGGAAGTACCGGCTCGAGATCACCAACCGGTCTTCCTCGCCCAACGCGTTTACCAGCGTCAGGAGCCGACGTCGGTCCTCTGACGCGACGGCTGCCGCCTCGGGGGATGGGGCCGCATCCCCCGGACGGAAGTCATCGATCAGGCGGAGCTCGAGCCCATGGCGGCGCCCGCTGGAGCGGACGCGATTCCGAGCCTCGTTGGCGACTATCCGAAGCAGCCAGGGCCGCGGATCGGAGCCGGTCCTGAAGCGCCCCAGCGCGCGATACGCCTTCATGAACCCGTCCTGGGCGGCGTCCTCAGCTTCAGCGGCCGAGCTCGTGATCATATAGGCGGTCCGGAACGCAATCTGCTGGTAGCGCTGCACGATCTCCTCGTAGGCGGCCGTGTCGCCGCGCTGGGCGCGCGCGAACAGCTCGGAATCTTCCTCAGGCCGGCCCTCCATCGGAACGTATCTTCTACACCGACGGCTGGGGTGCCGTTCCAATTTGCAACCGGCGAGACCGACGGCGTGTTTAGGAGAGTGATGGAAGGGACTGAGCGCATGTTCGAGCGGATGGTGAATGAGCACCAGCACCGCGTCTTTGCGCTGAGCCTGGCCCTCACGGGCAACCGCCACGACGCGGAGGAGGTGGCGCAGGACACCTTCCTGAAGGCTTACCGCGCGCTGTGCAGCTACCCTCCAGACCGCATCAGGGACCTGAAGCAGAGGGCGTGGCTGCATCGCATTGCGCTGAACGTTGTCCGCAATCGCGTCCGGGGAGTGAGGCCGCGTCTGGTGGAGCTGAATGGAAGCGAGCCTGACCACGCGATGGGACCGGAGGACGGTGCGCTCCTGAACATCGAGATCGACGCCCTGGCGGCGCGTGTCGCCGCGCTGCCCACCCGCTATCGCGACGCGGTTGTTCTGCGCCACGTCCAGGAGCTCTCCTACGAAGAGGCCGCCGACGCTCTCGGACAACCGGTTGGAACTGTGAAATCAAATGTCCATCGAGGACTCAAATTGCTCAGAGGAGACAAAGATGACAACGCTGACGACTGACCTCAAGAAGCTTGGCGACGCCAAGGCGCCGGCCGGTTTCGCAGACCGCCTGATGGCGCACGTCGGGATGGCGGATACCTACGCCCGATTCGAAACAGTGCTGGGCACCGTCTACGTAGCGTGGAATCCGCAGGGCGTGTCCTGCGCCTCGCGCTCGAAATCCGGCGCCGAGTTTGAGGAGATGTTTCGCAAGGACGTAGGCCGCCCCCTGGTACGGGTTGACCCGCCAGCCGAACTCGCAGCCAAAATCCACGATGAGCTCGAGGGCCGGCGGCGCCTTCGGTTTGACCTGCGCAGCGTTACGCCCTTTCAGCAGGCTGTGCTGCGCAAGACCAATGAGATTCCGCGCGGCCAGATCAGGCCGTACGGTTGGGTGGCGCGCGAGATTGGCCACCCTTCAGCCGTGCGCGCTGTGGGCACCGCGCTGGCGCACAATCCAATCCCTTACTTCATCCCATGTCATCGCGTGGTGCGGACGGATGGCCACATCGGCAACTACGGAGGGGGCGGACCTGAGGCGAAGCGCGAGATCCTGACGATGGAAGGCGTGCGGCTGAAGCGCCTCGAGGAGCTGGCCCGCGCGGGCGTCCGCTACCAGGGAGTAAAGACGACCAAGATCTTCTGCTTCCCAACATGCCACACGGGGCGGCACGCCCTCGAAAAGAACATCGTCTGGCTGCACGACGAGGCGAGCGCACGGGCCGCGGGCTTCCGGCCCTGCAAGGTGTGCCGGCCGGCGGCTGCTGCTAGCTGAGCGAGTAGATCCCCGGCAGCTCGCGATACAGGCCGGCGTAATCGAGGCCGTAGCCGATGACGAAACGGTCAGGGATGGTAAAGCCGAGGAAGTCGATCTTGACCTGGACCGCACGCCGCGCCGGCCGGTCGAGCAGGGCCGCCACGCGAAGGGAGGCCGGTTTCAAGCGACGGATCCGTCGCGCAACCGCGTGCACGGTGTGACCGGAGTCGACGATGTCCTCGACCAGGAGCACGTGCCGGCCGACCAGCGGGCCATCCACCATGTGCGCGAGGCGCAGCGCTCCGCGGCTCGTGCCCGAACCGTAGCTAGACGCGCGCACGAACTCGAGCTCGGCCGGAATACTGAGGCTTCGGAGAAGGTCGGCGGCGAAGACCGTGGCGCCCTTGAGAATCACGACAAGGACGAGGGGTGTGTCGATGTCGCGATAGACGTGAGAGATGTTGCGACCGAGCTGGCGCACGCGGCGCGCGATGCGGCCGGAGCTGATCATCGGTTTCGGCGCAGTCCGCGCTGGCGCGCCCCCGGATCGCACGTCTGTCATGACCTCAGGCATTGCGTGCGCTCACAGCTTAGTCCGCGAGGGGCGGCAGCGGCGCGACGGTCGCGCCCGGCGGCGAGAGGCGGCGGTTGAGGCGGTGTTGCCGGCTGAAGCCGCCGTCGAAGTTGATCGCTTTGCCATCGTGATAAACCTCGGGCCGGGAGCTGCGATGAGGGTTGTGACCGAAAACGACGCGGCTGCCGCCAGTGATATCGAGCCACCGATCCAGCCGCTCCGCTGAGGTGGCGAAGATGTTGTGGCCGCTCATCGCATCCCACAACTTGGACTCGTGCTCGCTCGCGAGCAGCTGGTGCACACGCGTGTTGATCGCGGCCACTGGATCCGGCTCCATGGACTCGACGAGCGTGGCGTACGTGTCGGTTCCGCAGTGCTGCACAAGGGTGTGGTCGTCGAGCTTGATCAGCGCCGGCCGATGGCGCAGCCACTCCTGCAGTTGCGGGTCGCGGGCCAGCTCGTCGAGGTCGTGGCGCTGGCCGCCGATTCCCATCCAGAAACCGATACGCGATCGGTCCCGCAAAGCCCACAACGTTGCGACTTCGTGGTTGCCCAGCAGCACCACCGAGTTGGCGCGGTCCCGGGCGTAGCGCAGGGCGCCAACGCCGAACAAGCCGTAGTCCACGAGGTCGCCGAGGAAGATGGTGCGCCAGCGGTCGGCGGGGTAGGGCTTCAGGGCTTCGAAGAGCCGCTCGAGGTCGCCGTGCACGTCGCCGACGATCAGGAATGGGAGGTCGTCCGCAGCCGGCACCTCTTCGATGGTAATCGGGCCGCGAGGGGGCCATTCGGGGGTCGGGTAGAATTCCCATTCGGCCGATAGGGGCGTAGCTCAGTCTGGTCAGAGCATCGGTCTCCAAAACCGAGGGCCGAGGGTTCGAATCCTTCCGCCCCTGCCACTTCCCAAAGCCCGCGGGTATTGGCGCGCCGGATCCCGTTCCTTCAATAGAGGAATCAGGTTCCGGAGAAATAGGAGGCGTCATGAGCAAGCGGATAACTACGCGGTGGTACATCGGTGCGTGGGTCGTCTACATCATTGCCGCAATCGCGTTTTTCATGATCTCGCGGTCGGCGCAGGGGAGCGGCGCGCTGCCTCCCGGGGTGTGGCTCGCCTACCTGGTCTTGATGATCTCGGCCGTTGTCATGTTGGTGATGTGGATCGGGGCTCTGATCCGGCTAGGACAGCAGCATGCCTGGGGCTGGTTCGTCGGTGTCCTCGTCCTGCACCTCATCGGACTCGGGATCATTGGCATGGTCGCCTACGCGGTTTCCGGGCCCAATGACACCGACGCAGTCGTCATCCGTCCGTCCACGCCCGTCTAGTCCAGCGCCTTCTATTTCCTCCGCGGCAGGGTCGGCGGCCTAGACCGGCCCTGCCCTGCTTGGGCAAGCCGCACCCAGTCAAGCGACCCAGTAGACTCACAATTCCTGGGTTCGAGCGACGGCTCGACCCGCTGGGCCTTGGGCCGCTAGCTCAACTGGCAGAGCGCCGTGCTGATAACGCGGAGGTAGGTGGTTCGAGTCCACCGCGGCCCACCACTGCTTCCATAATGCGAACCGGCGCCGTGGGAATCCGGAAGGTTGGGACGATGCTGTCCCGGGTCTCAACCCTCACCTCGACCACCAGTTCTTTGAGCAGAGCTTTCCGCTGGCCGGCGTTCCGTTGAGCATCGCGTCTCGGAGCGTTTCTTTCACGTTGCGCATGACCTCGGCGGTCGGCGCAACGGGCACTTCTGTGCGGTCGGCTTCCCTCACCGAGGGGCCGGCAGCCATGCGCGTGCGCCAGAATCGGCGTGACCCAATGCCCAGTGAGCTGCCTGATGACACGTCTCGCACGTTCCTCGGCTTCGCTATGCGGAAACCGCATCTCCGGGCGATTGACCTTCCGCACGGTCCCACTCTGAAAACTGTCAAGGCGAGCGCTGACCATGCTGACGCGGCGTTCACCAATATCTGGCTTCGGGACGGATGGAGCGCGATCAGGTCGCACCAACAGCTGTGGTCCTTGCCGATTCCGCTTCGGGGCGAAGCGAGGCTAGTCAGTCAGAACTGGGACGTAATTCCCGCCGACGACGGCAGCACGATCTGGATTCAACACGCGAGCGGTGACAAGTGGGTCAGGGTCGACGGAGACGGAGCCGTGTCGGGATCGCAGCTCCCCCGACGCCCCGGTGAACGGTTGGAGGCGGTATATGGCCAAGCTGCTCTCGTTCGTGACGGCGACAACGAGACCCTTCGGCTTAGGCGGCCAGACGTATCCGATTTGCCTGTTGGTGAAGGATTCACGATCTGCCAAGCTGGTCGACTCGCGTTTGTGCGGTCAGATCTCGGCGCGACGCTTAGTGTCCTCGACCTGACGACGGGTCACCGGACGGAAATTCGACGAAGCGGGTTTGGGTGTTGGGGCCAGTTTGCTGCCACCTCGCCTGACACGACAACGGTGGCTATTGGTTGTTCACTGGCGCCAGCTCCGCGACCGCGGCCGCCCAACGTTCCTTTCGTCGAGTGGATACGACATCCCGACAATCCAAGAAGCACTGACCGGCGCAACGTGATGGTCTTAATCGCCGTGCCGTCATTAGCAGTGAGTCTGCTCGGGGGAGATTTTGACGACTTTGCGAGTAGACCTGCTTGGGCGACGACCGGCAAGTGGTTTGCATTCTCGATTCCATTCGAGAACCGGTTGGCTTGGGCGGAAAGAGAAGGCAAGGAAATCAACCGAGTGAAGTTCACAGGTCGTGCGCCTCGGTCGCTCCAATTGACCCCCCTTTACGACGCCACGGACTTAGTCGGGCGCGGGATCGATTAGCTGCGAAGCTGGCTCGCCAGAAGGTCGCTGTTGGGGCCTATTCGGCATCGGGCAGTTGTGTACGGTGGACGCCGACAGCGCTAAGGGGCGCGCTCAAGGGATCGCTACAGACTGATCGAGCTGCCGAGCAGGGTGACCTGGTTCGCGTTACGGAAACTACGGCCCACCAACGGTTTCGTATTCAAGCGCACGCGATAACGAATCGCTCGCCCAAAGCACACTTGAATCGCACTTGCCGTGGCACGATTTCAGGATGCGCGTTGTTCTGTGGCGGCTTGAGGGCCCTGTGGTCATCGCGGAGGGCAGAACCGGGGTCGTCTACGCGAACCAGACAGGAGGCCATGCCACCCATCAAAGAGAGGCTGAGGGATTCTTGATCCCGCTCCCGAAGTCGTCAGCGGATGTCCTTGACCCGGACTGGTGGGACCAATACCGCGGCACCTTCGAGGAGGCGGCATCGGCCCTGGAGCGTGTAGTGCGGGGGATCTGTCGGGGTGATGTTCCTGTGCGTAACTTCGGAATCGACGACGACCGCAACAACGAGGAGGCTTGGGTTCGATGCTCCTTCAGCCTTTACGACGAATCAGTTGACCCGCCTATGGAGACTCCTATGAAGGGATGGCTCACCTGGCCGAATTCTGATTAGTTATCGCCGCGATGAACGATGGCTCGAGAGGAGAATTGGAGCCGTTCTGTCTCTTCAGACGGCTAAATGCGGTTGGATCAGCGGGTAAGCGAGATTCTTGTGCCCGGGACCGTAATGCTCCGGTTCGCGTTACGGAAACTACGACCCACCACGTTTTTGATCTCAGCCAGACAGGCGACGCAAGCGAAAATAGACCGTCCGGCCACAATACGATGGAGCTAACAAACACATGCTCCAAGGTCGTGATGTGATCTCCCGCTGGCCGTTGTACGCGTCGGTCGCGGTGCTCGGGTGCGAGTCCATAGTGTGCTTCGTCGCCGGCTCCATCGAGTGGCGGCAACAAGGAGTCATGGTCGGCGTCGACTCAGCTGAAACTGCAGAGCAGGCACGTTTTGCGATTGAGCTCTACGCGATCGGAGCGCTCAACCTTCTCGGGTCCATCGCGTTCGCTCTCCGCCGATCGGGCTGGGGTTGGTGGCTTGTGCTCGGAATGCAGGTGGGGGTTTTCGTGTTGGCGCTGATCGAGGGAGCGCTCACAGACATCGGCTGGTTTTTCTTCAGCGGTGTCCCGGTGTTGACCTGGTTCCTGCTGTTCGCATTCCTAAACGCCTGGGCACGCCAGTCCAGTCGCATCTCACCAAACGGAGATCTCAAGGCTAAGCGTCAACACCAGGCCTGAGGCTGAGCGCGACTCCTTGACCTGATCCGAGGCTTGGACGATTCGCTTGAAGGTGAAGCGGACTCTTGCGCCTACTCGGCCGGCCGCCATTGGTCCCAAGCAATAAAGGCGACCTCGGACATGTCCCGCAGATCGAATTCGCTGATCATCACCCCGCTGTGCTCCACCCTTGCGAGACCGACGCCCGACGCCTCCAAGACCTCGCGTGGCTCAGACGCTCTCTCGCCGAGGCTGAGCATTACAAGCTTGGCTGTCTCGGGTGCCTGATCGACCAACACCTCTATTGCCGCGAGCCTTTCGACGATTGGCCGCGACGAATCCAATATCAGAGCGGTTAATTGCTCCCGTTCCTGCCGCTCCGGATCGCGTGAAGTCATGGCTCTATTCTCCTGATCGTCTCAGGGCGATCGGCGTGCCGGTCACGGTGAGTCCTTGGTTCGCACACGGAAACTACGGCCCACAATCCGACAAATAACTCGAACCGGCTGACCGCAAATCCGGACCGCAATCAGAATTGCGTGTCGGGCATCACAGCCGCCGAGCCTAGTCCGGAGGCGGCCCGACGATCTCGATGCCGTATTTGTGCGCCACCTCGGCCAGGCGTCGCTCATCGACCGGACCAGGCGTGGGTACGGTGAGCGTGGTTGTCTGTTCGCCTATCTCGGCCACGAAGTCCGAGAACGTCGACGGAAAAGCAAACGTAAGCGCCCTAGCTCCCTTGGCCCCAACCTTGAAGGTGTGGACCAGGCCGCGGGGAGCGAATACCCAGCTGCGCTCCGCCGCCTCGATCACATGCTCGCCGCAGTAGAACGTCATCGAGCCTTCGAGTACATACCAGGCTTCGTCCTCGTTCATGTGGATATGACGCGGCACGGCGTAGCCGGGCGGCATGGTCTGATCGAGCAATGCCAGCCGCCCTTCAGTCTCTACGGTGCCGGCCTTGCGCTGCAATAGAGCCCCGACGAACCAGTAGGCGGGGCCTTCCCCGTCGGCCAATGAGTAGACGCGGTCTTTGGTCTTCGTATCCATGGCCTACCTCACTGTTTTCTCGACCAGGCTGAACGCGAGGTCGGTGATGATTGACGGGACCTGCCGGCGGGGCGTGCCCGACTCGACGAGCGATTTCCAGAATGGGAAATCAATGAGCGTCTTCACCACAGCCGCGCGCGCCCCAGTCAAACGCGGGCCTGAGGCAGCCGCAATCAGGACTTCCAGCGCCCGGTCCTGGGTCTGCACAGCCGCCGCAAGTGCGGGAAGGTTTCGCGCCTCATGTCTGCACGCGTCGAGCCATCCCTCGCCGCGCTCATAGCAGCGGCATGACTCCACGACCAGCGCCTGAAGACGTTCCCTGGTGGACGAGAGCCCGGCGAACAGCTTCCCGATTTCTTTAGCGGTCGGCAGGCGGGCGCCGGCGGCGAACGTGGCCTGCGCGCAAGCCGGGATCAGCGAGTCGAGGCCTGGAAAGTGCCGGTACACGGTGGCGGTCGAGACGTGCGCGGCCAATCCGATCGACGCCCAGCTGGTTTCAGCGATCCCCTGCTTAGCCTGAATGGCGACTGCAGCGCGGATTATCTGATCGCGAGTCTTGTCGACCCCTGCTGCGCGCTGCATCATCCTGTAGCGGCGCGGCGCCGGCCGCCGCAATCGCTGTGAAACCATTTCGCGCGAATAATACTCGCGCCAAATCGCGAACGCAAGAGGCCGCCCCGGCTCGAGGCGCCGTCGGGACAGCCTAGTCTTGCGCGAGGAGGTAGGCCGAATCGACGTCATCGGGTGGTTGTTGGACTCCGACCCCGCGATCCGCTGGAAGGTCATGCGTGACCTGATCGACGCGCCCGACGACGAAGTCGCGGCCGAGCGGGCCCGCGTCGCCACAGAGGGTTGGGGCGCAGGGTTGCTGGCTCTCCAGGGCCAGGACGGCCACTGGGACAAAGGTATTTCCGCCGGGCTGACCTCGGCTGAAGCGATCAGCTGGTGGCAATCACTGCCGCCCGCGAGGCAAGGCACGCTCTTTCCAGAATGGACCTCGACCGCCTGGAGCTTGATGCTGCTGCGCAGTTTCGGACTCGATCCCGCCTGCTCGCAAGCCCATGAGGCCGTCCGCCGAGTCCACGATCAGGTTGCATGGGAGCACGACGGCGAGCCGTTCTTCGCCGGCGAGGTTGAGCCCTGCATCAACGGCAAGGTCGTGGCGCTCGGCGCCTATTTCGGCCGCGACATACAGGGCATCGTCGGTCGGCTCCTCGGCGAGCAGATGAGCGATGGCGGGTGGAACTGCGAGCAGGAGAATGGGTCGACGCGGGGGTCATTCCATTCGACGATCGACGTGCTCGATGGCCTGCTGGAGTTCGAGCGAGCCATTGACGGCGCAATGGAGGTTAGCGCCGCTCGGCTACGCGGTCACGAGTACCTCCTCGAGCGAGGGATGTTTCGCAGGCTTTCGACAGGTGAGGTGGTCGATCCGGCCTTCACGCAGTTCTCCTACCCGACGTACTGGCACTACGACGTGCTCCGAGGTCTCGACTATCTGCGCGCCGCCGGCGCCGTTCCCGATGAGCGGTTGGCCGAGGCGATCGACCTGGTCGAGTCCAAGCGCGATGCGGATGGCCGCTGGCCTCTCGAGAATCCCCATCCCGGCAGGCAGCACTTTGCGATGGACGAGGGCGAAGGCAAACCAAGCCGGTGGAACACCCTGCGGGCGATGCGTGTGCTCCGGTGGTACCACCAGACTCCACCAGCGACTTTCGCTAGGGAGCTTTCGACTCACTGATTTCAAGCAGGTGTCCATCAGGGTCCTGAAAGAAACAGCGAATCTCCCAGTCGGACTCCGCGGGCGGGGTTAGGAATGTAGCTCCCCTCGCCTTCAAGATCTCATAAGCGGCGCGGCAGTCCGGAACTCGGATCGTCAGCTCGTGGCTCACCACTTCGCCTGTCAGCGGTGGCGCGAACGTGACCGTCGGCTTGTCGGGGGTTGGTCCTCCGCCTGTAACCAGCAGCAGCCAGGTCCCCGCGAACCGCAGGACCGCCGAGGTGCCGCCATACTCACGAAACTCCTCTGCGCCGAGCACATCCCTATAGAAGTGGCGCGATTGCTCGAGATCACTGACCACCCGTAGCACGGTCACCTCGACTCCGTCGGTTGGAAAGCCTTGCTCCACGGCCGGAGCTTACCGCGGAGGTCGAGAAGCAGCGAAACTCCCAGTCGGCGGGATCGGCCATGGGGGCCCAAATGGTCGTATCCCAGGCTCCGG